>LUMK01000727.1_pt1 | contig 13422 bp, 11 predicted proteins | sample 729981 | NCBI WGS metagenome assembly LUMK01 (sample SAMN03860265, study PRJNA289734) | marine metagenome | biome: seawater column; feature: ocean; material: water; isolation source: Red Sea water column Station 22 - depth 200m | place: Saudi Arabia: Red Sea | collected 2011-10-15 | depth 200 m
ATAGCTAAGGTTGTTCTGCCTCCACCATCTCGCATCCATTCAGGGTCATCTTTTATCCCTTCAGTTTCACCTTTGTTATTTCTTACCTCTCTGTTAAAAGTATTGCCTCCAGCACCCAGATCAGCACCGGCACAGAATCCTCTCCCTGCTCCTGTAACAATGATTGCCCTTATATCATCATCTTTTCCAGCCTTATCGAAAGCTTCAATTAAGTTGGACTGCATTTGGCCTGTATAAGCATTCAGCCTGTCAGGCCTATTTAAGGTGATGGTTAATACTTTGTCTTTAACTTCATAAAGAATACATTCAAATTCCATAAAATTACCTCATTAGTTTTTATATATATTGTGATCTACTTCGTCAGCAGGACTGGTTTTACCTGATTTACCTACCTCTTTAGCTGGAACTCCTGCAACCGTAGTTCCTTCTTTAACATCTGATAGAACAACGCTTCCTGCCCCAACTTTAGCATTCTTTCCAATTTCAACGTTCCCTAAAATGGTTGCGCCTGCACTTAAAAGAACCCCTTCTTTTACTTTGGGATGACGATCTCCGGTCTCTTTGCCTGTCCCTCCCAGAGTAACACCTTGGAAAATGGACACATTGTCATCAACAACACTGGTTTCCCCAATTACGACACCTGTTCCATGATCTATCATTACTCCCTTGCCAATCTGGGCAGCAGGATGAATATCAACCCCATACACTTCAGAACATCTACTTTGTATAAATAAAGCTAAAGTATGCCTCTCATTAGTCCATAACCAATGTGAAACTTTGTAAGCTTGCAAGGCCTTAAAACCCTTATAAAACAAAAGTGGTGTTGAAAAATACTTGCATGCTGGATCCCTTTCCTTAGTAGCTATTAAGTCTTCTGCTATGTTAGTAATCATTTCTGCTTTTGATTTAATAGCTTCTTTCATGACTGATCTGAGCATCATGGGTTGGACTGAAGCATTAGATAGATCATTGGCTAATTGATTTGCCAAAGTTGAGGAAAAAGAATCATGCTCCAAGACTGTGGTATGAAAAAAACTAGCCAAAACAGGTTCTGCCTCAGCTCTCTTTTTAGTTTCTTCTCTTATTGCTTGCCAAACTTCGTCAGCGGTCATTAAATTTGTCCTTACTTAATTGAAAAGGAGCGTAATTGTACTCTACAGAGTGTTCTTGCTGAAATGAAACAAATAAGGATAATAGGCTCCCCTTTTTAAATTATTAGAAGAAATGAGTATTGAAATAACTGATGAATCAGGTGTTTTACCTGATATAGAGATTGATGTAGGTCAAACTTTTGATTTGGAAGTAGATCTTAAAGTTCCTGGGTTCAGCACAGCCAATGATTATGTGCCTTCCATCGATGAAGCTTATAAATTTGATGAGCAAACCACTTTAGCTATTTTGGCAGGATTTGCACACAACAGAAGAGTAATGATTCAGGGCTATCATGGTTCCGGAAAATCAACTCACATTGAGCAAGTAGCTGCTAGGTTAAATTGGCCCTGTGTCCGTATAAATTTGGATAGTCATATAAGCAGAATTGATTTACTTGGAAAAGACGCCATTGTCCTTAAGGATGGAAAGCAGATTACTGAATTTAAAGAGGGTATTCTTCCTTGGGCTCTACAAACTCCTACAGCTCTTGTCTTTGATGAATACGATGCAGGAAGACCGGACGTCATGTTTGTCATTCAAAGAGTACTGGAAGTTGAAGGTAAGTTAACTTTACTGGACCAAAACAAAGTTATAACTCCACACCCTTCGTTTAGACTCTTTTCGACCGCCAATACCGTAGGATTGGGTGATACGACAGGCCTTTATCATGGCACACAACAAATAAATCAAGGCCAGCTGGATAGATGGCACATAGTATCAACTCTCAATTATCTAGATCCTGAACTGGAATTAAGTGTGGTCTTAGCAAAAGTACCGAGTTTTGATACTAAGAAAGGCAGAGAAGAGGTTGCCAATATGGTTTCAACAGGTAATTTAACCAGACAAGGTTTTGCCAGCGGTGATATCTCTACCCTTATGTCCCCAAGAACAATAATCAGTTGGGCCGAAAATACCACTATATTCAATGATAGGAATAAGGCCTTTGAAGTCACCTTCCTTAATAAGTGTGATGAAACTGAAAGGGCAATTATTGCTGAATACTATCAACGATGTTTTAACGAAGATCTTGATGATTCAGCTGCACTTCTAACTCTAAAATAATTCTTTCAAATCCTCCTACTAGAAAATCAGAACTAGCTTCCTTTAGAGGTAAAGCAGATGCGCTAGCTTGCTCAAAAAGATTTAGTAGTGATGAGATCACTATCGACACAGGATCAGTAAAGTTAAACTCTCTGCTAACTAAATTAGAGGATGTAAGAGTTGAGATATTAGGTTCAATGAAATACGAAGGTGTATCTAATAATTTAAATGCTAGATTTGAAGATAAATGCAAAGCATTTGCTTCGATAGAAGAAAAAGAAGATTTACTTGAACCGGCTTTAGAGTCTTGGTTGAGACAAATTCTCTTAGAAGAAAAATTGACCAAATCCCAGCTAAAAGTTCTTAAACCTTGGAAGAATCTCCTTAATGACAAAGGCTCTTCTTATAAAAATGAACTTCTAGAATCTCTCGAAGATCAAATCCAATTCGCTGAAACATCTAGAAAACTTTTACATGCTTTAGAAATAGATGAAAGCAATACAGATGAAGATCTCGATCAAGAATCTTCTGATTCTGAAGATTCAGATAGCGAAGAAAATAATTCTGACACCAGTGAAGACGATATGGAGATTGATTCAGATATGTCTCAAGAGATGGATTCTCCAGAAATGATGGAAGAAGACATGGAAATTGGTGATATCGATGAGGATGCCATTGTCGATGAAAACCAAGAGGTCATTTCTAATAATTCCTGGTTAGAAAGACTGGTAGAACAGACCCTAAATTTTGAATACAAGGTTTACTCTAGAGAGTACGACGAAGAAATCTTAGCTGAAGAGATGTGCAGTAGTGAAGAGTTACAAAGGCTTAGAAGACACCTGGATCAATTAATGGGACCCAGTAAATCAACCATCTCAAAGCTGGCTCACAGACTGCAAAGATTCTTATTAGCCCAACAAAATCGTTCTTGGGAATTTAATAAAGAGGAGGGTTTATTGGACGCCTCTAAGTTACATAAAATTGTCTTAGATCCAATTACTCCATTAAGTTACAAAGTAGAAAAGGAAACAGATTTTAGAGACACTGCTGTATCCATCTTGGTGGATAGCTCTGGTTCTATGCGAGGAAGATCAATGACAGTAGCTGCCATATGCGCAGACATTATCAGCACCACTTTAGAGAGATGTAACGTAAAAACAGAAGTCTTAGGTTTTACTACTAAGCAATGGAAAGGCGGCGAAAGCAGAAAAAGATGGGTTGAAGACGGTAAACCTGAGAATCCGGGTAGATTGAATGATATAAGGCATATAATTTTTAAATCTGCGGATACCTCTTGGCGCCGAGGACAAAAGAACTTTGGTCTCATGCTACGAGAAGGCTTACTAAAAGAGAATGTTGATGGAGAGGCTTTAATTTGGGCTCACGATAGACTCGCCAGAAGACAAGAACAAAGAAAAATCCTCATGGTAATTTCAGACGGTGCTCCAGTAGATGACAGCACCCTTTCCACTAATCCCAACAACTATTTAGATCTGCACTTAAGACAAGTAATTCATTCCATAGAAACTAAGTCTCCAATAAATCTAATCGCTATAGGAATCGGACACGATGTTACACGCTATTATCAAAAAGCGGTTACTATACACAGAGCAGAAGAGTTGGGTGGTGTCATGTTGGATCAATTAACAGAGTTGTTTAAAATCGATTAAAATTGACAGAAAATTACTAAACGAATAGGGTAAAAATTATGAAACTTAAATATTTAGATGAATGTCCAAAGGGATTGCGCTATTTTGATGACGATGACCTGGAAAGTAAGTTAAAACCTAAGGATATAGAAGATATAGTCGAAATCTTCAAGACCCCTCTAACGGGTAGTTATAATTGGGACTATACCGAGGCAGATAACAGACTTAAGAAACTTTATGCTCTAGGGAAAAAGTTGAATTGGAATGCAACTTTAGATCTGGACTGGACTAGAGACCCCTACCCACTTACAGAGTGGGCATCGGACCCTGAATTCCAAGCCTTTAGAGGCTTTGAACCCTATGAAAAATTATCTGAAGAAGAAAAGATAGAATGTTCTTGGCATGTATTAGCAAGCGGCCTAAGCAATATTGTTCATGGTGAACAGGGAGCTTTACTTGTAGCTTCTCAGTTAGCTACTTGTGCCCCTACATATAATGCCAAGTTATATGCGGCGTCTCAAACTTTTGATGAAGCCCGCCATGTTGAGGTTTACAACAAATATCTTCAGGAAAGAATAGGTTGGAATTATCCAATTATGCCTGGATTAAAATTGTTATTAGATAAAATTCTTACTGATCAAAGATGGGATCTTAAATTCATTGGCATGCAAATTATTATCGAAGGACTTGCTTTAGCAGCTTTTGAAAGACAAAGAGCTACCGTAATGGATCCTCTTCTTAAAGATATTTTCTATTTGGTAATTAGAGATGAGGCTAGGCATGTCACCTTTGGCGTTAACTATTTAGAAGAATTTGTTAGCACCCTATCTGAAGAAGAAAAGAATGATAGAGCTGAATTTGCTTACGAAGCATGTGTAGTAATGAGAAACAGATTTGGATCAACCAATGTGATCAATCACTACGGTTGGGATGCGGAAGCTGCTGCTCAAGCGCAAATTGGTTCTGAAGCTGGAAGGTTATTTAACAACCTTCTGTTTTCAAAAATAATGCCTAATCTAAAAAAGATAGGTTTATTAAATGATGAAGTTTCAGAAAAATATGAGGAAATGGGTATCCTGGAATTTAAAGATCTAGATGATGCGACCGTTACAGACTGGGATGAAATGTCTAAACCTCTTGAATATGCATATAAAACTGCTTAAAAGTTAAGGAAAATTTTTATGAAAATAAAGTTAGTAGATACACAACCTATAGATCCCAGAGAATTTGATTTACCAGAAAAATTTTCTCCAAAAAATATAGAAGATATAGCTGAGATTTTTCAGACTCCAATGACAGGGCACTATAACTGGGACTACACGGATGCCGATACCAGAATTAAGAAACTTTATGAACTGGGAAAAGAACTCAACTGGGATGGCTCTATAGACCTTGATTGGTCTCAAGGCATAGGTAGAGATGAATTTCCCGTAAAAGCTGAAATGCTTGCCAGACTTGAAGGTCCTCTTTCACTTTTAGATGAAAAAGATAGGTTGGAATATATGCGTCATGATCAGGCATGGGCACTCAGTCAATTCCTACATGGTGAGCAAGGAGCCCTATTAGTGGCTTCACAACTTGTATCTTGTGCCCCAACTTACCAAGCCAAACTCTATGCTGCTTCACAAACTTTTGATGAAGCGAGGCACGTTGAAGTTTTTGCTAGATATTTGCAAAGAATTCATGGCTTGGAATATCCATGTAATAAGAATCTTAAAGCTTTATTAGATAAAACTCTTACTGATCCTAGGTGGGATCTTAAGTTTATAGGTATGCAGATAGTCATTGAGGGCCTTGCTTTGGCCGCTTTTCAAACCACGAAGGAAACTTCTAATTGTCCATTACTCCGACAGCTGGTCCATTACGTAATTAGAGATGAGGCGAGACACGTAACTTTTGGAATTAATTACTTAACAGAGTTCTTGCAGACTCTTACAGAAGAAGAGCTAGAAGATAGAGCACAGTTTGCTTACGAAGCCTGTGTTGTTATGAGAAATAGAATACTTAATACGGAACTTCCTGCTAAATGGTTTGGAATTTCAGAAGAAGAAATACTTGAAACTGTAATGAATAATGAAACTCAAGATATTTTCAATAATCTTCTTTTTAACCGTGTTATGCCTAACCTTAAAAAGATTGGTCTATTAACAGATAAGGTTCTTCCTCTTTATGAAAAACTAGGTTTGTTAGGTTTTGCAGATGCAGATAGTGATTTTGAAGTTGACTGGGCTGTAATGACTAAGCCACTTGAAAGTTCAAAGGAAATTGACAAACAATCTGAACAAGAACTAAAAGTTTCTCAGAAATTAATGGAAGAAGCCACTGCTTCTTTATCTAATTAGAACTTCACATCCAGAACCTTCAAGAATTTGAAGTATCTTGGCTTTTTGTTCATCATCTAATTTTCCAAATTCCTCTCTTATCCAGGTGAGGCACTTAGCCTGATACACAAATGGCATCTGTTTCCATAACTTGCCGTCAATTTCTGATTCCCATTCTTCCTTCCCCTCTGCTACTGCTTCGGCGTTCGCAAGTAAAAAGGGTGCATAGGTTCTACCTATCTCCTTAAATATTTCATTTAGAGTCCCTGGAATCTGATCGGATTCTATCCAATCGCTTTCTTTTGGTTCAAGACCACTTAAGTCTTCTACGTTATCACACCAGGCAAAAACTCTAGGGGCCACATCCAAAGTTAAATCTCTACAAGTTGGATCTGTCTGCGCCAATTGAGTTAATTGACCAAAAATACCAAAATCAGAAGATCCAGGTCTATCTCCAAGGACAAATCGTCTTCCTACTAAATGGTTAGATAATAGTTCAATGAATTTTTGATAACTTTCTTCTATGAACTCTCCTGTTGTTTCATTTGAGCCTACGTATCGGAGCCTTTCAATTTGTCTTTCACTAATATTTTTTGATAATGGCTCAATCTCTTCATCACTCAACTGATTTAAAGTCCACCTTGGTAAAATTGATCCGGCAAAATCTACATTTTTCTTATGTGCCCACCTAAAGTGAAACATCGCTTTGGTTAACCACTCATCGGCATAGTCCTCTATCAAATAATCAATAAAGGCCATAACTGGATTCAGAGTAATCACCGCTTTCTCCAGGGATCACCAATACCGGCAATAAATTTACAGGCACTTTAGGAGTATTAACATCTTCTTTGCTATTTCTATTAGACCAAGTAAAAGGAATCCTTCTATATCTGAATACAGATCTTAATTTTCTGCTGTAAGGAGATCCAGGAGCGCCTAAAATTTTATAGGGTAAAGTCATATTTGTTCCTTTTTTGTATCTTTAATTTATCACTTTCCTCAATTCTGTAGTTAAAATCAACTTATGTTAAGTATTTTTAAAAACGCCGAGCAACATGCTGAACGCGTGGCTTTAAGAGATGAGACTGGCTCATACACTTACAAGGATATTGTTAAAGCTTCTAATAAAACAGCTTCAGCCTTAATTGGTGATGACTCTGATCTTAAAGAAAAGAGAATCGGATTTTTAATCCCTCCTAGTTTTGAGTATGTGTCCATTCTTTGGGGAATATGGAAAGCAGGAGGAATAGGAATCCCTCTTAGTCTCTCTGCCACTGAATCAGAACTTATACACTACTTAAATGATTCAAAAATTAGTCTTTTGATTTCAGATAAAGAAGGTTCAGAAAAATTAAGAAAGTTAGCCACTAATTTACAGATACCTCTAATGACTACAGATGATTTACAGGGTAAGGAAGGAGGCGCTCTACCTGAAATAGAAGCGGAAAGAAGAGCCATGATTCTTTACACCAGCGGCACCACCAATAAACCTAAGGGAGTGGTTTCTACACATGCCAACATAGCGGCGCAAATTAGTTCACTGGTTAATGCTTGGGAATGGAATGAAAATGATCAAATACCTTTAATATTGCCCTTGCATCACATACACGGAATCATCAATTCTCTTTCTTGTCCTCTCTGGATAGGTGCAAAGGTAGATATCCTAGGAGCTTTTGAGGTAGAGAAAGTTGTAAAAGCGGTATGCGAGAATGACTACACTGTCTTCACTGCAGTGCCAACAATATATTTCTCCTTAATAGATAAGTTAGAACATATGGAGGATAAGGAATTAGATCTAACAAAAGAAAAATTTAAAGCCATGAGGTTAATGATGTCAGGTTCAGCTGCTCTGGCTCCGGAAATACACAAAAAATGGAAAGATCTTACTGAGCAATCCTTGTTAGAGAGATATGGAATGACAGAAATCGGTATGGCTTTATCTAATCCATTGAATGGAGAAAAACGTGCTGGGTCAGTAGGTCAAGCACTGCCAAAAGTAGAAGTATGTCTTATGGAAGATAATAAGGTTATAACTGAAGAGAATATACCCGGGGAAATAATGATAAAAGGACCCCAGGTTTTTTTAGAGTATTGGAATCAACAAAGAACGACAGAGGACTCGTTCTTTGAAGGATGGTTTAAGACCGGGGATGTAGCTGAGGTAGTAGATGGTTATTACAAGATATTAGGACGAGATTCTGTTGATATTATCAAATCCGGAGGATACAAAATATCTGCACTAGAAATTGAAGACGTATTGCTTAGACACCCCATGATTAAGGAATGTGCTGTGGTAGGTATAGCTGATCAAAAGTGGGGAGAGGTAGTAGCAGTTGCTTTATGTTCTAACGAAGATTTAACACTAGAAGAAATCCAAACTTGGTCTTTAGACTTTCTTTCAGGTTATAAAGTACCTAGAAAGCTGAAAATTCTTGATAAGCTCCCTAAAAACGCCATGGGGAAAATCGTTAAACCTGAAATTAAAAATATTTTTAATACTAGAAGTTTATAAATTCCCAGCTGGTCTCAAAAAATGGCTGAAGTTTATTACTCGATATATGTCCTTGATCTTTTGAAAGACCAATTCTGCTTTTAAGAAATCCATTTTTTATAGGAGTACTATAAATAAACTCCATATCAACCTGTCTTCCAGATGCCCCCATTGAAGCTGTGAAATCGTTAAAAAGAATTTCTTTTTTAACCGTTCTTCTATAAGGCAAAGAAAAATTAATTTCTCCGCTTTCAAGCTTTAAGGGCTGAGATATGCTGATCCCAAAAGAGTCTGTTTCCCTTAAAAGACCAGACGTATACAAAGTCAAGTTAAATGAAGAAGAGGTTAATCTGCTAATATCCTTTGACATACCGTAAAAATAAGACCCCATCAGTCTGAAGTTTGAAAAAACAAATGAAGAATTTAATCCCGAGAAATACGTTAAGGTATCATCTAACCTTCCATAGGCTCCTCTGAAAGAACTTCCTAACACTGCTGAAGATTCCGATAAAACCCCAGATTGAAATGATAATTCTTGTTTGTTTAGTAAGGCTTGATACTCAAAAACTAAACCCGAACTCTTTTGGTTGTGGTTTGGAAAATATATTAGGTCAGGATGTTTTCCAGAGAAAAAAGCTCCTGAAATGGATGACTTATTAGAAATAGATTTTCCAGCCCCAAGAAATGAACCTTCTTTAGCAAAGTTTAAGAAAGGAGAAGCATTCTCTTCATTTCCAAAGAACTGGTTTAGAAGTTTTCTTTCTTGGCTAAACCCTAAGAAAAGAGAAGGATTAACCCCCTGACCCAGGAAATAAAAGCTTTCGTTACTTAAATACTTTTTAAAAGCAAAGTAGTTTACTTTTTCTTTTTCCTTAGCCCAAAGTGATGGGGCTGGTTCATATTCTCCATAATTAAGCTGATTTAAGCCAAGTGTTAAGAATGTATTGTCAGCCAATTCTTTGTTTACTTGATGAACCCTTAGAGAAGGATTGGCATATTGATAACTTAAAGATTCTAAGGAGGGCAAAGCATTGATTGATGTAGTCTGCAGATTTCTATAAAAAGGTGCTCCTAATTCATCCAAAACAATAAAATTATTATTTAAACTCTTTGATAAACCATCACCTACAAGACCGCCAACAAAACCTACGGAGGTTGATGAAGTTGGAAAAATCAAACTTGTTAATGAATTGATGGTAGCGATAGAGGTTTGTCCCACTGCCATAGTGGCTGCGTCCAAATCCATTAATCCTTGACCGTAAACTGAAGCGTCGGCATACCTACCCTCTTTGTTGGCAGTTTGGAAAAGGCGGTCCAATATTTCTTTATTTCCTAATTGACCATCAAAATGTTGTGAAAGAATAGCTAACCCCCCAGCAACATGAGGAGCTGCAAAAGAGGTTCCTCCTGCTACTGCGTAACATGAATTGGTTTGAACGCATGCATCAGTTGATTCATAAATTCCTGGTTCGCTAGCCGATGTTGGATAAGCCACTGTAATTCCTCCACCAGGCGCAGAAATACAATAATCAGAAGAAACTCCACATCGGTTAGAAAAATCAGAAATAAATCCATTTTCATCAACAGATGCCACTGCCACTACATGGCCTTGTAGTTCGGGAATCAGATAAGTCATACCTGACATGACTTCGGGGCTTGAATAGTCCGCTCCCTGATCAGCATAGGATCCTGCATTTCCTGCAGACCACACAAAGATGGTTTTATCGTAATCCGGTACCCCAGCTTGGGCCACCGCAGCTATAGTTTTTGGGAAGGCATTTCTTACTTGTACTTCATTGTAATCATTGATGTTTCCTGAATAACCATAACTGTTATTAATAATATCCACATTATTGGATCTAAATATCCCAAAGAGTTGTTCAAAAAAATTGTCCACACCAGAATAATCTGGAGCGTTATCTCCAGAAGAATCACCTAAATCAATTGGATCATAATTTGGGTCAGGTTCAGCTAACTGAATCGCAACAAAGAAAACCTTTGCATCAAATGCAACCCCATGTGTATAGCTGTAATTTGATCCATTCCTTTGACCTGCAGCTATCCCCGAAACCATAGTGCCATGCCTTTTTTGTCTAGTATTGGGTGTATAGTTTGAGTAACTTAACTGGCTACCAGGGGCCACTTTAAGACTTCCTATTTCCACGTGAGTTGTGTCTAAACCTGAGTCAGTGACTCCTATTACAATTCCTGATCCAGTAGAACCTCTAGCATATGCAGAAGAAGCTTTTATTACTCCTAATCCATATTGATCTTGATATTCTTCGTAAGATTCAAATTGAATTTTTAATTGGTCATAACTTTGAGTATTTGAAGATGAACTAGACGAACTGGAAGAGCTAGATGAGCTACTAGAGCTGGTAGTAGAAGAACTAGATCCAGTAGGAGGAACAGGAGAAGCAGATCCACCTCCACCAAAAATTTCACACCTCCTATATAGACTTCTCCGTCTTTAAGTAAGCCTTTCTCTTCTGCTCTTACCAAAAGACTGTCTTTATCCTTAACACTGATTTCAAATGATTCGATTCCCTCGCCTCTGCCATCACAATCCTCAACAAAAACTACACGTGACTCTTCCAATTGTATTTGAAATTGATTGTCTTGAAAGATTGCTTCTTTTCCTAAAGCCCTTTCCCAGCTTCGCATCATGGACTCTGGATCCTTTGACTGTATATGAACTCCATTTAAAAAATTAGAAACTTCAGTTTTTACATTTTTTTCCCAAGTAGGACTGGCCCATAGCCAAGCCCCTTCAGGGGTCATGGAATCTATAGAAAGTATGGCTCCGCCTACATCTCTGGGGTGTAAATGTATAGCTTTAGCGTGAATGCCTTCCTCTTCTCTGTCTGCATTCCAAACAATATTTATCCCTTCTCCTTCTACCCTAGCCTTTTCTCTTCCTAAATCTTCGGTTTGAACAATGACCATATAACCGCCATTTCCACCTCTTCTCTCTAAAAATCTGCCGGCAGTGGTTTTGTCCTGCACAGGGCTAACTACTTCTAAGAAAGTGTCTCCTACTGGGATAACGGCATTTTCCAAACCAAAATGGATAATGCCTGGATCATAAAAAGCTACCTCAAGCTTAAAAAGATCACACAAGTCATTTACGATTGGATCCCGATCATCTGAAACTAATACTAACTGCCTAATCCTCACTAACTACCTCAATGTACTCTTTTTACAATATTAAAATCATTATTTTAAAATTTTTAGCAATAAATTAGTTAACTTTTTTCTTTGTATTGTTATATCTCAGTTCTATATAAAGACTTATACTAAGCAAAATTCATAAGGACTTTAATATATTTATGCTTATTTCATTAGACTTTGGCATAACCATAACAGATATTCTAAGAAAAGATGGTGATGGGAATCTCACTCATCAAATGCTTCCGTCTAATCAAAAACCTTCTGAAGAATTTATACTGGAATTATTTAAAGATCTTAACTTTAAAAACGAGGTGGATTGTCTAGCGCTTACGGGAGGACACCATCAACTCATTGGAGAAAAAATAGAACAAACTCCAGTCATGCATGTTAATGAAGTGGATGCGATTGGTGAAGGTGGGTTTGCTCTTTCTAATCTCGATCCCAGCAAGCCCGCAATAATAGTTAGTTCCGGTTCAGGCACTGCTTGCATTTTAGCTAAAGATGGAGTGTTTACACATTGTTCGGGAACTGGTGTTGGAGGCGGTACAGTTTTAGGGTTAAGCAAACTGCTTTTAAATACTAGCGACCCAGAAGAGATACAGGATTTAGCCAGTCAAGGAGTAGCAAAAGGTACTGATTTAATACTAGAGGACGTTGTTTCTGGGCCGATTGGGCTTTTACCATCAGATACTACTGCAGTAAATTTTGGAAAGATAGCGAGATCAGATATTTCAGCTTCGAGAGAAGATTTAGCTGCAGGTATAGTTAACTTGGTGGGTGAAACAGTAGCAAGAATAGCAACTTCAGTGGCTGTAGGTTTTGAAGTAACAGATATTATTGTAGTTGGCAGAACTCCTACTTTTACTGCTTTAAGAAAATCCTTAGAAGGAGCAGCTTTGTTGACGAACTTTACTCCCCACTTTCCACCCAATGCTGAATATGCTTCTGCCCTTGGTGCCATGTTAGTAGCAGAAAAAAACCCCAATAGTTAAAAACTATCGGGGTTTCTCTAATAAAAAGTCTGACAATGTCCTACTCTCACATGGTCGCAACCATACTACCATCGGCGCTAAGAGATTTCACTTCTGAGTTCGGAAAGGTATCAGGTGGGCCACTCTTGCTATTATCATCAGACATAAACCTATAAGTTCAATCCAAAGTAACTTGGTGATCGTTCATCAAAAAATTTTTTGATGAAATATGGTCAAGCCTATCGAGCAATTAGTACGGGTTAGCTCAACGCCTCGCAGCGCTTACACACCCCGCCTATCAACGTCCTAGTCTTGAACGGCTCTTTAAGGACCCGAAGGTCCAGGGAAATCTAGTCTTGAAGGAGGCTTCTCGCTTATATGCTTTCAGCGATTATCCTTTCCGAACATAGCTACCGGGCAATGCCACGGGCGTGACAACCCGAACACCAGGGGTTCGTTCACTCCGGTCCTCTCGTACTGGGAGCGACTCTTCTCAAATTTCCAACGCGCACGGCAGATAGGGACCGAACTGTCTCACGACGTTCTAAACCCAGCTCGCGTACCACTTTAAATGGCGAACAGCCATACCCTTGGGACCTGCTCCAGCCCCAGGATGTGATGAGCCG
>LUMK01000115.1_pt1 | contig 13417 bp, 14 predicted proteins | sample 729981 | NCBI WGS metagenome assembly LUMK01 (sample SAMN03860265, study PRJNA289734) | marine metagenome | biome: seawater column; feature: ocean; material: water; isolation source: Red Sea water column Station 22 - depth 200m | place: Saudi Arabia: Red Sea | collected 2011-10-15 | depth 200 m
CTTTTACTCAATGCAGAAGCAAGTCTGCGGCAGCGTATGTATGTCTCGGCCCAGGTCCAGCGTCGCTCCCCATGTATTAAGGAAGTACCATGCTTATAAACTGAGGCAGATCTGCTAAGAAAGGAGATTGGGGAAAGAGGTGTGTAGTTTGTTGATTGTTGAGGGAGACCTGTTTCAAAGCGATCGGACATGATTATTCCTGCTGAAAAAAGTTGATATATGTATTGTACGCATATTTACAAAATTACTGTATAAAAACCGTTATTTGGATTGTTAAAGTAACAGCAGATTTTCAGCGCTGTATCAGGAGGATGATCTAGTGTTTCTGGTATTCAAACTTTTAAGCCTGCCCTGTTAACTTGTTCAGATTTCCAAATAAAGAAATTATTTGGAACAAAGTTTTAAACAAACTATAATTGACTCCTTTGAAAAATATTAATCGTTTTTTTTTAGATAATTTAAAACAATCTGTATTTTCAAATAAATAGCTTATTTGTGCATAAACATCAATAAATTAACTTCATTTAACAGCAGGAAAAATGGGATTACTGACAACTACAATTGGAGCATATCCAAAGCCGGAATATGTAAATTTGCCGGATTGGTTTGATGATCTGGATAAAGCCGGCCCCACGGAAGGATGGGCTGAAGCAATGGAAGCAATGGGCGAAAAAGCAGCAGCCATACTGGAAAAGGGAACTCATGAAGCAGTCAGGGACCAGGTTGATGCAGGAATCGACATTCCCACCGACGGAGAAATCGCGCGTGAAAATTACATACATTATCACTGCCGACATTTGGAAGGAATGGACTTTGTGAATCTAACGGAAAAAGTATTGCGTACAGGTAATTATTCTTCTTTTTTACCTACTGTGCACGGTCCGGTAAAACCGCGGGATTCGTTTTTAGCAGACGACTGGAAACGTGCACAAAAAGCCACAGACAAACCTGTCAAAATTACAATGCCAGGTCCGCTGACTGTTGCTGACACAGTTGTTGATGAATACTATGGCAATCATAAAGATTTTGGCAAAGCAATCGCGGCGGCACTAAACCAGGAAGTACTCAGTCTGGCAAATGCAGGCTGCAAACATATTCAAATTGACGAGCCGCTCTTTGCGCGTTATCCAGACAGTGCTCTTGAATTTGGAATAGAAAATCTGGAACGGGCATTCCATAACTGTCCTGACAGTGCAATTCGTACAGTCCATATTTGCTGCGGTTATCCGGATAAGATTGATAAGGATGATTATCCAAAGGCGCCCAGGGAATCATATTTTCAAATTGCTGAAGCAATGGATGACTCATCCATCATGACCATATCGCTGGAAGACGCTCACCGCTATAACGACTTAAAACTGCTGGAAATTTTCAAAAAAACCAAAATCATTTTCGGTGTGGCTGCCATCGCGAAAACTCGTGTTGAAACTGTGGAAGAAATTCGAAATCGCCTGTTGGACGCGCTGGAACACATCGACGCAAACCGCCTTATTGCCGCCCCTGACTGCGGACTGGGAATTCTTGGGAAAGAACTGGCAATAAAAAAATTAAAGAATTTATCAGAAGCAGCACATTCAATTGAAACATAATCATAAGCATGAGCACCCAGAAAACCATTGCAGTCAATGATATAAGTATTTGCAACGAAAATTCGTTTGTACTGATCGGCGGACTGAATGTTCTTGAATCCAAAGAGATGGCATTGAATGTTGCGGAGACTTTCAGAGAAATTACCAGCCGCCTGGGGATTCCATATATTTTCAAAGCATCTTTTGACAAAGCAAACCGCTCCTCCATTGACTCATTCAGAGGACCTGGACTGGAAAATGGTTTGCGGATTCTTGAAGAAATAAAAAAAGAATTTGAAATACCAATTCTGACTGATATTCATGAACCAAACCAGGCTGCACCCGCGGCAGAAGTTGCAGATATTCTACAATTGCCGGCGTTCCTGTCGCGACAAACTGATTTGATTTCAGCATTAGCAAAAACGAAAGCTGTGATAAATATAAAAAAAGCACAGTTTTTATCTCCGGAAGAAATGGGCAACATAATTAAAAAATTTGAAACTTCCGGAAACAAAAAGCTTATTTTGTGTGAACGAGGCACAAGCTTTGGCTACAACAATTTGGTGGTCGATATGCTTGGATTTTCAGTGATGAAAAAATTTGGATATCCTGTACTGTTTGATGTCACTCACTCGCTGCAGCGTCCGGGCGGGCAGGGAGACTCCGCGGCAGGGCGGCGGGAATCATTACGCGATTTGGCTGCGGCAGGCTTGTCTCAAAATATTGCCGGGCTGTTTCTGGAAGCACATCCGGAACCAGAGAAAGCGCTGTGTGACGGACCTTGTGCTCTCAGGCTGAACCAGCTTGAACCTTTTCTGGAACAAATGAAGGCTGTGGATGATTTGATAAAATCATTTGACCCATTGGATACAGCATGAATTATGATGACGTTAAAGGTCAAAATAATGACTTCGTTTCTGGATTCCCGCTTTCAAGGGAATGGCGTGCGTAAAGGGGCTTTGATGAACACCGAACCAATTTCACCGGATAATATAATAATCGAAGCAGAAGAGGGAATATTAGGCAAATACGAATTCCTGACGAAAACAGCAAAACACTACTTCTGCAAACGCTGTGGAATATATACTTTTCACCAGACACGAAGTCAGCCCGGATTTTACCGTGTTAACATAGGCTGCATTGAAGGGGTGGATCCATTCGCGCTGGTAGCAGACTATTTTGATGGAAAAAATATGCTCTGATTATTCAGCTTCCATTTCACGTAACAGCTTTCGCGTTTTGTCCTGCCAATAAGGCACAGGGAATTTTCTGCTGAGAAATTTTCGCCATGCCTCCCTGGCCTGCATGTTACGTCCATGCTGTCTGTACAATTGCCCCAACACAAAATTGCTGAAAGGATAGACTCCAGGAAATTCCTGTTGCAGTTCCAGCAGGTCACGTATTCCGCCTTGATATTCGTCTAATTCCGGACTGTACCCCAAAAGTGATGCATAAGCAGAATAAGCCGATTCAAATGCTCCCTGCCTAATGTATGCGATACCCAAATTCATGCGGGCATAATTTAATTCCGGTTTCAGAACCAATGCCTTAAGGCTGTTTTCTACAGACAAAGCATAATCTCCCAGCAGATAATAGCCCCAACCCAAGTTCCCGTATAAATATGGGTCTTCACCAAAACGCAAAGCTTTTTCGTATGATTCAACTGAATTTCTGACATCATTCAGATCATAAAGCGCAAGTCCATCAGGCTGGAGTTTGTAACCTTTGTAGTAATGGACTGTTCCCAAATCCTGATACAGATGCTCAATCTGTGTTGGAGATTCTGCATAGTATAACCCATTGTTCAGCGTTGAAAGCGCTTCATCAAATTCTCGTGCTTCAAAAAGCCCCCTGGCTGTCAAAGCATAATAATCAGTTGGGCCTCCTCTAAAATGCGGACTTTGCGCAAGCTCCAGCCAGCGTTTCAATTTTTCCTGTATGTCATCAAAAACCTCCCGTTCAAATAAAGTAAAAATCAGCACATAAAAACTAACCGCCACAATTAAAACTGCCCCAACTGTTTGCAGGTGTAATTTTTTTATATTTTGAACAAATCGATTTGAAGGTCTGAGGCCTTTTTTGTTATGTCCGGAAAGAATACCTGACTTTTGCCAGGCTAGTTCCGCGGCATGTTTTTGCTTTGCGTTGTAGAAACGGTTGCCTAGACGGTAGAATTGCTCAGCCATGTTTTCAACAGTAACATTGCCCTTTGCTAAAATCTTTTGGGCATTACTATAATCTCCGGAAACTACAATCTCTTCCGGAACAATCGACTCATTAATACTGGAAGAATTCATTGCCATTCAGTCTTTAGTGTTCTGTCTCATACTGAGTTCTCCATTCATCGTAACTCATTCCTGCCAGTCGGGCATTGCTTTTACGGTGTGAACTGACTATGCCTTTTGTAATGTAATAGCTAATGATGGAAAGCGGAACAGCATAAACAAAACCTCCGATAATCATCGGCCAGCCAAGGTCGATCAGCAAGAAGCGTGTGCCTTCAGAAATTTTTTCCAATGTATCCTCACTCTGTGATATCTGGGCAAGGGAGTCCGCGAAATGTTCATAAGAAAGCCCATTCTGAACATCAATCACCCAGTAACCTGTTACCAAAAATAAATAATAAAGGGGTACCATCGTGAGTGGATTGGAAATCCAGACTATTGCCACGCCCACTGGTAAATTAAAATGTCTGCCGAAAATATAGCGGTAGATAGTCCAGACAATGGCCACCAGATACATTTGCACTCCGACTGTGGGAGTGAATCCCAGGAAAATACCAACTGCGACTCCCAAACTCACTTCGGAAACAGGGGCTCTGGAATCTAGAACAGGAAGAATAAATTTTTCCCTGATATACTTTTCTATTTTTTTTTTCATTCTACCACTTGCCCTGGTTTTTCATTGAAGCCCAGGGCTCCTGAATCGGCAGAGGTTCTCCAATTTGTAGTAATTCAATTGAGATTTGATCAGGACTGCGGATGAAGGCCATTCTGCCGTCTCTGGGAGGGCGAAGAATTGTCACTCCATTGTTCATTAATTTTTCACAGAATTCATATATATTATCAACCCCATACGCGACATGTCCAAAATTCTCCCCGCCGCTGTAAGGCTCGGTTGTTCCCCAATTATATGTCAATTCAAGTGGGAGATCATTTTCATCTGCTGCAACAAATACCAGAGTGAATTTTCCTTCCGGAACATCCTTGCGTCTGACTTCTTTCATGTCGAGTTTATTGATAAAAAAATCAAGCGCTGAATCAAGGTTTTGAACACGGATCATGGTATGTAAATATTTCATGCTGACCTTTTAAAAATGATTGTTCACCAGCTTAACTGGCACAAAACTGTTTCCTGCTCAGGTGTGTCAATTATTATCTGTACAGTCACATTAATGCAAGTTTGAGGTGGGCCTTGAACCATTTCGAATTTTAATGCCGGAATAGATTCAATCAATGTTTGATATGCAGAATTACCGGATTTTCTTGAGAGCAGCTGAGCTTGCTGATCATAACGATAGGCTATTTTTTCACGTGTATCCTCAAGGTCCCCATCACGGTTACGGTCCGCTCTGAAGATGAGCGAGTTTGCTGTTACTTCAACTGCATCCTGACTTTCTGAATACAGCGCGTAACCGGCTTGAATCAACTCTGATTTGACCAGCATCAGAAAAGCCAGGAAATCCTGTTCAGTAACAATCTTTTTCTGCTCCTGTATTGCTGTCTGATGAAATTCCAGCAATGGCTTTTGGGCTGCAATCATCACGATGGAAACAATTGCCAACACAAGCATCAGCTCCAGCAAAGTAAATCCTGATTTGCGGCATACATCCAGGAACTGATTTTTCAAGGTGCGTAAAACGCGGTTCGCCATTCTGCCAGTACTTTTGGAGTCGCTTCTCTTGATTTTACCTGAAATTGAATCGTTATGAGATTCTGCTTCTTAGGTAAGACCTGCCAATTCAGTTCAGCATTAGTTCCGGGCCATGAGATGTTTTCTCTGTAAATTCCTGTGCTAAATGATTTGTCCTGTTTTGAGGCAGTCCACCAATCCAGGCGAGAAGCTATTTCAGCTTTTTGTTTTCTTTGCCGCATTTGCTCGAAAATCTGTTCTGTTATTCCTGCAAATCCTCCTACAAGGATCAGTAGCACTAAGTTTGCAATCATCACTTCAGGCAGTGTAAATCCCCGTTTCATCGCTACCCTCCTCCTACACGACGTTTTTTGCATTTGTCTTGCGGATATGCCAGACTTGCTGTTGATTATTGTCATGTATAAATCGATAATTGACAAACTCTTATGAAGTTGTCTCTTCTATGCTTGCTGCAAACAGGGACCATGCTTGCACCAGCAGTGATTGTTTCCTAACCAGCTTGCGAAAAGGCTCTCGCTTTGAGTGGAAAATAGATCCGGAAACATTATTCTGGAATACAGGCTACACAAAAATACTATCAAGTTTTGCATTGCGACTTTTTAACACTTCTTCTAAATCATAAAGACATGATCCCAATCCTCTTGAATTAAATCGATGAAATTTACTTATCCCGGACTTAGTGATCATGCAGTAGCTGAATCACGCCAAACTTATGGTGCAAATGTTGTCACCACTCAGGAATCTGAAGACTTTCTGGATAAACTGCTGAAAAACCTGAAGGATCCTATCATCGTCATTTTGATAGTTGCCTTGATGATTACAGTTTTATTGGCAGTGCTGGGATTTGCTCCATGGTATGAAGGTCTTGGAATTGCCATTGCTGTTGTGATGGCAACCTTGATTGCCAGCTGGTCTGAATACAGTAACGAAAACGAATTCCAGCGTCTGCTTGAGGAAGCATCAAAAGTCAAAGTCAAAGTATTCAGAAACAACACATTAACAGAGATTCTGATTGATGATCTGGTTGTAAACGATCTGCTTCTTTTGCAGCCTGGAGACACTGTGCCCGCGGACGGTTATTTGCTGGCTGGTGATCTTGAGCTAAATGAATCCGCCCTAACTGGGGAATCAGAAACTGTAAAAAAATCCGGAGCTGCTGATGATCATCATGCTAAAGCTGAAGAGACCTATAAAATGTCACGGGCGGCACTAGTTGTTGACGGAGAAGCAGTAATGAAGGTAATGGAGGTAGGTGACAAAACCAAGTACGGGGCCACGCTTAAAGAATTGACTACCGCAGAAAACCGTCCCTCTCCGCTGCAGGAAAAACTGGCTGATCTTGGTCAGCATATCAGCCGTTTTGGCTACATCGGTTCCCTGTTTATTGCATTTTCGTTCATGTTCAACCACATCTTTCTGGAAGCCGGAGGCTGGGATATTTATTTCAGCCAGCCTGCAGGTGAAATTGTTTATCATTTGGTAACAGCAATCATTCTGGCAATCATCATTATTGTTGTCGCAGTTCCGGAAGGACTGCCGATGATGATCGCGGTTGTACTTTCGCTGAATATGCGCAAGCTCCTGAATGCCAAGGTACTGGTACGCAAGCTCCTTGGCATTGAAACTTCCGGAAGCCTGACAGTGCTTTTCACTGATAAAACCGGAACATTGACAAAAGGAGAATTAACCGTTGCAGAATTTCTGGGTGGTGACGGAAAACATTTCCAGACTTTTCAGGAAATTCCGGAAAGCTTGAGAAAGACTTTGTCCTTTGCCATTCGCAACAACACGCCTGCCACGATTGACTCGCATGATCCTGAAAACCTGAAAATAGTCGGTGCCAACCCTACAGGACTGGCATTGCTACGATTCCTCGAAAAAGAGGCTGCTGTAACGGACGATGTGAAAATGAAAGTAAATATACCATTTAACAGTGCCTACAAATTTTCCGCGAGCCAGGTTGAAGGTGAAAAGAATTTGACCATGATAAAAGGCGCCGCGGAAATAGTGCTGGAGAAATGCACCCATTTTCTGGATCAAAATGGAGAAAAAGCAAAATTTGACTCAGCAAAGCTCAAAGATGACATGCAGGGCCTTTCTGACCGCGCGATGCGCCTGATTGGCCTTGCTGTTACGGAGCAGAGTCTGGACAAGGAGAATGCCCTTCCTTCAGAATTAACTCTGGCTGGTGTTTTCGGACTCCGAGACGATATGCGCAAGGAATCACTCCCCGCCGTGGAAACAGCCCGCAGGGCAGGCATACAGGTGGTAATGATTACCGGTGACGCAAAAGATACTGCTCAGGCCATTGCCAAAGAGGTCGGGATTCTGGAAACCGAGACAGGTCTTGTCCTTACCTCCAGCGAACTTGGCGAGTTGTCTGATCAGGAAATTAAAAAAATACTTCCGGATTTGAGGGTTGTTGCCCGAGCGCTTCCGACAGATAAAAGTCGTTTGGTAAAAATTGCCAAATCCATGGACTGGGTGGTTGGAATGACTGGAGACGGGGTGAATGACGCTCCGGCGGTGAAAAACGCGGACGTAGGTTTTTCCATGGGCAACGGCACAGACATGACTAAGGAATCCAGCGATATAGTGATTCTGGATAACAATTTTATGTCACTCACAAACGCGGTTCGATACGGCAGGACACTGCTGAAATCAATCAGAAAATTTTTAATTTTTCAATTGACCGTTAATGTTGCCGCCGTTCTGGTGGCCTTTTTGGGTCCTTTCTTTGGTACAGACTTACCGCTCACCATGACCCAGCTTTTATGGATCAACATTGTAATGGATACACTGGCGGCATTTGCCTTTTCCGGAGAAGCGGCTTTAAGGCGCTACATGAATGAGAAACCTATCCCCAAGGGCGAATCACTGATCACCGCGGATATGTGGTCGGCAATTTTAATTGACGGAATATTTATGGCAGTGTTTTGCCTGTATTTCCTCAACTCGGATTTTGTTGCAGGATTGTTTGTATGTGATGCAGTACGCTGTCCGGATTCTGAGGTAAATATGGTGCACCTGACAGCATTCTTCGGATTCTTTGTTTTTATCAATAATTTCAACAAATTTAACGCACGGACAGAAAGCATGAATCTGTTTGAACACATCATTCAAAATCGTAATTTTTTGATTGTTGTGCTGCTCATCTTCGTGCTGCAAACAACGTTCACTTACTATGGAGGAGAAGTACTGCGGACAGTCGGGCTGACTTTGCAGGAGTGGGGATACGTGCTGGCCTTTGCCTGCGTAATCATTCCTCTTGATCTTACGCGTAAATTTATGCGCAATATATTATTTGGCAATCCGGTGGTACAGGTAAACAGCTGAGTTTCCAAAACAAGTTGTGCATTGTCTGCTTCAGATTTCTCCTGAAACTGCCAACTGGAAGTCAGACTGTGAAATCCGGCAGCATTAGTGATTCAGCAGGAAATGGCAGTTATCTTTGGAAGTCCGGATAAGCAAAACTCAAATTTCGAGCAGCAAAAACAGCGCCTTTACAATTACTGGAAAAACAGCCGAATGATCTCCAGTGACTCGGTGCTGAAAGCTTTCCTGGAGGTCCCTCGCGAGCATTTCGTTGATCCATCATTTCGTGAACAGTCCTATGCCGATCACCCTCTTCCGATTGGCTGTGAGCAGACAATTTCCCAACCGACTACCGTAATGCTGATGCTTCAGCTGCTTGATGTGCTTACCGGACATCGAGTACTGGAAATCGGCGCGGGCAGTGGATACAACGCGGCTTTGCTTTCAGAACTTGCGGGCGTGGTCGTCACTGTGGAGCGTCATCTACAGCTTGCTGAACTGGCCCGGGAAAACCTGCAGAAAGCCGGATACAAAGATGTGATTGTAGTTAAGGGAGACGGTAAACAGGGTTATGCTGAACAAGCGCCTTACGACAGGATTATGGTTACTGCCGCTTCACACCAGGTTCCGCAAAAGTTGAAAGATCAGCTTTCAGTCGGAGGATTGCTGGTTGCTCCGGTCGGAGCCACTTATGGCTGCGAAATGCTCACTCTTAATAAAACTGCCCCGGAAAATTTTCAAACCGGCAGTCACGGTCTCTTCTCATTTGTACCGCTGGTTTGATAATCAAAAAAATCTTAGGCACATTCGACAAAGTGAGAATCATCAGTGAAAGAAAAGCAACAAAACATGAAAGGAGACAATATTAAGAATTTGAATAATGTTATAATGTTATTTTGATATTTTCATAGAAGGTTAGTTATATGAGCGAATTATCTAAAAGATCAACAGTTTATTTTGAGCCTGAAATCCATCATGCTCTCAAAATCAAGGCTGCTACTACAGATCAATCAGTTTCAGAAATTGTAAATGAAGCACTTCGTGTGTCATTGCAGGAAGATCGGGAAGATTTGAAGACTATTGAAGAAAGGCTAAAGGAACCAATCATCAGCTATGAGGAATTGCTGGAAGATTTAAAATCTCATGGCAAAATATAGCCTTGCCTTCAAAACACCCTTGGAAAATCTCAAATAAGCATCGATCAAAAGAGTTTAATATGCAGACCGTTATTGTTTCGCCTGAATATAAGGTTTTCATACCAAAAGTTATCCGGGAAAAACTGGAAATTAAGCCAGGTCAGAAAATTCAGGCAATTCTCTATAAAAACCGGATCGAAATGATCCCAATTCAGCCTGTCAAAAAAATGAGAGGTTTTTTGAAAGGAACTGACACAAATATAGATAAAATTGACTAAGCTCTATAAAAAACCTTACCGCAATTGATCTCCAGTAAATTCAACTTTGAACTTGATCTATTTATAAAACACAGTAAACTCTCCGTCATTCGATTTTGACAACTATCTTAGCACTTGGATATTTAGACTGTTTTCGAAATATACTTTTTTGTTGTCATGTTAGAGATTTAGAATGGATTTAGCTATTTCATAATTTTACTGCACTATAAATCAATCAACAGCCAGGAATGAGCATCATCCCCGGAATTTATTGATGAAGCAACCAATAAAATAATTAAAATCAATTAAGGAGTACTGATGCCAAGTTTTGTAATTACTGATAAATGCGACGGATGCCAAGGACAGGATAAAACTGCCTGCATGTACATTTGTCCACATGATTTGATGGCCCTGAAAAAAGTGGTCGATAAAGATACCAACGAAGTCAAGATGAAGGGAGTCAACCAGGAGCCGGTACAGTGCTGGGAGTGTTACAGCTGTGTTAAAATCTGTCCCACGCAGGCTATCGAAATTCGCTGTTATGCCGATTTTGCTCCGCTTGGAGGTTCAGTCTTTCCAATGCCTGGATCTGACAGCATCATGTGGACCATCAAATTCCGGAACGGCGAGATTAAGCGTTTTAAATTCCCCACCCGTACAGTCAACCCCGGAGAAGTGGATATTTTTGCAGGAGAAGGTGAAGCACAGGCAGATATTTCAAGAGTCAAAGAACAGGGATTTTTCACTCACCAGTCTAAAGAGAGAGCACTTCCTGTGCCCGCATAATCAGTGCCTACCATTCAAAGAAATTTTTTAAACAAAAGAGGATAACTTGGAACCTAAAGTAAACAATTTTGAATTTTCTGAAAAACCGGAAATAGCTGTACATGAAACGGATATCCTGCTCATTGGGGGTGGAATGGCTGCCTGCGGTTCTGCTTTCGAGGCTGATCGCTGGGCAACTCCACAGGGATTGAGAATTACTATGGTTGACAAAGCTGCAACAGACCGCAGCGGTGCTGTAGCTATGGGCCTTTCCGCAATCAACACCTATGTCGGTCAGGAAAACACACCGGAGGATTATGTACGTTATGTTAGAAACGATCTTATGGGCATTATCAGGGAGGATCTTGTGTATGACCTTGGTCGGCTGGTTGACGACTCTGTCCATCTTTTCGAGGACTGGGGACTGCCAATCTGGAAAACAGATGAAGAAGGACGTTCAGTTGATGGGCATACATCAAAGAGAAATGAAATGCCTTCCTTAAGAGACGGAGGTAAGCCGGTTCGTTCAGGAAGATGGCAGGTAATGATCAACGGTGAATCATACAAAAAGGTGATTGCCGAAGCAGCAAAATCCGCACTTGCGAACAACCGCAAGCACACTGGAGTGGATCAAAATCACTTTGAACGAGTTTTCATAGTTAAGCTATTGAGTGACAAGGATGATCCCACAAGAATCGCCGGAGCAGCCGGATTCAGCGTCAGAGAGAAAAAACTCTATGTCTTTAAGTGCAAGACAGCACTGCTTGCCGCAGGTGGATGCGTTAACGTTTTTAAAACACGCGCTACAGGAGAAGGACAAGGCAGGGCCTGGTTCCCTGTCTGGAACAGTGGTTCCACCTATGCCATGGCAGCAGAAATCGGTGCGGAGTTGACAATGATGGAAAACAGGTTTGTACCGGCTCGATTCAAAGATGGTTATGGACCGGTAGGTGCTTGGTTCCTTCTTTTCAAAGCAAAAGCCACAAACGCACTAGGAGAGGATTATCAAGAAAAAAATAAGGAAGAAAGCAGGAAGCTGTATGGCGACTATGTGGACTCGATGGGAACCTGCATGCGCAACCACATGATGATGATTGATATGAAAGCTGGATTGGGCCCCATAAAAATTCATACTGACGTTGCTTTGCAGAAACTTTCTGAAACCATGTCCAAAAAGGAAATTAGGCATCTAGAGTCCGAAGCGTGGGAAGATTTCCTAGACATGACTATCACCCAGGCAGGCGTCTGGGCCGCAAACAATATGGCACCGGAAAAAGTCCCCTCAGAACTTATGCCCTCAGAGCCTTATCTGCTAGGATCTCATGCAGGCTGTGCTGGATTATGGACCAGCGGACCAGGGGATTTTGGGCCGGAAGAGTGGCACTGGGGTTATAACCGAATGACCACTGTAGACGGTTTGTTTACTGCTGGAGACGGTGTTGGAGCGTCCGGACACAAGTTTTCATCAGGTTCCCATACTGAAGGAAGAATTGCAGGCAAAATGATGACTGCCTATTGTCTGGACCACAAGGACCAGACAGTGGATTACGCAGAGGATCCTGAAGAACTTGCAAAAGAGATCTTCATGCCCATGGAAACCTGGGGAAAACACAGCGGATATACCACAGACCCTGACATTAATCCGCATTATATTCGCCCAGCCATGCTTCAGCAGAGGCTGCAGAAACTTATGGACGAATACGTCGGTGGTGTTGGTACATGGTATATGACCAGTAAATACATGCTTGAAGAAGGTTTCTATTACATGAAAATGCTCAAGGAAGACTCATACCACATGTGTGCAGAAAACCTGCATGAGCTACTGCGAGCGTGGGAAAACTTTCACCGTATTCTCGCCGGAGAAGCCCATGCCAGGCACATACATTTCCGTGAAGAAACAAGATATCCCGGATACTATTACCGCGGTGACCATATGGCAATAGACGATGAAAACTGGAAATGTTTTGTCAATTCCACATATGACAAGGCAACTGGTGAATGGAAAATTTTCAAAAAGGATTATCAGCAGCTTGTCGCCTGATTTTTTGTGAACAGGATAAGCTTCAACTTCTTCAGTTTCTTTCTGAACTGTTTTTCGCTAATTCCCGTAATTCATTTTCATTCCAATACCCAAGTTCATAATTTCCGGGGAAATGTTCATCAGAATATTTCTGTTTTGTATTTCTAAGTAAAAGATCAGGAATATTTCCTTAATTATTTATAAAAATAATTTTGATTCAGCTGCAATTTGATTAAAGAGCACGGAAAAATACTTGTAATTGGTGGTGGAATAAGCGGCATTACAACTGCACTTGAAGCTTCGGAAATTGGCCAAGATGTGGTCCTGGTTGAAAAGTCGCCAACTCTGGGAGGTAGGGTTTCCGGTTTCCATCAGTATTTCCCTAAATTATGTCCTCCTACCTGTGGCCTGGAAATTAATTACAGACGTCTGCGGGCAAATCCGCATATTCAAATCCACACAAATTCAGAAGTCCTTTCTCTA
>LUMK01000740.1_pt1 | contig 13390 bp, 17 predicted proteins | sample 729981 | NCBI WGS metagenome assembly LUMK01 (sample SAMN03860265, study PRJNA289734) | marine metagenome | biome: seawater column; feature: ocean; material: water; isolation source: Red Sea water column Station 22 - depth 200m | place: Saudi Arabia: Red Sea | collected 2011-10-15 | depth 200 m
CGTCCATACTATCTTCAATTGCAACTGCAAAGTCATAACTCGGCCAAACCCTGTATTTGTCAAGCAAAAGTGGGTGTCTTGCATCAACTATTCTAAAGAGTACTGGATCTCGCATTACGGTATTCTTAGATTCCATATCTCCTCGGAACCTAACAATTGCCTCTCCAGGTTTGTATTTGTTGAACATTTTTCCCCACCTCTCTTCGTTTTGTTTAACATCTCCCATACTGCATTTGCAGGAAACCATTTCTTTCCTGTTTTTGCTTATGTTATCACGCTTACATGTACAAACATAGGCATGATTTTTTCCAATCATCTCGGAGCATTTATCATAATGTAATTCCATGTTGTCTGATGTATTTTTTTCTTCATCATACTTTATTCCAAGCCATTCCAGTCCTACTTTGAAAGCGGCAATATACTCTAATCTTGTATCCTCTGGATTGGTGTCGTCATGTCTTAGAATACATTTTCCATCATACATTTTGGCATACTCTTCACTGATAATGGCTGCCTTTGCATGACCAATGTGAGGATAGCCATTTGGTGCAGGCGTAAATCTAGTTTTTACCTTGCCCTTTTCGGCATCTTCCAGCGGTGGAAACCCTACTCTTTCATCTTTTATTTTTTCTTTCACGCTAAAAATTTCAGGAAAATCATTTTGGATCTCAGTTTTTTGTTGTTCTAACGACATATTGTTAATTTCAGAAACAATTAAGGTAATTTCAGGAATAATCTCTTTTACCCTGCTTTTAAATTCTGGTACAGTTCCTAAAACTTTTGATAAAATAATTTTGTCTTTTGTTTTACCATCATGCTCAACAGCATTTTGCAGAGTCGCTTTCCGTATCTCTTTTTTTAAATCATCGTTCAAATTACATACGCCTACTAATAACAGAAGCCAACAATGAAATCATCTCGTCCTTGGATGTGCCAGTATATGTTCTGAGTGATTTTTCAGCCAGCTGTGCGTATTTTAGTGTCATATTTCTCACTTCTTCCTCTACACCCAATGAACGAATTACATTGACTGTCAAACGAATTTGTTGTTTTGAAGCTTTAGAATTTCCAAAAACACGCAGTATTGTTTTCTTGTTCTTCCCTTTTGCTTTCTTAATTGCTAAAATAATTGGAAGTGTCTTTTTACCTTCGCGTATGTCATTTCCTACTGGTTTTTTTGTAATTTTACTGTCTCCAATAATTCCAATAAGATCATCTGTGATTTGAAAAACTATTCCTAAATTCTTACCAAATGATGACAGGTTTTTCACATCATTTTGTTTTCTTTTTGCACAAATTGCCCCCATAGCACACGAAACCTCAAAAAGCACAGCTGTTTTCTTTTCAATCATTTTGATGTATTCTTTTCCAGTTGGGATTCTCCTGTTTTCAGCAAATTTGATGTCACCAACTTGTCCCTCACAAATCTCAACACATGTTTTCGATAATTTTGATACTAGTTGTGTTGTATAATTAGAAGGAAGCTTTGATTTAGATGAAATAATATGATATGCTTTTGAATACAAAACATCGCCCGCAAGAATTGCTAGAGGTATATCGAATTTTTTATGCGTAGTAGGCACTCCATGCCTCATCTCATCATTATCCATAATGTCATCATGTACCAGTGTAAAATTGTGAATCATCTCAACTGCACTGGCTGCAGCCATTGCATCAGATTGTCTTCCGCCAAGCATTTGGCAGCTTTTCAAGACCAAAAACGGTCTTAGACGCTTACCGCCATGAAGGATTAGGTGCGAGGCTGCATCATACAGCTGTTTTGGGTTGCCTTTGAGCTCTTTTTTTAGGAACTTGTTTACAACCCCTGCATTTTTCTTAATGGAATTACTTTTCTTCATTTTACCAATCTCCAATTATTGTCAGGTATGTAATGCTTAATTGCATTTTCATATACACGTTTCAAATCATCTGAAGCCCATTTTGTAATTAAGGAATTGAATTTTTCCAGCGTAGCAGAGTCAGAATCTGCAAGAAAATAAAGTGCAATTACCATCCATGGGCAGTATACGTCCTTATTCTGCTCAAGTTCATCTTTCAATTCATCTGGATTAATCCATTTAACCTCGGAAATTTCGTCTTTTATCATACGTGAATTATCAAAGCTATCTACCATACCAATCAATGTACCACAAATTTCATTTTCAGAACCAATATTCCTGTACGGAACGTGATATTCGAATTTATTAACATAATTCATCTTGCAGTCTATTCCAATCTCTTCAGGCATTCTGCGTTCAGCAGATGATACATAAGTTTCAGACTCCCTTGGATGACTTGCAACCGTTCCATCCCAATCATTTGGCCAAAGCATTTTACATTCACTTCTTTTGGTTAACAGTAATTTTCCATCACCATTGAATATCAATGCAGTAAATGCTCTGTGAAGCTTTCCATTTGGCAAATGACATTTTACTTTGTCTTCTTTTCCAATAGGATTGTCGTCTTGATCTACTAGGATAACATATTCTTCCATTTTCTCACCTGAATAGTGTGCCTTCAAATTTTTTGCCAGAAACAGCATCAGTAATTCTTTGTGGTTTGTTACCGTTTACGAAAAACACTTTCAGACCAGACTTTGACATTTTAGATGCCTCCGTAATTTTTCGTGTCATTCCTCCAGTTACATCCATCTTGTTTTTACTGATTGTAGGTTTTTCCTTTTTGAAATCATAAATTAATTTTTTTGACTTTGTATTAGAGTACACTCCATCTACATCCAAAACAAAAACTGACAGTCTTGGTTTCAATATTTTTCCAATTGTAGTCATTATCACATCACCGGACAAAATGTAGGATTTTTTCTGACCATACCACAATACATCTCCATATGTTACCGGGACAAGCCCAGACTTTGCAATTTCGCCAATCTTCTGAATCTTGTTTCTAATCGGCTTGTTTCCGTTCATAAAATCAGTAGGTGGTAAAGAGTATGCATTTAGCCTGTTTTTTGTTACACTAAGCCTCCCAATTTTATTAGAATCATTTCTCTCTCTTCCACTCTACTCCCTTTGTATCAATTTTTGCTGAAAAACATTCTTTATCCTTTGGTAAAAGTGTGGGTACTTTGTCCATATTTTCATCCCTAACTAACGCAATAACACATCCACCATCCCCAGCTCCGGTAATTTTTGAGCCCAACGAGACTTCCTTTAATGAACCTATCATGCTACGTAACGTATCGTTTGAAACTTGAATTTCTTCAAGATATTTTTGATTCTCTGACATTTTTAATCCAAATGTAGTGGTATCATTATCTTTCATGGCTGTAATTACTTCATCAATTAATTTGGTTTCGAGATCACATAGTTGAGAAAACCTCTCTTCGTTATTTTCTTTGAATTTATTGACCTTCTCAACACTGTTCTTCGTGCTGTGTGGAATCATGGAATTTGCTATTAGAAGATTAAGATCAAAAGTATTACCAATTTTTTCAATGCTAGGATATTCAATCATTCCGCCATAAGTACAGACAGTACAATCTGCACCGGACGTATCAGGAAAGATTGTTTTTTCAGCTTCTATTGATATCTTTAAGATCTCTTCAGATGACCATTCCTTAAACAATCCGAAAATTGAGCCGGCTGCAGCAACACAACATGCGGATGATGATCCAAGTCCTACGCCAACTGGAATGTCAGAATCTATTGTAATTTCTAATCCGTTAACATTTTGATTAGAATTAATCATTTTATTTGCTAGATAAACAAACGGTCTAAACTCACCCTTGGCTTCTTCGTACAAAGACGAAATTGGTACTTCAAGTGTTCCTAATTCTGAATTTACCTTAATGGTATTATTGTCTGTAAACGCTGATGTTACTGTTACTCTTTTGTTTATTGCAGCAAGAATTGCTTTAGTTCCATGAACAACAAAATGTTCTCCAAATAGAATTATTTTTCCCGGTGCTGATGCTATTGATTTCAATATTTTGGCTTAAGGTGTTGCTCTATAATTCTTCTTCCACTTCACTAGTCTTGGTTTCAAACAGTAAACTGTCGCTAGCGCCTTTCGCCCTCTATTATTAGCAGGAATAACCAAGTCTAGTTTTGACGTTACATTATCAGTATTTGCAATCCCTATAACCGGAATTCCCGCATTTGTAGCTTCAGTGATTGCCTGAGAATCGACCTGAGGATCAGAAATTATTACAAGCTGAGGTTCTGTATAGAATGGCAGCGATGGATTTGTCAGTGTTCCAGGCATGAATCTGCCAAACATCATTTTGGCGCCAGTTACTTCACAAAACTTTTCAACAGGTGTTTTTGCATACAAGCGTCCGGAACAGACAATTACTCGATTTATATCAAATTTTTTTACAAACGTTACAGCGGTATCAATTCTTTTCATGATAATATCTATATCAAATATGTAAAGACCATCGGGACTCGTGTTTGTAATAAACGGTAGCATGAATTTTGTCTTGATTGCCGTTCCTACTCTTATTCCAGAACGTTCCAGAACATTTTTCTCCACTTCGTTTTGTTCAGTTTTTTGGCTCATGTGATTTTTAAATTTGTGCTACTCCTTGTATTAAATCATGCTCTGAAAGACGGATAAGCTCATTTAATTTTGCTACTCGTTCTCCTCCCACTATACCAATTTTTAGCAATTTGGAATTAGTTCCAATGCCTATATGAGTAATATGTGAATCTATGGATTCCCCAGAGCGGTGAGATGTAATTAATTTAATATTGTTATCATTTGCCACCTTGGCAAATTCTAACGCATCAAACAAGCTTCCAGCCTGATTTACTTTTAAGATTGCAGCATTACATGACCCCATGCTGATTGCTTGTTTTAGTTTGCCCTCATTTGTAACGGTTAAATCATCTCCAGTGATCATAGTATTAGGAAATTTTGATGTAAGTTTAGACATGTCATCAAAAGCTTCTTCATGTACCGCATCTTCCGCATAATTTAGCTTATATTTTTCAATTATGCTTGATGTGAATTCAATTTGCTGCTCTGGCGTATTTTCAAATCCAGCTCTTTCATAGATATACTTCTGCTTTTTTTCATTCCACTGAGTTGATGACGCAAAGTCAACCCCCAACGAAACCTCTTTTCCTAAAGTATACCCTAAATTTTCACATGTTCTCGTACAAAGCTCTAAGGCTTTTTCATTATCACATTTTGGAGCCCATCCTCCTTCATCACCCCGTCCATTCGTAAAACTAGAGTCTATTTTTTCTATTTCCTTACGTAATTCCTTATGTATAGTAAAATTTGTTTCAATCGCGTCTCTAATTGTTTTTGCACCAGTTGCAGAAATTAGAACTTCCTGTATATCTGGAGTCCCAGGACCCGCATGTGCTCCTCCACCCAAAAGATTTCCTAATGGAATTGGAAATCTGTAACTATTTTGTTCTGAAATTAATTCAAACATAGGTTTTCCAAGTGCTTTTGCGGCTGATTCCATTGCAGCAATAGTAACCGCATAGGCTAATGCACCACCAACCTTAGAAAAATTAGACGTTTTATCTATGGATTTTATTGTATCATCTATTATTTTCAAGTCATTTGGGTCAAGTTCAAGAAATTTTTTTGAATTTTCATTTAAAATACGAAGACTTTCCTCTGGTTTACCCTCTGGAAAGCTTATCGCCTCATTTTTTCCAACACTTGCACCAGCCGGTGCACATGTTCTACCTAGAAATTGATCATCAGAAATAATATCTACTTCTATAGTTTTATTTCCTCTACTGTCGTGGATTATCCTTCCTTTAAGCGATGTAATCCTAGTCAAACTATTCTAACTCTGACTGAATTTCCAGATTTCTTTTATACATCGCTTCATAAAATGGGATTACCTGTTGTATTGTCTCTACAGTGGTTAACAACATTCTCCTGCAACAGTATCTGCTAATATCTAACGAATCCAAAATTTTAGCTGGGTCTTCACCAGACTTGACCCTATTTTGATACTCCTCAAATTTGTCAGAAATTACATTTCCACACGTAAAACATCTGACTGGAACAAGCATATTTTCCAAAAACAACCAAGGATTATAAAAACCCTGCATGAAAATTTGTTTGCGGGTGTCGCCCAGCCTGGCCTCCTTCTAATCTCTTCGGTAATCACAGCTCTTGTTTCTTCTACAAGTACACGATTCACATCCAATTTTCTTCTTGCTTCCTTTACAATCTTATCATACATTGCAAGCGGGTAGAGGATAAGGTAAAGATTTTCCATTACATTAAAAATTCTATTGGCTTCCTTTAAGCGGTCTTTCCTGATGTTGTCTAGCACAAGTCTTTTAAGCTCTCCAATACAGTCAAGAAGCCCCAAAACATACGATTCTTTTGAAACTTTCAGAGCTTTTAGAGATGGTATTTCCTTATTTTCTACTATTGCCAAAAATGAATGTGCCTCAACAAATTCTTGTTCCGGTGTGATGAGATATTTTTTAAAACCTTCTTTTGCTTTTTTTTGGTTTTTTATCAATACCAATTCCGCTTTTTTGATTTTTTGCTTTGCAAGCTTGAGGTCGCCCTTATGAGCTGCTATGATTGAATGACTAGATAAGATAACCACGTCTCTCGTATTTTTTATCAAAAATTCCCTTGATGCATTTGAAGCTTTTAGTGACTTTGAAATTTCACGTAATGATGATTTTACGTTCTTTAATGCCATATTCACCTTTCAAAAAACTGGGATAAAGTCGTTTGCCAAAGGGCTTAATTGCTCTGTTAATTTGGTTTAGACATGTGCATAACCGTCAAGCAAATGATGCAGATTGAGGAAAACGGTCACCAGATGGGATTTTTGAGAAAGTTTATGATGGAAAATGCCGGTGCTGCATGTGCAAAAAAATTAGTGGAAAAATTTGGAGATGTAAAATTAAAAAATGTTCTTGTTTTTGCAGGACTTGGAAATAATGGTGGTGACGGTTTAGTAATTGCACGCCATTTGGCAGGATATGGGTCAAGTGTAACTGTTTTTCTTTTGGGTGAGCCCGATAATATTAGATCAGAAGAGTGTTCATGGAACTGGAACCTATTAGAAAAAATGGACTCGATAAAATTACTTACTGGTGGAAATTTTGGGCTTCTTAATAATTTAGATAAATTTGATTTAATAGTTGATGGAATATTGGGAACTGGTATTTCTGGTGAAATAAGGGAGCCACACGCATCTGCTATTACGTTTACCAATAAATCAAATGCGTTCAAACTAGCTGTAGACGTTCCTTCTGGGGTAGATCCAGATACAGGAAACAAAAACTTACCGCATGTTAAAGCTGACATGACAGTTACATTTCATAGAATGAAGGTTGGTATGCCAACAGCAAAAGATGTATGTGGTGAAATTTTTGTTGAAAAAATTGGAATTCCACCAGAAGCAGAGATTGGTGTTCTATGAAGGTATATCAAGTATCAGTGGGCCCAATGCAAAATTTTTCATATATTGTTGAAGATGAATCTACACAAGAAGTAATTATAATTGATCCATCATGGGATTTGGAAAAATTAACTAAAATTATCAACGAACAAAATCTCAATCCCAAGTATATCGTTAACACTCACTGGCATGATGACCATACCAGAGGAAATGAGGAACTTGCAAAAGAACTCAGTGTAAACATTATTCAACATAAGGCGTCACATCTCAAAAATGATTTGACAGTTTCAGATGGTGATTCCATAAAATTTGGCTGTTCTGAACTTGCCGTATATCACACACCTGGACATTCAAAAGATAGCATTTGTCTTGTAGGTGATGGAAAAATTTTCTCAGGTGATACTTTGTTTGTAGGAAACTGTGGTCGTATAGATTTGCCAGGCGGAAGCTCAAAGGAACTTTATCACAGTTTGTTTGACGCTATTGCAAATTTGGACGATAATCTAGTTTTGTATCCAGGTCATGATTACGGCTCATCCCAAACATCTACTATTGGGATTGAAAAACAAACCAACCCTGTAATGCAAAAGATATCAGAGACAGAATTTGTTGAACGAATGGGTGGTTAATTATGTCCGATATTGAAATTCATTGTAATGAGGAAAAAGGACAAAAATTCATCAAAGGTGTTAAAGGGAAAGATTTTCTTTTTTCATTCGTCATTTCCTATACAGAGACGGCTGAAACTCCTGGAATCACAGTGGCTGGGTCTGATCCAGATTTCTTAAAATTTACTCCTCCAGCAGATGCAGAGTTCCTTCACTATGGATTCTGTAAAAGTATAGAAGTAATTCCAATGACGCCAGATGGAAAACCCACTCCTGCCCTTCTGACAAAAGCGGCTTTGGAATCAGCAAAAATTCCACAAGTAGTTATTAATGCTGGAAGCAAAATTGCCCCAAAACTTCCATATTTTGAAACTGGTCTTGTTCCTGGTAAAAATATAGCGTTGGAACCCGGGCTTGAGCAATCTCTTGTTGAACATGCAGTTGACTATGGTCGAATACTTGGTAGAACGTTAGCATCATGTACTGACTGCTTGATAATAGGTGAAAGTATCCCAGGAGGCACAACAACAGCATTAGCAGTTTTGAAAAGTTTTGGTATTGATGCTCATGTTAGTTCTAGTATGCCCAAAAACCCTGAATCATTAAAAAATGAAATTGTTGAAAATTAAGATAGTAGCAAATGCCGGTGATCCAATGATCTCATTTATTGCTGGAATGTTAAGTTCTGCTTCTGAGATTACAAATGTAATTTTAGCAGGAGGGACACAGATGGCTGCAGTACTTGCTTTAGCAGAGACAATTGGCTATGATAAAGACAGTACTGCATTGGGAACTACATCATACATAGTTAATGACAAAAGTGCTAATTTGGTGGAAACTGTAAAGTCAATCTCTGACATTCCTGTGTTGTCAATAAATCCAAAATTGGAAAATTCAAAATTTAGTGGTTTGCGTGCTTATTCAGAGGGGTTTGTAAAAGAGGGTGTAGGTGCAGGCGGTAGTATAATCGCATCAATGTTAAAGACTGGTATAGATTCACAAAGATTGCTAGAATTAATTGATAAAGAATACGAGCGAATTTCTTCGTCAAAATGACTGATTTTAATTCTTGATGTAACGTTACCTATTCTTTAGCTGGTTTTTCAACTTCAGGTTTTTTTTCTACATCAACGTTAGATTCAGTTTTAGTTTCAATCTCTAAATTTTCTGTTTCTGTACTTCCTAGATCTGATTCTGGTTTGGACAATGTTTGATTAAATTGTGATTCGGCAGTTAATTGTATCTTTGACTCCTCGTCAATTTTTACAGTGTATGATGGAATTGTAACAACACGATCTCCTATCATTATATGTCCATGGACAATAGCTTGTCTTGCTTGATACGGAGTCTTAAAGTACAGTTTCCTTTGTACTATAGTCTGTAAACGACGTGATAATAAATCAGTAACCTCTAGATTTAACACATCATCCAAAGTTGAATTTTTGTCTACTAATCCCACTTTGGAAAGTGAATTAATGAGTATTGGTTCTTTTTGTTCTCTATCTTCTTGTCTTAAGGCAAGTAGTGAACGAGCTTGAACTCTTACCCTGGACAATTCAGTGTTTGCTTTCCATAACTCTCTTTTAGTTTTTAATCCAAATGAACCAAGAATTTTTAATTCATCCATCATAAGTTCATAGTTAAGTGGACGTTTAGGTTTCTTCCAAACCTTTCTTGATAATTTAGGATCTCCCATCTGTTTCACCTATGTTTTTTTTGCATCATGTGCTTCTTTCTTTTCGGTTTTAGGTGCCTGCTTATTTTCTGTACCTGCTTTGGTTTCAGTTGTTGATCCTTTTCCTTCAACAGTTGTTGGTCCTCCTTCAGCTGCTACTGCTCCTTCAGCTGCTACTGCTCCTTCAGCTGCTACTGCTCCTGCTTGTGCTGGCAAAACTCTACCACCTTTAGCAACTCCAACCGCTCCACCTTTTCGTCCAGTACACCTAGTACGTTGACCTCTAACCTTTAATCCAAACATATGCCGATATCCTCTCCAACTCCCAGTTGTCTTTTCTCTTTCAACATCATTTCTTACTGTAAAATCTATATCAGATGTAATCAGATGTTTATCTTCTCCCGTTTCAATATCTTTTCTTCTGTTCAAAAACCACGATGGAAAATTTGAGGATGAAGGATTTTGTATAATGTTTTCAACCGACTTGATCTGCTCATTTGATAAATTTCCAATTCGTAGTTCGGAATTAATTTTTAAACTGTTAATAATGGAATTTGCAAACATATATCCGACTCCCTTAATCTGAGTGAGTCCAATTATGAGCTTCTTGTCTCCAGGAATATCATTTCCTAAGATCCTAACTATGTAGTTATATTCGGTACTCAAGTATGCAAGATTCTAAATTTCCCCGATAAAAACCAACTGGTGTTTGGATTGTTTTAACTATAGTTAGCATTAATAGTGTAATTATTTTATTTATTTTAGGTTCACATTATGATAAATAATAATACAGATGATAATGACAAAACTTTAGAGGCACTATTTGAGCCCCAAAATGCAGAGATTCTAGCAAACTTAGAAGACGGTCCAAAGACATCGTCAAAACTTGCTGAAATTCTTGGAATCAAAGAAGAAAAACTAGACGAACAGATATCATACCTTAAAGAATTAGAGTTTGTGATTAAAACCGATAAAGATGGTAGTGTTTACTATTCAGTAGACAAGAACAAGCTATCTAAAGTTTTAGAAAATGATGATAATTTTAAAAATATTGATAATGGACTAGCCAAGCTTGATAGTTTTCTTAATTAGGAAATATCAAACAAGAAATGTAATTTTTTTCCTACTTAATACATAAATACTTAGAATCTTGAATTTTTTCAGTATGAATGTTAGGGGAAAATTTTTTCTAGTTTTTCTTTGTCTTTCAATAGCATCATATGGACTTTCAGGCTCGGTATATGCGAGTAGTCATAACATACTTCCTCTTACAATTAATACAAATTCGAATACCTATGCAACGGGTGATACAATTCTTATTTTTGGCTCCATCAAAGATTATGATGGCAAATATCCTGATGTTACTATTCAGATTTTTGATCCATTAGGAGGAATGAAAATTATTGATCAATTAACAGTTAAATCAGATGGAACTTTTTCTGTGACCAAGCTGGCGCAAGGCACGATTAACATTCCAGGTGAATATATTGTAAAAGCTATGTGGAATAAGCAACCAGCAGAGACTTTGTTTGAATTTACTGGTGGTGATGCACCGGAAAAAGAGCCGGTAGATAATTCTGCTGCTGCAGCAGCAGAAGCAAAAGCAGCAGCAGAAGCAAAAGCAGCAGCAGAAGCAAAAGCAGCAGCAACAGTAGAAGCAGAACCTGAGATTGAACCAGAACCAGTTATGGTATCACAACCAGCTGAAGAAAAGAAAGGTGGTGGTTGTCTCATAGCAACAGCAGCGTTTGGTTCTGAAATGGCACCACAAGTTCAATTCTTGAGAGAAATTCGTGATAACAAAGTGTTACAAACAGAATCTGGCTCTACATTTATGACTGGCTTCAACCAGTTTTACTATTCATTCTCACCAGCAGTGGCAGACTATGAACGAGAAAATCCAGCCTTTAAGGAAACTGTCAAACTTGCATTAACTCCAATGTTGACATCTTTAGCTATTCTAAACTATGTTGATATTGATTCAGAGGAAGAAATGCTAGGATATGGAATTGGTATCATACTTCTTAACATAGGCATGTATTTTGTAGCGCCAGCAATAATAATAATTAAAATTAAAAATAGGTTCTAGTTTTTACTTCTTAATGTCAAAACGCAAAGCTCAGGGTATACTTGTTTTCGTATTAGCTATAGCTGCATTTTTTCTATATGCATATCTTCTAATGTTATCTGAGTGGAGCCCAATTGTTTTACAATTATCTCTTTTAATGGTTGTTGGAGGAGTTCTAGGTGTAATTTCTTGGATAGGATATATGATGGCTACTACAAAATCTTCGCCATCATCAATCATCCAAGACGAAGAAAAATAACTTTACTTTTTTATTCTTACGTCAACTACTGTTTGATAAAATCTGGGACCAACTGGCCTAACTATTTTGGATCCTAGTATTGTTGATTTTACAGGTGTTATTTGCATATAATGTTGTTCTGATAGTTTTGCGGCATCTGATTTTTTATCTGCATGAATGTGTGAATAGTAATGAATGATACCACCATTTTTAGTTGATAGTATAGCCGAGTCTAGAAATTCATCTGATTTTTCAGGAAGTAACATGAGTGTTCGATCTGATTTGTTTTCTAGTTGACTGTTAATTACTTGAGAAGCATCACCATGGATGGATATGACATTTCCTACAAGTCTATTGATTGCTATATTTTTTTTGCATAATTTTGTAGCAAATGGATTTATGTCAATATTGAATACAGTGCATTTTTTCATTTTTGCGGCAATAATTGAAAATATACCTACCCCACCAAACATGTTAACTACCATTTCACCATCGTTAACAAATTCTGCAATTCGTGTCCGCTCTGATGATAATCTTGGAGAGAAGAATACATTTCGAACGTCAACAAAAAATCTACATCCAGATTCCTTGTATTCAGTTTCTGTTTTGTCGTCTCCAGCTAAGATTTCTAATTCCCTTGTTCTGAATTCTCCATCGACAGAAGATGACTGATAAAAAATAGACTTAGCACTTTTTACTTGATCTAAAAGTGTTTCACCAATTAATTTTTTCTTTGATGTTAGTGAGTCAGGTATTCTTATTATTATAATATGACCAATTTGATCAAAAGCTGAAATTAGTTCATCTGATTCTTTTGCAGAAAGAACTGACTCTAATGTTTTTTTTAACATTCGTGACATTTTAGTAGTAAAAATTTGATGATGCTTTTTGCGTTTTGTCTAATCTACTATCTTCCTTATTAACACGTGGTCTTTTGCTCTTTTCATCTCTCCTAAATGTAATATCTAGTGATTTGAGGAATTTGTTCATTGCATCTACTTTTGATAGTGGAGAAGATGCATGTCCGCTAATACCAGATGTTCCTTCAAATATAACCATTGAATCAGATACAAGATCCAATAATTGTAGATCATGGTCAATCACCATAGCTGATTTTCCATATGATCTAGTAAAATGTTGGAGAAACTTGGCAACTGCTATTCTGTCTTCTACATCTAAAAAGGCAGAAGGCTCGTCTAAGGCATAAAGTTCAGCCTTTTGAAGAAGACACGTGATAATTGAAACTTTTTGGAGCTCCCCGCCTGACAAATTTTTGATTGATTTGCTATACAGCTTTTTAATTTTAAGTGGCTCAACTATCTGTTCCTCGTCTTGGCTTCCTTCAATCAATCCTTCATTTGCTGTGTTTAACACTGAAACAACATCGACATCACTATTATTTGATAAATATTGTGGTTTGTAAGAAATCTTAATCTTC
>LUMK01000080.1_pt1 | contig 13329 bp, 9 predicted proteins | sample 729981 | NCBI WGS metagenome assembly LUMK01 (sample SAMN03860265, study PRJNA289734) | marine metagenome | biome: seawater column; feature: ocean; material: water; isolation source: Red Sea water column Station 22 - depth 200m | place: Saudi Arabia: Red Sea | collected 2011-10-15 | depth 200 m
ATAGTGAATAATGTTACGTGTTAGGGGAACATTTTTTGTATCGTAAATATTACCCCTTACAGCCAGAAGTCGTTCCTGCCTTTGCCCCTGGCTGATTCCCTGCTTGCGGTAGACATCACTATCGATGACCATAATCTGAAATAAGCGCGCAGAAAGTCCAGCCCAAGCAAAAATGAGGCAGCATGAGATTACGGTTACCCGTGTGCGGAATTTTATATAGGTCTTCGTCAATTAGCGCCAGTTATAATATTTTTGTCAATGTAAATCGTTAATGTTTCAGGTTGAGCAGGGATCATATTCAACTTTGTCCGCGCAACTTGAGAAATACGGTCCCCTCGTGAAAGCTGAGTAATATCCATTTTGAGTTCATTCACAGAATTATCGAGCTCAATGGAGACTTGATTTTGTATTTCAATAGCCAGCATCGTTTCATCCACTTCTGTATAAACCCATAAGTAAAAAATCAATCCTGCGATGGAAAGAATTGTAGAAGAGAAGAAAAGCATTGTCTGAAAGAATTCCCGATTCTTTTTTGATCGGCGTTTTCGCTTTTTCACTGGCATTATGCGATTCTCTCTTGTTTTAATGAACGGAAACGATGCTTTATCATTCGGTCTTCAAGTGAATGATAGGACATAATCACAATACGGCCACCAATGCATAGATAATCATTAAAGTGGTCCAGGAAAATTGCAAGTTTATCCAGCTCGCTGTTAACCACAATGCGTATGGCTTGGAATACGCGCGCCAGAGATTTGTTTCTATGATGTGGAGGGGTAGACCTGCGGACCGCCTCTTTGAGGTCAGCCACAGTGGTCAGTTGTTTTAGAGATTTAATGGTACGGGCAATTTTTCGCGAATGACGTTCTTCACCATATTGGTAAATAAAATCTGCTAATTCTCTTTCGGATAATCTGGAAATCAGTTCTGCTGCCGTTTCTCCGGTTCCTTTATCAAAACGCATATCTAATTTCCCTTTGGTTTTAAACCCGAAACCGCGAGAATCAGAATCTAGTTGCATGGTAGAAATACCCAGATCTAGAACCATGCCGTTCAATTCAGAAATTCCCAATTTCTTGAGGATTCCTGGGAATTGGTCGTAGGAGGAGTGGTATAATAAAACGGGTTGTGCGGAGGCACCAAAATGTTTACTGCATATTTCCAGTGCCTCCGCATCCCGATCAATTCCTATTAGCTTTCCATTGGCAGAGAGCTGGTTTAGGATTTGTGTGGCGTGCCCACCAGCCCCGATGGTACCATCTAGGTATTTTCCATTGGGGTGGAGGTTCAAGTATGTTAGAACTTCGGAGGCCATCACAGGAATATGAAGTTGTGGTTGTTCCTGCAATGCCTTCGTATTCATTAAAGTATAATTTGATTGGCCAGTTCATCAAATTCAGAAGAATCAATTTTATGCGATTCTTGATCAACGGAATCCAATAATTTTGGATTCCAAATTTCTATTTTATTCACCATCCCAATGATCAGAGCTTCTTTTCCAAGTTGTGCATATTCTATCAAGTTAGGTGTGATTGCGATGCGCCCTTGTTTATCATATTGAACAGATGAAGCATAACGTACAGTACTGCGTACAAAAGAACGGTTGATTCGAGATAGAGAGGAAAGCTTTCGTAGTTCACTTTCAATAGATTGCCACACCGTAACCGGATAAACCCAAACGCATGGATCCATTCCTCTGGTGATCACAAAGGTTTGTTCATTATCCGAAGTGAGCACATTACGGAATTTGGCTGGAATATTGACGCGGCCCTTGCTATCTAAGGAATACGAAAATTCTCCAGTAAATGTATTTTGATTTATTGTCATGCCCAAAAATTCTAGGTAAAATTACCCACAACTACCCATAATATATTCATTATCCCCCACAGATGTCAACATATAAGAGTAACCCGGACTGGATTTAAAGATGAATTAATAGAATATAAGGCAGCACCATTCAAGTAGAGATTTATGCCTCTTGTATGTTTCAATAAAATCTCAAATGTTTGGCCAAATTCATAAAGACGGTTATCTCCCGAAGGAATGAGATTTTCAATGGGTTTAAGCGTATCTGTTTTGGTACGGTACCAAACCCGTTCGGCAGCGGCCAGTTTGAAGATGTATGGTGGTTCTGATTTAAGCTCTTGAATCTTTTCAGATAAAATATCAAAGTTATTCTGCAAGTCCTGATCCGTAATGGCCCCCTCTTCTATAAATTCACTGGGATATTCAAGAGGATTTTGACTTGCTTCTTCTTCATTAATAACTCGAATGATATAAATGGAAAAAATTAATATTCCTACCAGAACAATCCCTTTAAGGGTCTCGCTTCGAACATTTTTCGCATTGCGATTCTGAGATAAAACGGCCTTATCATTATCACTTGACTGCGCTTGTTCTAATTCTTTAGAAGAGTTATCTTTTTTCGGTTTTGGCGCTGATGTCTTATTTCCTAAAAAGTTTTCTAGACTGTTGACAATTTCTTCTGGATTTGCACCTATTTCAGTGGCATAAGCACGTATAAATAGACGCACATATGTATGAGGGAGTAAATCAAAACGACCATCTTCTATTGCTTCAAGGTAGCTAAGGTTAATCTTGGTTCGACTATGAATTTCTTCAAGATTGATGCCCTGTTGTTTTCGGAGGGCTTTTAATTCTGCATAGAACTCAGACATAGGGGCGCAAAAGTTACGTGCAGGTTTCCCTTCGGAAAAACTCTTTTTGACGTTTATGAAAAATCCTGAGAAATAACATCAAATTGATATGCCTAGTGAGATAAAAAGTACATTTATAATGACCATTTTCTTTATTCGGTTTTCAATAGATCAATAAAATGAGAATAAAAGCTGGATAGAGGGAATCCCATCACATTATAAAAACATCCATCTATACGATTGACGCAAACAGAAAACCAATCCTGGATTCCGTAGCTTCCTGCTTTATCAAAAGGCTTATAAGTATCAATATAACAATTGATAACCTCATCGCTTAAAGAATTAAATGATACATTAGTTCGTTCGTGAAAACTGTTACTGATATCTTGATTGATGTTTTGAATCGAGACGCCGGTAATTACTTGATGAGTATTACCGGACAATCGTTTTAACATCTGAAAACTGTCCTTACCATCCTTAGGTTTTCCTAAAATATGTGACCCAAGAACAACAATAGTGTCTGCGCCAATGACCCATTTATCCGGATAAGAATTAGCAATACCTTTTGCTTTTTCCTGGGCATAATATTCTACAAAATCCGAAGGAGGAAGGTTAAGAGAAAAATCTTCATGAATCTCGCTTGGAATCACTTCGAATTCCAAATCGATCTGTTCAAGCAATTGTTTGCGCCGGGGCGAACTGGATGCGAGAATAATTGGGTATTTGTTAAGGTGTTTCATCGAAATACAGCCATGCGGCCAACATGGTTTATTTTTTGAGACCCATTACTGGCTGTAATTTTATATAAATATACACCATTGGCTAACATACCACCATATTCATCTCGCCCATTCCAATCAATCTGTTGATAGCCAATGGTAAAGAATACTGGTAGAATGGATTTTATTCGGCGACCAGCCAATGTATAAATATCAACCGATATTTCCGCATCAGCAGTTAATTCAAATGTAAATTTTGTTTTATGGGCAAATGGATTGGGAAAATTAAAGACATGCAGAAGATCGAGTTTTTCAGATTTTAATAAGATAAGGTCAATTTGTGCTTCAGTTGGATTATTGGCATTATCCCAGGCACTTACAACTAGGGATAGTTGGTTATCCTCCGATGGTATATTATACTCGATTGTTCCTGTATTTAGACTATTTACATCATAAATGAATCGCTCGGTTACAATCAATTTTTCATCCGTTTCAGGATTAATAAATAAAAGTTCATGTCCCTTTTCTGCCGTTAGGTTGATGCCTAATGGATCCGAGAGTCGGATTATCAATTTTTTTCCAGCAGAAAGATGGTCCCCACTGCGAAGTATTCTGCCGGATTTGGTCTCAAATGTAATAATCGGACCATCCGTATCATTAGAAGGTGACCCTAACGTCAGTTGAATTTTTCCTACTGCACCAACGGCTTCTTCAGTCGTGTTTGAAGTGATTGAAAACCTGACTTTGGCTGGATTATCAGAGTAAGTGATATCTTTTGGGACCCTGAATTGAGGAGATAAGGATGCCCCTTCAAAAGTAAAGGCGCCTCTGAACAGGGTCGGCCCAATTTTTAGATAAGATATTTCTTCCTTAGATGAAAGAAAATTGAATGATTTGGTGATTTGACTTGGGCCATCTTCAAAAATAAGGAACCCTTGTCCTGAATCAAATGGGCTAGGGCCATTCAAAGTTCCCACATCTAGTGTGGCTAATGTGTCAGGTACTACCTTACTATTGTCGATAATTTGGGAAGGAATGGGTAATTTCATTGCTGGGTCACCGAAAAGATGAAATAATTCGCCATCAGATCCACCTGTTTTTACAGATTGCAGCGCTATGCCCAAATTGGTATCGGTTATGCCTCTATTAGGGAAAAAAGCGTTAAATATTTTTTCTAAATAATAGATATTACTGGAAACAGTAATACCTCGAGTGGTTGTAATAATTGCGGAGGCTGCATCCATCGATGTGCGGATGAGTTCTTCAGCAAATGATTCAGACCCAATTTGATCAAATTGCCCCCAATTACATGTGCCGGCAATCCAGATAGGCAGTTTCATCTCCGTATGCATGGATTGTATATCATTTCTGGTTTCGTTAATGATCAATAGTTTTTCTTGTGCCCATTGGGTAGAGTTACCATGGCCGATAAAATTAATCAATGCTGTACCAGCGCTAATTTGGTCAAACAATGCTTGGGTGGCTTCAGGCTTAATTACGCCAAAACCAGAGCCATCACTTACTTCAGGGTAATTTACCAAATAAAGTTTTTTTATCTCCATAAAGTCGGGAATGGATTTTGATAGTCGTTCGGAATATAATGTATGACTTTTACCAATAGATAATTCATGCAGCTCTTTTTCTGGTCGGGCCGGGTCATCAGCGACTAAAGTGACACGTTGCTTCCACAAACCGGGAGGCATACTAGTTTCAAAAGCAATAATTTTTTTCACAAAATTGGTGACTTCTTGTGCGCTTCTAGCGGGATACCGACCTAGGGCCATTTCGGGGATAGTACCATTAAAGGAAGTCAAACGATCATCGGAGGCATAAGAATAAAACGTCCCAACTTCAATGGTGGGGATGATAATATTAGATTGGCCGGTGATATTGCGGTAATCGTAATCTGCATCCCCAAGTAAGAGAACAGTGTAAGGCTTCGTGGTCCAATTGTCCCGGGCCCACTGTAGAAAATGCCGGATAGCTACGGGGTCTTGATTTCCACCTGAGAATTCATCATAAATATCTCCTATCGATGCATAGAATGATTTCCCTCTATGACTTATCAAGGTTTGAGCCGGAGTGCGAAATGTTTCTGGGCCAATGATCACGTGGTCAGCACCACTTAATTGATCTCTTATTTTGTGAAAATTCTTAATTCCGATTAAAGATATATTTTCTATGCTAGGAACATCATCGCGCTTAAAGACAAAATACCGCTGCAAAGTGTCGGGTGGGAGTGAAACACGCATCAGTGTCAAATCGTTCTGTGTTTGGTTAGGCACGTTTTGGGGTAATTTTAAATCGGTAATATTCCATATCTGAAGATCAGTGCCTGATATGGTAAAAGTCATTTCATTGGCTGTAACCGGTGCAAAAAATTCAAAGGGATATGAATAAATCAATTTTTGCGCATAAGACAAGGTAAGAAAATCAAACAGTGGTTCTGAATTGGGATTATCAGAACTATTCGAAATTTGAAATGTTTGTGATCCTTGAGGTAAGATACCAGCCGCAATTGAAAAATTTCCTGATTTTAAACCAATATTTGACCAAGTAATCAAACTTAATTCTTGAGAGTTCAACGAAAGTTGAACCGCATGTTTGGTGTTTTCGTAGCGTGTTTTAACCGATTCTTTTCCGATCATACCGAAATTCCCATGGGCGCTGATGGTAGAAACAGGCTGTCCGAAATCAACTTCCTGGCTAAAAGAATTTCCTTGTTTTATTATTGTATTTCCCCAGGCCAAACCGGATTCATGGGGATTAATTAAATCAGATTCGAAATGAGAATGAACAAACCCATAATCAATGCTAAGAGGTCCATCTTCTACTGTTTTACCAGTTTCAATCCTTTTACCACGAATAGAATTATCATCAGGTATCAAGAGCCAATACACCGATTGAATAAAATAAAGGTTTTGGTGCCATCTGACCTGATCAGCATTTTGATCAAATCCGCTGGGTCCCTGACCGTAAAAATATATTTCATCACTTGTATCTAAACTGCCATCTGATTCGCCATTGATCATTATTGCCAGTTCTATCAGGTTCTCCGGTATCGTATCATTGGTGGTAATCTTTTGTGTCAAGTTATAGGTGCGATCCCTTCCCATTGCAGAAGCGGTAAAAAGCATAAAATTGCGGGGATCCAACGATTCCCCTGTATCAATGGCCGAATGTATAGCATTGGCAGGTATTTTATAAATACCGTCATGCTCAATGTTGAATTTAATCCATCGACCCTTGGGTATTTCCTGAAATTTATACAAAACATGTTTTGGAGGATGGATCCAGTTTTTTGCGGTGCTCCAATTAAGAACTTTTGGCTGAAGCAAATTTTGATGAACAGAGGTTAGTTTTGGCGGACTATCATTTCTTCCATTGAGATAAATGGTTATTGTTTGACTTGGATAATAAAGACCAACAGAAGATAAAGGGCTGACCTGGATCGTTCCAGTTTGTAAATCATTCAATTTTTGTTGGTGAATCCATTGTGTTTTCGTTGACATTAACACTTGAAATGGATGGGCGATCGGTTTTTCTGAACGTGTTATTATTAAAGGTAAATTTGAATCAGGAAGTCCGATTAATAGTTCGATTGGTGCAAGATCATCAGGATTATTCGGTTCGCAAATAATCTGAATCACTAATTTTTCCATATCAGATGACAGGACTGAAACAGTAGTTTGTGCCATTAGGCATCCTAAAAAGGAAATAAACGTTATCCAGATTTGATGATATCTCATGGGTGTAAAATTTAATGAGTGGTTTGGCATGAATTAGAGTGCCTTTTTGAAGTTTTTACCATTTTTTCCAAAATTAATTTCCCTTCATGTATTGAAATTGAATCCGGGGATAGTTACACGTAATTTGAATATCGTTTTATTAACAAATTTTTTCATGTTTGATATCAACCGATCAATTTGAAAGGTTTTCCTTTGTTTGACCAAAAAATGATTAAAGTCGTCTATGATCGCATTCCTGATAAGGTGAATGCGGCTAGGGACATGGTTGGACGCCCTTTAACGCTAGCGGAGAAGATCCTTTATTCTCATTTGTCTGAGAAGAAAGTATCAACGGTATATACCCGTGGGGATACTTATGTTGACTTTTCGCCAGATCGTGTGGCCTTGCAGGATGCCACAGCCCAAATGGCATTACTTCAATTCATGATGTCAGGAAGAAATAAAGTTGCGGTACCATCCACTGTACATTGTGACCATCTGATTCAGGCCAAACAAGATGCACGAACCGATTTAGCGCAGGCCCTTGACGTAAACACTGAAGTCTATGATTTTTTGGAATCCGTATCAAATAAATACGGGCTGGGATTCTGGAAACCAGGGGCTGGTATCATCCATCAGGTAATACTTGAGAATTATGCTTTTCCTGGTGGTATGATGATTGGTACTGACAGTCACACAGTTAATGCGGGTGGATTAGGTATGGTGGCCATCGGTGTCGGTGGTGCCGATGCAGTAGATGTTATGGCTGGGATGCCGTGGGAGCTAAAATTACCCAAACTGATCGGTGTGAATTTGAGTGGAGAAATGAGCGGTTGGACTTCATCCAAAGATGTGATCTTAAAGGTGGCAGGGATTCTCACAGTAAAGGGTGGAACGGATGCGATTATTGAATATTTCGGTGATGGGGCCAACAAACTATCCTGCACTGGAAAAGGAACGATTTGCAATATGGGTGCTGAAATCGGCGCCACTACATCTTTATTTGGCTATGACACACATATGGAAAAATATTTAAAGGCCACAAATCGGGAAGCAGTGGCTGACCTGGCTAATGGAATCGCGGAGCATTTGCGGGCTGATGATGAGGTAAATAATAATCCTGAACATTTCTATGATGAGGTAATCGATATAAATTTATCCGAATTAGAACCTCATTTAAATGGCCCTTTTACACCGGATAAAGCAACTCCGATATCAGCCATGGCAGCAGCTGCGGAAGAAAATGGCTGGCCAACAGAAATAAAAGTTGGTTTGATTGGATCATGTACCAATTCGTCTTACGAGGATATTTCCCGCTCAGTTTCCATTGCCCGGCAAGCGGTGGAAAAAGGGTTAAAGACCAAAGCGGATTTTACCATTACGCCTGGTTCCGAGCAGGTCCGTTATACGATTGAGCGGGATGGGTTCATTGATACATTTGAAGCGCTAGGTGCCAGAGTCTTTGCCAATGCATGTGGGCCCTGCATCGGTCAGTGGTCCAGATCAGGTGCGGAAAAGGAAGAAAAAAATACAATTGTACATTCGTTCAATCGAAATTTTGCGAAACGAGCGGATGGCAATCCGAATACACATGCATTTGTTGGATCACCAGAATTAGTCACGGCTCTGGCAATTGCTGGTAATCTAACTTTTAATCCAGTAACAGATATATTAACTAATGAAAATGGTAATGAGATAATATTTGATGCGCCCAGCGGGGATGATCTACCAATTGATGGGTTTGATGTTATTGATTTAGGTTATCAGGAGCCGGTTGAAAACGGAGCGAAAGTAGATGTAGTGGTAAATCCGAATTCAGAGCGTCTGGCATTACTGATACCATTTGAATCCTGGGATGGCAAGAATATTACAGGAATGAAAATCCTGATTAAGGCCAAAGGTAAATGTACGACAGACCACATTTCCATGGCGGGTCCATGGCTGCGCTATCGCGGACATTTGGATAATATCTCCAATAATCTACTTACTGGAGCTATGAATTATTTTAATGAAAAAACAAATTTAGTGAAAAACCAATTAAATGGAGAATATGGACCAGTTCCTGTTATTCAGCGGGATTATAAAAACAATGGTATACCTACCATCATTGTAGGTGATGAGAACTATGGTGAGGGATCTTCCCGGGAACATGCGGCCATGGAACCAAGATTCTTGGGTGTACGAGCTGTGTTAGTACGTTCATTTGCCAGAATTCATGAAACGAATTTAAAAAAACAAGGCATGCTGGCATTGACCTTTGCAGACAAAACTGATTATGATAAGATCCTTGAAGACGATACCTTAGATTTTATTGATCTCGATCAATTTAGTATTGGGCAACCCCTGGCTTTAGGCGTTATTCACACCGATGGATCATCGGATACCATTTATTGCAACCATACCTATAATGATACCCAGATCGAATGGTTCAAAGCAGGTTCTGCATTGAATCTTATCCGCTCACAGGAAATATAGTTTTCCATGAAAATCCTCGTTTCTGATCCAATTACAGAAAATGGATTAGCTGTGCTGAAAAATGCAAATTTTGATATTGTTGAATTACCAAATGGCAGTCCAGAAGAAAAGGCCGAATCCTGCAAAGATGCAGATGGTTGGATCATACGCAGTGGTACTAAAATTACTGCTGCAATGATTGAAAAGGCTAATAATCTACAGGTAATTGGTCGTGCTGGTGTAGGTGTGGATAATATAGATATTCCTGCTGCCACTCGTAACGGTGTAGTTGTGATGAACACGCCAGATGTGAATACCATTTCTGCTGCTGAACATACAATTGCCATGATGCTTTCTTTATCCCGAAATATACCGGTGGGGAACAGCGGATTAAAAAGTGGCGAGTGGAACCGAAATGCATTGGTTGGTACTGAACTTCGAAATAAAACACTTGGTATAGTCGGACTGGGTAAGATTGGTAGGGAAGTGCTTAACCGCTGCAGGTCTTTTAGCATGAATATTTTAGGTTACGATCCATTTATGAGTCAGGACATGTTTAACCCTGAAGAAGTGAAAATAGTAACGCTTGATGAGTTAACATCTCAATCTGATTATATTTCTCTGCATATCCCCATAAACGATTCCACAAGGGACTTGTTTAATTATGACCGAATGTCTTCAATGAAACCTACGGCACGAATAGTTAATGTGGCCAGAGGTGGTATCATTAATGAAGAAGATTTATACCGTATTTTAACCGATGAAAAAATTGCTGGTGCAGCCATAGATGTTTTTTCATCAGAACCAATTGATGAGTCCAATCCATTATTAAAAGCACCAAATATTGTATTAACTCCTCATTTGGGCGCTTCTACAGAGGAAGCCAAAGAAGGGGTTAGTATAGCGGTATGTGAACAGGTTCGGGATTACCTGGTATACAATAAACTTGCAAATGCACTGAATATGCCAATCTCAGATTTGGCAATTTTGAATGAAATTCAGATTCACTTGGACCTGGCTGAATTAATGGGCAATCTTCAGGGTCAGTTGAATCCCGGTATAATTAAAAAAGTTAATGTGGAATGTGCTGGTTCCATGCATGAAGCTAAACCGGCAGCATTGGCATTTTTAAAAGGATTGCTCAAGGGCCGTGTTCCAGACCGTGTCAATTATATTAACGCGGAAACACTTGCAGTTGAATTAGGTATCAAAATTGAGTACAGCTATTCTTCAGATTGCGGAACTTATACGAATTTAATTCGAACAAAAGTTCAAGGTGAATTGGTCTCCAACGAGATACATGGCAGTATTTTTGAGGGTAAACGTATTCGCTTGGTTAATATTCTCGGATATGAGATTGATGTAACTCCTTATGGTACGATGCTTTTTGCTCGGAATAAGGATGTACCCGGAGTAATTGGAAAAGTGGGTACAATGCTTGGTGAAGCCAAGATCAATATCGGCGCTTATTTACTCAGTCGTGAAATGAATAATGGTGAAGCATTTGCCGTAATGCGAGTGGATAATTCAGTACCAGAAGATATTTTATTGAAATTGGAAGAATTACCTGAAATTCTTTCTGTTCAGCAGCTACATTGTTGATTTATGGCTTCTATTATGACGTCGAAATCCATTAAAATAGCTGGAGGTGGTATTGCAGGTTTAACGGCAGCCATCCAACTGAAAAAATATGGATTTGATCCAATTGTCTTTGAAAAAGATTTACAAATAGGTGGATCTCGACACGGGGATTATGAGGGGTTAGAAAATTGGATTTTTTCTCAGGATGCCCCATCCTTGATGGATGATTCTGGTTTTAATTTTAATGCAATTACTACACATCCAATCAATCGTTTTTTGGTTCATACTCAGAATTACCAGCCATTATTAATACAAAGTAAGAATCCATTTTTTTATATGGTAAAGCGAGGTAGCAAAAAGGATGATTTGGATAATCAATTATATCGGCAGTGTGTGGATCAAAATGTCCAATTCAAATTGGGGCAAAAAGCGCCAAAAACCTGTCACATTAATGCAACTGGCACAAAAAAAGCAGCAGCCTATATTCAAGGCATTAATTTTTCGACAGGATTAAAAGATCAGATTCATTTACTTTTGGGGCATAAATACGCACCGAAGGGTTATGCATATCTAATTATTATTGGCGGAGAGGGTACCTTGGCCGCCGCTTTTAAAAAACCAAAAAATTTTAAAATGGATTACCTTAAAGAAACCCAAAAATATTTCAATACGAAAGGAATTCAAATTAGAAATGGGAAGCAATTTGCCAGCCGAGGGAGCTTTTCTCTTTCGTTCTTAGCTTGGAAACCGCCATTTCAAATAGGCGAAGCAGGCGGTTTTCAGGATTATTTATTTGGATTTGGAATTAGAATGTCCATTATGTCAGGCAGAGCTGCTGCTTTATCCGTTATTGGCGAAAAAAAAGAAGCTCGAAAGATTTTAATTCAATTGAATCAAAAAAGAAGATTATCCTTCATAAACCGGATCTTATATGAACGATTAAATGATTATCAAATGGCAGTATTGACAAAAAAACTTTATGAATCGTCCAATCCATTATCCATATTGTCTGGTGCGTATGACTGGAACTATAAAAATATGCTACGTTGGTTAAATATGAGATATCGATATGAAATACGTCCTACTTAGAAGTATTCAGATTGTTGCGATGATCATTTTACTATCGGGGCTCGTATGGGGTATTCGAAATAACAATGTCATACTGGAACTAAATGCGCTTTTCATCGGTTCAGGCATATTTTATATTGCAAATATGTTGTTGAAAAAAGATTAATCATTCAAATTCCTATATCATTATAATGCAAAAGCGAGAGTACTATGTCAAAACTTTGGGATGACTTAAAACAAAACATGAAAGAATGGAGCAATGCTGCAGTTGAAAAAGCAGAAGAAGTTAGTAAGGTGGCAGTTGCCAAGACGGAAGAATTAACCAAGATAAGTAAGATCAAACTGGAAATTCATCAACTTCAACGTGATCGCCGGAAACAACAAGAAGCTCTAGGAAAGTTAGTCTATGGTCAAGCCAAAGATAACAATATGGTTAATTTTACAGGGAACACGGAATTTTATTCTCATGTGGAAGAAATCGAAAGAATTACATCTGCCATCGGTGAAAAAGAAAAAGAAATTGAAAAAATCAAAGATGAATATAATATTCAAGATAGTGAAGTTTCTGCAGATTTGGAAGAAGCACAGGTTACTGATGAATTATCTGATGAGCAGAAAGTTAAGGATCCATCTGGATGATTAATGAACAAATTTGTATATTTCATAAATATTCAAGGCGAATAAATTATGTTTCGTCGCAAAAAAAGACCCAATAAATACCATAATTATATCATTGTATCTGAACGTGATTCGGATTTAAAACAGTTTCATTTTTCCCATAAGAGGCTTTTGACAATATCAGGAATTACTATTGTATTTATTTCAGTTACACTTTTTCTCAGTGCTGACTTCTTAACAGGTCTTTTATACAAAGCAAAATTGAAAGATCTACGAGATAATTATCAACAATTAACCGAAACATTAGTTGATCTACAGACACAGCTCGAAGATGTGTCAGGGCAAGTCGACACAATTGAAAAAAAGGATCGTGCAATTAGAGCCTATTCCGGTTTACCGCAGATTGATCGGGACGTTCGTAAGATGGGTGTGGGAGGTACAGTCATTAAAAAAACAAATGTGGATAATATAGCGAATGATTTCACCGATAAGATTTCTGAACTT
>LUMK01000501.1_pt1 | contig 13131 bp, 18 predicted proteins | sample 729981 | NCBI WGS metagenome assembly LUMK01 (sample SAMN03860265, study PRJNA289734) | marine metagenome | biome: seawater column; feature: ocean; material: water; isolation source: Red Sea water column Station 22 - depth 200m | place: Saudi Arabia: Red Sea | collected 2011-10-15 | depth 200 m
TTGAGATTGCTGATGTTGATAGAGGAAATAATCATTGGCCTGAAAAAGTACAACCGACACGATTTGAGACATTTAAATCTTCTGGTTGGGGTGGAAGCAAAAATCTAATGCAACGTGTACGTGATGATGCTCCAAGTCCAGATACTTCTGAATAAAAAATGAATTATATTTCAAAGGCAATAGGTTCAGTATTCCTACTGAGCATAGTTTTTGCACATCAGTTTTTTATTTCTACAACTGATATACAATTCAAACCAGAGGAAAAAAGAGCTGAAATTACCATACAGATTTTTACACATGATATTAATCTTTTGCTAGAGAATGCGAATTACAAAACAATAGATTTAGGTACCAAAAAAGAAAGTGATAATATTGATATTTTTCTAGTCAACTATTTATCTGATAATTTTGTTATTCAAGATTATAGATGGAAATATATCGGCAAAGAAGTTGGAGAAGACTATACCCTTTTCTTTTTGGAAATCGAAGATTTTTCTTTATCCCCAAAGATTGCTATTCTGAATTCATTATTTATGGATTTATATAATAAGCAACGTAATATTGTAAATTTTTATAGTGGAGATACTATTCAATCTGCTAGCATGACTAATGCACAACCAGTATTTTCATTTAATTTTTAGAATCTAATCTATATCCAGTAATCCAAATAATAATGGCTCCTACCATCATTGCAAGACATAATAATTGTCCCATACTTAAGTTAAATAAGATAAAACCTAAGTGAGCATCTGGTTCTCGGAAATACTCGATAAAGAAACGAAAAAATCCATACCCAAATACATATAATCCACTATTAAATCCTTGAAATCTGTTTTTAAACAATTTGATTACACAAAACAATACAATACCTTCAAAAAATGCTTCATATAATTGTGAAGGATGTCTTAATTGATAATCACCAGAATTTGGAAAGTACATTCCGATGGATGCTTCTGTTACTCGACCATATAATTCTCCATTAATAAAGTTTCCAATTCTTCCAAAGAAAAATCCTAAAGGGATGGCTGGTGTCATAAAATCTGCAATAGTGTATAAGTGTAATCCTTTTTTGCGTCCATAGATCCACATTGCAATAAGAACACCAATTAAACCGCCGTGATAAGACATGCCTGAGATACCAGTAAATTTCCATACTCCATCTTGAATAGAAAAAGGAAGAAGAATTTCTAATGGATTTGCTAAGTAATATTCAAAATTATAAAATAAAACATATCCAAAACGTGCTCCAAGAATTAATGCAATAAAACACCATGATAACAAGTCTTCAAATTCTGATAAAGTTAATTTTGTGAATTTGTTATTATTGATTTTTTGTCTACAGAGAAGATATACAACACCAAATGCGACAAGATACATTGTCGAATACCAATAAATAGAGAATGAACCAATCGAAAGTAAAATTGGATCCATTTTTGAAGGTAAAGTTTGCCACCATAGTATAAAATCCATGCTGTAAAATACAAAAATTACTTTGTAACCTAAAAAAAATTATATAATGTAGAGGAATATTATGATTCTATCAGGAAAAGAAATTATCAATAGACAAGGGAAGGATATAGTAATTGATCCTTTTGACGAGAATCAAGTAAATCCCAACAGTTATAATTTACGATTACACAATGAATTATTAAAATATGACTCCCCTATCTTGGATATGAAAAAAGAAAATTCTGGAACCAAAATTATTATTCCAGAAGAAGGACTGCTTCTGGAAAGCAATAAATTATACTTGGGAAGAACTATCGAATATACAGAAACAGATAATTTTATTCCTATGTTAGAAGGAAGATCATCTGTCGGTAGATTAGGATTATTTGTTCATATTACGGCTGGATTTGGGGATGTAGGATTTAAAGGATACTGGACACTTGAAATTTTTTGTGTTCAGCCAGTTAAAATCTATTCTGGTATAGAAATTTGTCAAATTTTTTATCATTCTATTGATGGAGATTATGATTCATATGAAGGTGGGAAATACCAAGCTAACAAGGATATTCAAACCAGTATGCTCTACAAAGATTTCGATAAAAAGTAAGATTATGTCGTTTATTTTTATAAAAATGATAAAAATGTATCAAATTATTTTATCTCCGTTTTTAGGTTCAAATTGTCGGTATCAACCGACTTGTTCCAATTATGCAATTGAATCAATCGAACAGTGGGGAGTAATTCAAGGATCGGTATTGTCATTTAAAAGAATCATAAAGTGTCATCCATGGGGATCCAGTGGCTATGATGCAGTCCCTACCAAGCATAAGAGAACAAAAAATGAATGAAATTATTCAATATTTAACCAACAATCTTACTTTACCATTTATTTTTATTCTTGGGATGTTTCATGCATTAGAACCTGGTCATGGTAAAACATTTATCCTTGCTTACCTTACTGGTGGTGTAATACGTATCTGGGGTGCGCTCCAGTTAATTATTGCTTTAATTGTAACCCATTTTATGCTTTTTTCTTTAATGGCATATCTGATACAACTTGGAAGTGATAGATTTCCTATTTTTCTAGAGTTTGTTGGGCCTACCTTAATTATATCGTTAGGTGTATACCTTCTTTATAGATCTTTAAAAGAAACTCGTCATGAAGGTGATGATGATTGTGATGATCCAGCACATTTTCATTTTAATGAATCTAAATTTTCTAGTCCCATTGTGACTGGATTTGTTGCTGGACTGATTCCATGTCCATCGGCTTTAGGAGTAATATTAATTTCAGGCATGACTTTTAGCGGTCCAGCGCTTTATTTCAGTATTTTTATTTATGTTTTAGGAATTGCACTTACTTTAATTGGTATTATTCTATTATTCCTATTCTTCAAAGAAAAAGCACTGAATCAACTCAATGTTGTTAACAAAAAATTCAATACAAATCTAATCGCAGCATTTTTGATTATTACGATAGGAGTTTTATATTTGTTAATGAATATATTGGGACCAGGACACCAACATTAAAGAACATCTATTCCAAATTTCTTTAATAACGCTACTAGTGCAAGAAATAAAGAAACCATAATTACTAATGCAATAATCATACTAAAACCAAAAGATAAATTTTTCTTTAGTAAATATGGGAATATGATAAAAAAAGACAAAGAAAGTAGTGTCATCCACAATATACTGTAAGAAAATGTAGCTATACGATCAGTATCTTTTGTATCAATATATAACCACATAATCGTTAATAGTGACATTAGTGGCAGCGATACAATAATTGATCCTAATATGATACTTTTTTTTGCAACTTCAGAAGCAATAAAAATAATTAGTGCTGATAATATAATTTTAATTGCTTCGAACATGATTTTTTGTAATTTGCATAAATAATTTAAGCAGAAATTAAAAAATGGACTTGAATAATATTTATATTGGATTTGCCTTGGCTACCTTTGCTGGTCTGAGTACAGGGATTGGAAGTTTTCTAGGATTATACTCAAAATTTGAGAATAAGAGATTGCTATCGCTAGCGCTTGGATTTGCAGCTGGAGTAATGATTTATGTTTCTTTTATGGAACTCCTTATACTTTCTTTTGATTCATTAGGAGGACTATATGGGGATACTATTGGAAAATTAATTGGGGTTACCGCATTTATAATGGGACTATCAATTATGTTCTTTATTGATCAATTATTTGATCATCACTCAATAGCTGATTTTATTTCACGATCTTCCAACAAAGATGAATCATTATTAGTGCGTACAGGATTATTTTCTGCAATTGCTTTAGCTATTCATAATTTTCCAGAAGGATTTGCAACATTCACAGCTGCAGTATATGATCCAACAGTGGGGGCTGGATTTCTAATTTTTCGTACTGTATATAATGAAGCATTATTTGGAGTATCTTTTGCTCTTTGTGCTGGTATTATGATTTATGTATCTTTAAATGAGTTATTACCTGTATCAAAAGAGTATGGAAAACCTAGCGATCCTATCATAGGCGTAACTGCTGGGATCATTGTAATGGCAATCAGTTTAATATTAATGTATGCCTAGCTCTCTTATAATAAACTTGTAATCTCTTCGGAGAGAGGTTTTACTTTAGAATTAAAAAATCCAACCAATTCACCTTTTTCATTAACCAAATATTTACAAAAATTCCATGTTGGTCGTTGTGCATTCCATCCATTGAAATCTTTATTTGTTAACCATTGATATACTGAACTTTGTTTTTTGCCTTTTGTGGTAGTTTTTTCAAACATTGGAAATGTAATACCATAATTTGTTTCACAGAATTCTTCGATTTCTTCATTGCTTCCAGATTCTTGATTAAAAAAATCATTTGCTGGAAACCCAAGAACAACAACTTTATCTTGATAGATATCTTGTAGTTTTTGAAGACCTTCATATTGATAGGTATATCCACATTCTGATGCAACATTTACGATTAATATTTTCTTATTTTTATATTGATCAAAATTGATTTTTTCTCCATCAATAGAAATAGCTTCTAGTTCATAAAAACTTTTTTTTGGAGCAACATTATTTGTGTTTAGAATAATATTTTTTGCTTTGAAACTGCTAATAAATAGTGCTCCAATACCTATAGCAAAGATTAATAGTAAGTATGGTAATATCTTTATCATTATGATTATATTGTACCATGTTTTTGGTAAAAAAAGAAGAATTATCTGATACAGCACAATGGTCATGTGAGAAGACAGAGGCGTCACTTCCGCCTCAAAAAGAAGAAAATTCAAATGTATCTCAAACATCTTCACCTCAAACTAATGTGCAAACTCAAAATATTATTTTTCGTGATGCCCAAGGAAATATCCTAACAGAAAGCCAAAAAGATAGTATAGTTCAAAGTACACAAGGTCTACAAGCATTAAGAAGCTTTAACAACAACAATACTGAATATATTTTATTTAAGACTTTTGATGATTTAAGAGGATTTGTTCCAGATGATGTAATTGATAACCTAATCAAAGAAGATAAAATACGAAAGAGCGGAGGGCAGGCACAAGTTTTGAGGCAACGTTTACTAGATAAATGGCAAAATCAACCATTGCCTGATAAGAAATTTTCTTTAATGAGTGGAGAAGAGAAAAGTTTTTCTGATTATTTAGGGTCAACGCTTGTGGTAAATTTTTGGTATATGAATTGTGGACCATGTCTTATTGAAATGCCTGCACTAAACCAATTAGTTAAGGATTATAAAGAGTCTGATATTAATTTTTTGTCATTTACTTTTGATAAGAAAGAAGATTTAGAAATTTTCTTTAGAAATACAGAATTCAATTATATACACGCACCAGTTGATCTAAATTTTATGTATAGTTTTGATATCAGTGTCTACCCAACACATTGGATTGTAGATGAAACTGGAGTTATTAAAGATTTAATCGTTGGGACTTCATTAAATATCTATGATCAATTATCTTCTTTAATTGAAAAAAATAAAAAATGAATTTTTAATCAATTATTCGTTTTGTAATATCTCTTATGACAATTAAACAATTCCTATCTGTGATCGTTTTCTCAACTTTTCTATTTGCCCAAGGACATGTAGTGCTTCCTGGTCAGAATGGAATTATAGCTTCTTTCGAGTATGATAGAAGTGTAGATTTTTTTGGTGAGGGTGATTTTCTAAGAGATAATTACAATAATTCAGTAAATGTTGGATATGTTTATAATGGATTATTTGGAATAGATTTTTCTTATGGATATTCACTTTTTAATAGTAAAGATGAATATGATGTTGCAGAAGGAGAGTTTGATTTTTCTGGTGATTTTCGATCAAATAATCCTGATTTAAGCGATCAAGGATTTTCACTAGGTTTTACTTATTACTTGAATAATAATGCTAATATGCCTGTTGATATGTTATTTGGTTTAAGATATGGAGCAAGTGATTATGATAGCGATGCATTAGATACGCTAGATCAAGATTTCCACAAAAAATATTATACTGTGCAAGTCGGTGCGTATAAAAATCTTGAAACAAATGCAGAATTTCGTGTAGTACCAACTTTGGTGTTAGATCTTATTAATGAAAAAAATATTCATAAAGAATCCATCATTATTGAAGGAGATATTGCTACTGAAGACACAGTTTCAAGTACAAAAAATCATACCAATATTCATTTTGGTTTCCCAATTGTGTTTGATCAAGGGATGGTATTAAAACAGTCGGTAAATACACAGTTTATTGTTGAACCCACTCTATCTAGAGTTTTTGGGGAAACACATTTTGGATTTAAAGTGAGTTTCTTGTTTAATAATTAATTAAGAGTATTATTGGCTTCTCAATTCAACATTCATAAAGACATTTCTAAAGCTGAAACATTACCTGCATCGTTCTATAGAGATGCATCTATGTTTGAAACAATGAAAGACCAAATTTTTTTAAAATCTTGGCAATGGGTTGGAGATCAATCATTAGTAAAATTACCAAAATCTTTTTATCCGTTTGTATTATTGGATGGTTATTTAACTGAACCAATGTTACTTACTCATGATAATAGTGGTAATATCAATTGTCTTACCAATGTTTGTACGCATAGAGGGAATATATTGGCAATGTCATCAGGAAAATCAAATAAACTAACATGTGATTATCATGGAAGACGTTTTAAACTCAATGGAAAATTTGAATCAATGCCTGAATTTGAAAAAACCAAAGATTTTCCAAGACCTTGTGATAATTTGCATCAATTTCCTTTAAAAAAATGGGGCCCATTTTTATTTGCTGGACTTAATCCTTCCTTTGACTTTCAAGAAGTAATTGATGTAATGGATCAACGTATAGGATTTTTACCATTAGATAAATTTTCATTGGATAATGCTTTGTCTAAAGAATATTTAGTTCATGCTCATTGGGCTTTATACTGTGATAATTATCTAGAAGGTTTTCATATCCCTTTTGTACATGATGATTTAAATAGTGTTCTAGATTATGGAGCTTATGAAACTGAAATTGATGATTATATTAAACATAAAAAGCCTATTGATATTAATACGACTAAAATATCATTTTTAAGTTATGTTTATGATAAAAATAAGCTTCATAAAGGCGCTGGAAATGATTTAGATAAAGTAGAGAGGGAAGATGAGTTTGTTGTTGAAAATGTGCATAAAGGAGTGCGTTCTTCCTTCTATAAAGCTGGTAGATTTTCTCCTACTAGGGAATTAGGTGTTCACCACTTTCATAGATTGCTTGCTCAGTTTCTAAAATAAGAGCTGGGATGGATGGATTCGAACCATCATCCTCTGCGTTAACAGTTGAATATCGTTCGAATTTATCAAAAAAGAAAGCGGGAGATTCAGGCTTCATGATGAACATTAACTGGTCAGTTTAAAAGAGATATAATCTAATATGTTATCAAGTTTAAGAATAATCCCCCGCCTCAACTAACTCATATTGACCATTAAATTTTATAGCTTTGTTTTTGAAAAAACAAGTAAAAACCGACTGGTCGGTCTATTTTTTTAAATAATATAAATTTTATATCAAAAATCAGGAAAGGGTTTGCAGCCGGTAGGGGAATCGAACCCCTGTTGCATGGATGAAAACCATGAGTCCTAACCACTAGACGAACCGGCCAAAAAAACGTAGCTAATTTAGCTTCTGACTAATGAATTTCCTATCAATTTACATCAAGAATATCTAGCAATTCTCCATTGTCATGTAATTCTACTGCAATGTCTGCTCCTCCAATTAATTTGCCTTTGACAAATAGTTGTGGAAAAGTTGGCCATCCAGATAACTCAGATAAATCAGGTCTCATTTGGGGATCTTCTAGAATATTTACATCTTTGTAATTGACTCCGTAGTGATTAAGGAGTTGAACTACCGTATTTGAGAAACCACATACTGGTGCATCTTTGGTTCCTTTCATAAATAGAACAATAGAGTTTTCATCTATAATTTTTTTAAATTGTTCTTTAAAATTCATGTTTTAATTTATCATATAAAGGTGAAAGAATAAAAATGAAATTATTTTCTTGGAATGTTAATGGTGTACGAGCTATTGAAAAGAAAGGCTTCTTCGATTGGATGTCTTCGGAATTACCAGATGTTTTATGTATACAAGAGACAAAAGCTAAATTCGAACAATTACCGGATACTCTTCAGAATATTGATGGTTATTATTCTTATTGGCATTCGGCTGATAAATTAGGATATAGTGGAGTAGCAACATTTTGTAGACAGAAACCTTTACATGTCCAGTATGGATTGGGAATTGATAAATACGATCAAGAAGGCAGAGTCTTAATCACAGAATTTGATAATTTTTTACTCTATAATATTTATTTTCCTAATGGCCAAAAAGATGAATTCAGATTGCAATATAAACTAGATTTCTATAATGATTTATTAGCAATTCTTGATGATCAAGTTGAATCAGGCAATAATGTTGTTGTTACTGGAGATTGGAATACTGCTCATAAACCAATTGATTTAGCAAATCCCAAAGCTAATGAAAATTATTCTGGATTTTTACCGGTAGAACGAGCACAACTTGATGAATATGTTGAACATGGTTATGTAGATTCATTTAGATTGTTCCATGATGAACCTAATAGATATTCCTGGTGGACATATCGCCACGGTGCTCGAGAAAGAAATATTGGTTGGAGAATTGACTATTTTTTCACAAATCAAGAGTTTGCTAATCAGATAACAAATGCTGATATCCATGAGAATGTAATGGGATCAGATCATTGTCCTGTATCTCTAGAATTATCTAATAATTTCTAGAATTGAAAAATATAGACTTGCAGTATGTCCTATCCTTTCATTATTGAGGCTATCTGGAAATTGAAAAATAACTGAATTCTTTATTGTTCTGTCATAAGGATTAAAGTCATATTTTTTGAATTGGGAATCAAATTCTCTTATATTTTGCCATCTAATAAGAGGATTTGGAAATCCATTTTCAAATTCATTGTTAAAACTATTCAAATTTTCTGGACATCTATCAAATTTTCTTTCATAATAATTTTTTGAACTCCAAGGTACTTTATTGGTATCAATGTAAAGAGGAGTGGCAATAATATTAAATTGGACTATATTGTTAGGAATAAATGATTTGTTTGCAAACATTGTTACAATACCACCCATACTATGTCCAACGATATCCCATTCTTCAACATCAGGATTTTCATTAATTAGATTAGCAATAATTACAGCAAATTCTTTACCAACATCACTGGGACAACGATTCCAATCATATTTATAAAAAAAAGTTCTATATTTTTTTTCTACTAACATATTAAATGGCCTAACCCATTCATGATGTATTCTCATCCAGTATGGTGGATAATAACCATGAATTGCAATGATTGCTTTGTTACTTTTGTTATCAACAATAGTCGAAAGTCCGTCGGGTAAATTGATTATATCTTTTTGAGATTTGTAAATATCCTGTGCAGAAACATTATTTACAAAAAATAGTATAAAAAGTAGTGAAATTAGTCTTTGATTTATCATTTTATAATACTGAAATTGCGAAAATGAGTTTTAAAATACAATTGGTAAAAACAGAGGATGATTACCAAAAAGTTTTAACTGTTAGAAGAAAAGTTTTTATTGAGGAACAGAATGTTTCTGAAGATATAGAAATTGAATATGAAAAAGAAGCAGTGCACTTTTTAGCGCTTGATAATAATGATTGTGTTGGTACAGGACGATGGAGAAAGACAGATATAGGTTTTAAATTGGAACGATTTGCTGTCTTACCACATTTAAGAGGAAAAGGTATCGGAAAAGAGCTTGTGAATTTTATTATAAATCAATTACCTACTAGTCAAACAATCTATTTACATGCCCAAGAGGATGTCATAAAATTTTATCAAAATTTGGGATTTGTCATTATTGGAGATAAATTCCTTGAGGCTGATATAGTTCATTCAAAAATGATCTACAAACAAAAAAACAATAAATCCATTAAATGAACCAAAAATCTCATATTCGTTTGATTAAAATTGTTTCAGCTTATTGGCCACTTTTAGTTTTATCTATTATTGCTGCCATTTTTTTTGTTGTGTTTAATAGTGCATCCATCTGGATTACTGCTACTATGATAAACAATGTTCTGATTGATTTTAATGATATGATTGCAGAGAATGTTCGTTTAATGAGTCTGGAAAGTTTATCTGCTAATGATAGATTAAAACTCTTTTCTAATCAATTACTTCTAAAAGATTCTGCAATTGAAACGATGTCTGCAGTTTGTATTGCACTTGTTGTTGTATTTGGCATAAAAAATATTGCCCTTTATATGAAAAATATTACTATTTCTGTGGTGCAATTTCGATTAATTACTGATTTAAGAAACAAACTCTACGATCATTTACATTATCTTTCATTATCTTACTTTAATAAAAATAAATCAGGTGAATTAACTGCGATTCTCGTTAGTGATGTAGATAATATGAGAAGTGCTCTATCTACTAGTTTTCAAAAATTGTTTGTAGAACCAATTAATATTTTAGCTTTTCTAACATTACTTTTTATTATTAGTCCAAAGTTAACAGCGATTGCAATTTTAGTAGTCCCGATTAGTGGTGCAATTATTTTTGGTATTGCACGAAGCATTAGAAGAAGAGCAGCACGATCACAAGCAAAGCTTGCAGGAATAACATCGATTATTGCAGAAACTTTAAGCTCGATAAGAATTGTTAAAGCGTTTGTTATGAAAAACTATGAATTGAGACGATTTTATGCTCAAACGCAAAAATATTATGAATTAATGCTAAGAAAAGATCGTTTACGTTTACTTTCTTCTCCAATTACTGAGACCGTTGGTGCGTCACTTGCTGCTTTACTTCTATTTATTGGAGCAAGAGATGTTTTGGTGACCCAATCAATTAATTCTGAAGATTTTATAAGATTTATTTTATTATTATTTAGTGTATTAGGTCCAATAAAAAGCTTAGGAAATGTTTTTAATGAATTACAAAATGGGTTAGCATCTGCCGATAGGGTATTTTCTATTCTTGATATTAAATCTGACATTAATGATATAGAAAATGCAGTTAACTTAAATCACTTTGAAAATCATATTGCTTTCAAAGATGTAAGTTTCCATTATGATGAATCATCGCAAGAGGTGTTAAAGAATATTGATTTTTCTATTAAATCAGGACAAATACTAGCGTTAGTAGGCCCTAGTGGAGCCGGAAAATCAACCTTAGTGGATTTAATTCCAAGATTTTATGATGTTACCAATGGAGAAATAAACATTGATGGTAAAAATATAAAAGATGTCAAATTAGATTCATTAAGATCCCTGATGGGCATTGTGACCCAAGAAACATTTTTATTTGATGATTCAGTAAAAGCAAATATTGCTTATGGTTTAGATTCTGTATCAGATGATGTAATTAAAAAAGCTGCAATTGCGGCTAATGCGAATGAATTTATTGAAGAGTTACCCGAAGGATACGACACAATTATTGGAGAAAGAGGTGTCAAATTATCTGGAGGTCAACGTCAAAGAATCGCAATTGCACGTGCCATTGTGAAAAATCCCCCAATCTTGATTTTAGATGAAGCAACATCATCATTAGACACAGAATCAGAAAAGATTGTTCAGGATGCAATTGAAAAATTAATGCATAATCGTACAGTTGTTGTTATAGCACATAGATTATCAACAGTGCATAATGCAGATAAGATTATTGTTCTTAATAAAGGATTAATTGTCGATACTGGTACCCATGAGGAATTAATTAATAAAGATGGGATATATAAACAATTACACAATATGCAGTTTAAAACTTAAATTTCATTATGGGGAAACTGTATAATATATTAGCAAAAAAAATACCTGATTGGAGATACAATTATAAAAAATTGCTTGATCAAAAAGGTAATATTGTTATCGGAGATGTTACAATTGAAAAAGCTCTTTCAGGTATGCGTGGCGTCAAAGGATTGGCATGTGATACTTCATATGTAACTGCAGATGAAGGATTACATATTAGAGGTACTCATATCTTAGATCTTGTTCATATTTCACCAGAAGAAGTACTACATTTATTACTGACTGGTGATATTCCTAATAAAGCTATGTTAACTGATTTGCAATCTGATCTTAAAAACAGAAATAAAGTTCCATCATATATTTGGGATATTTTAGAAAATATGCCAAAAGATTCACATCCAATGGCGATGTTCAATACAGCTATCCTATCAATGCAAAAAGAAAGTCAATTTTACAAAGCATATGATGCCGCTGTATCTAAAACAAAATATTGGCATACTACATTAGAAGATAGTCTCAATATTATTGCTAAACTTCCTGCAATTGCTGCATACATATATAGACTACGTTTTGATAAAGGAAAACGTATTGATTCTAATAAAGATTTGGATTGGTCAGCTGATTTTGTACATATGATGGGATTTGATTCCGATAGTGAGATGACTAAATTAATGAGATTATATTTAATGTTGCATTGTGATCATGAGGCTGGTAATGTGAGTGCATTTAGTGCCATGACCGTTAATTCAGCATTATCTGATCCATATTATGCACTTTCAGCTGGTTTAAATGGTTTGGCTGGTCCACTACATGGTTTGGCAAACCAAAACTGTCTAAGATTTGTTCTATCAGTTAAAGATCATTTTAAAGGCTCTCCATCTGAGTCAGATTTAAAGCAATTTATTTGGGACAGACTAAATTCAGGTAGAGTAATTCCTGGTTATGGTCATGCTGTATTACGTTGTCCGGATCCTCGCTTTACTGCTTTTATGAATTTTGGCAAAGAACATGTTACTGATGATGAAATATTTGATATTGTAAATAAATTATTCAAAATAGTTCCACCGGTTCTTAAAGAACATGGTAAGGCAAAAAACCCATGGCCAAATGTTGATGCTGCTTCAGGTGCCCTTTTATATCATTATGGTCTAAAAGAATTTGAATTTTATACAGTATTATTTAGTATCTCTCGTTCATTGGGTATTACATCCCAAATGGTTCTCAATAGAGCTTTAGGAATGCCATTAATAAGACCAAAATCACTACCTTTTGATGTATTGAATAGTTATTAAATGCTTAAAAAAGATAAAGTTAATTTTATCATAGAAAAACTTGATGAAATCTATCCTGATGTTTCTCCTCCTTTAAAACACAACGATACTTATACAT
>LUMK01000518.1_pt1 | contig 13058 bp, 16 predicted proteins | sample 729981 | NCBI WGS metagenome assembly LUMK01 (sample SAMN03860265, study PRJNA289734) | marine metagenome | biome: seawater column; feature: ocean; material: water; isolation source: Red Sea water column Station 22 - depth 200m | place: Saudi Arabia: Red Sea | collected 2011-10-15 | depth 200 m
CCTAGTAAAATTTCGTTGTTATCTAAAGCAATAAATTGTATGTTTTTTTGAATAATACATGGGAAAATACTCACTACCCGAAATGCCGTATTCATATGACGCATTGGAGCCTCACATAGATGCTCGTACTATGGAGATTCATCACACAAAGCACCATCAAAAATATACTGATGGAATGAATGGAGCTTTGGAAAAACTAAGTCCAGAATTACAGAGCAAAGACATTGTTGATATTTTATCAAACATCAATGATGTTCCTGACGATGTTAGGGGTGCAATTAACTTCAATGGCGGTGGATATGATAATCACAAGCTGTTTTGGAATAATATGAAACCAAATGGAGGTGGAGAACCTGGAGGAGCACTTGCAGATGCGATTAATGCTTCCTTTGGATCTTTTGCTGATTTCAAAGATCAGTTTTCTAGCAAAACAGCTCCTATACAAGGAAGTGGTTGGGGTTGGCTTGTATACAATCCATCTTCTAGTAAGGTTGAATACAAAGCAATGTCAAACCAGACAAGTCCACGTACTGAAGGATTAGTTCCATTACTGGGACTTGATGTATGGGAACATGCTTACTATCTAAAGTACCAAAATAAGCGTCCAGACTATATTGCAGCTTGGTGGAATGTTGTTAATTGGGATGAAGTAGATAACAGACTTTCTAAGGCCAAGTAGAACTTTTTTTTTTAAAATTATTATTAGTTTAAATGCATTTATAGCAAACCACGGCATTTTTTTTATGATGAGCGAACAGCAGGCCCAAGAGTTAATGTATCAAATGCAAACCCTAGAAGGATATTTTTCTCAATTAACACAAAAAGAATCATCCATTATATCTATCATTAGAGAGGCTTCTGCTGCCATTGAATCACTTAAGACAATTGATGATAAAACTGGTGGTGAGTCACTTGTACCTGTAGGATTAGGTGCATTTGTTAAGGCAAAAATTGCAACGGATGAAAAATTAATTCTAAATATTGGTGCAGGGGTTGCTATTGAAAAAGATAAAAACTCTGCTATCAATTTTCTTGAATCACGATTGAAGGAAATGGAAGTTGCATTACAGGAAACAACAGGACAAAAGCAACAAGTTGGAATGAGTTTAGAACAAGGAAAACAACAAATGGAGCAGCGAAAAAGAGCTAAAAGAGAACGATATAGATGACATGTTAACTCAGCTAGAAGTGTCTCTTTTGGAATCTGACGTAGCAACAGAAGTTATTGATAATATAAAATCTGATCTTAAAGAAAAGTTGGTTGGTGTTAAAGTAAATAAGAAAGAAATTGAAGATTTTGTTAGAAAAAGCCTAATAGAAAATATTTCTAGCATATTCGATGAGGCAGGTTCATTTGACCTAATATCAGATATAAAATTAAAAACAGACCCACAAGATCCTTATCTTATACTGTTTGTTGGGATAAATGGAACAGGCAAAACTACAACAATAGCAAAAATAGCTAATCTTTTACAAAAAAACAAAATTTCATTGGTAGTAGCAGCGTCTGATACCTTTAGAGCTGGTGCCATAGAGCAATTACGTGGACATACAAACAAATTGAATTTAAAATTGGTTGCACAAAATTATGGGTCAGATCCAGCTGCAGTTGCACATGATGCTCTGCTTTATGCTAAATCACATAAGGTGGATTGTGTTCTTATCGATTCTGCCGGAAGGATGCAAACAAATAAGAATTTAATGGAACAAATTACTAAAATTTCAAAAGTTGTAAGCCCAGACTTGAAAATTTTTGTGGGCGATTCACTAGCTGGTAATGATACAGTTAGTCAAGCAAGAGAATTTTATGAGCATACAAATTTTGATGGAGCAGTTTTGACTAAAAGTGATGCTGATTCCCGTGGTGGAGCGGCTCTTTCAATTGTTGCAGTTACTAAAAAACCCGTGGTATACATTGGTACTGGGCAGGGATATGATGATCTAGAATTGTTCAACAAGGACACATTTCTAGAGAAAGTTTTTGGCTCTAGTGCTGAACCAGAACCAGTAGCTGAACCAGCAGCTGAACCAGAACCAGTAGCTGAACCAGCAGCTGAACCAGAACCAGTAGCTGAACCAGAACCAGTAGCTGAACCAGAACCAGTAGCTGAACCAGAACCAGTAGCTGAAGCTGAACCAGAAATTAAAGAATCTTCAACTGATCCTTTTGATGGAATAAGAACTGAAGACATAGAAGATTTTGCTGAATTATTTGACGTACCACCACCTAGCAGTGATAAGGAAGCATTTCAAATGGGAAAAAAAATACGTAAGTGGATTGCCGATGGACGACCAAAATAGATACATGTACTAGAAACAAAACCTAAAAAGTAATAGAATTATTTGGAAAATCTAGAAAATGAAACTTGAAACAAAAGATCTTCTAACTGGTGATGAGATTTCCAGTAAAGAATTTTTAGAATTAATTGATTTCTCGATAAAACTAAAGGAAGAAAACAAAACGGTAAAAGGAGAACCATTATTAGAAAATAAAACTATAGCTATGATATTTGAAAAACCATCAACTAGAACTAGGGTAAGTTTTGAGACAGGTATACTGCAACTTGGTGGGCATACTGTTAATTTATCATTAAATCAAATGCAACACACTCGTGGTGAATCAGTAGGGGATACGGCAAAAACTTTATCACGTTATGTCGATGCAATTGTGGCGCGAGTTTATGAACACAGTTTCATCGAAGAACTTGCAAAACACGCTACAATCCCAGTTATTAACGGATTATCTAATTCGTATCATCCATGTCAAACCTTGGCTGATATGATGACAATTAAGGAACACAAGAAAAAACTTGAAGGGCTGAAAGTTGCCTGGATTGGTGACGGAAACAACGTATGCAATTCATTAATTCTTGGTTGCAGTAAAACACAAACTCAAATTTCAATTGCTACTCCGGAAGGCTTTGAGCCAAATTCTGAAGTTGTGAAAAAAGCCTCAAAATCTACGGTTGTTGAGCTAACAGCCGACCCAAAATCCGCCATTAAGGATGCAGATATAGTGATGACTGACACTTTCATATCAATTCATACCTCTGATCCAAAACAGGCTGAAAAATTTTTGCCATCTTTCCAAGTCAACGAATCGTTAATGAAACAAGCCAAAAATGATGCAATTTTCATGCATTGTTTGCCCGCAAAGCGTGATCAAGAGGTTACTACCGAAGTCATAGATGGACCACAATCAGTGATTTGGGATCAAACAGAAAATAGATTGCATACACAAAAGGCTTTGCTGGTGTCATTGCTCAGCGTCTAACGTTTATAAAAGCAATTTCAAATTTTCCCGTATAGATATGGCATATGCAAAAATATTACGTAGAATTCGAGATGAAAAAACGAACTATAGTCGAAGAAAACAAATGCTAATTGGGCATAGAAGTTTTATCACTGTTCAAATCTCGAATGAAAATACGCAAGTCCAAATTCACCAACCTGAACTGAAAGGCGACAAAGTTATTTCATCTGCACATTCTAGGTTTTTAATTCAAAAGGAATGGAAGGGCTCTCGTAAAAGTATTCCAGCATCTTATCTGACTGGTTATCTGGCTGGAAAAAAGGCGCTTGGTAAGGGTCTCAATTCAGCTATTTTGTACAGCGGCACAAGAAAATATTCTCAACGAATGGCTGCAGCTCTAAAAGGTGTTATTGATGCAGGTCTTGAGGTTCCAGCTAGCGAAGAAACTTTCCCTCCAGAAGAAAGAATTAACGGAGAACATCTAAAAGTAAAAAATGATATTAAAAATGTTAAATCTTTGATTGATAGTGAGGTAGGAAACAAATGAGCCAAACCAAATCAGAAGCTCCGCCTACTGCACAGCGTGGAGGATTTACTAGACAAAGAACTGGTAATAGGCCTCCAAGAAAGCCACGAGAAGAAGCACCGTGGATTCCAAAAACAATTCTAGGGAAAAAAGTTGCATCTGGTGAAATTACTTCTATTGAAGAAATTCTATCTAAAGGTTTACGAATGCAAGAAGCTGGAATTGTAAAAAAATTACTTCCTGATTTAAAAACTGAAGTGATTGATGTTGGTATAATTCAAAAAATGACTCCAAATGGTCAGTCTACTCGTTTTAAAGCATTAGTGGCTGCAGGGAATGAAAATGCATGGCTAGGTATAGGTATGGGAAAATCAAAACAGATGAGGATTGCTATTGAAAAAGCAAATAATGCAGCATATCTTAATGTTAGCCCAATAAAATTGGGTTGTGGTAGTTGGGAATGTAGATGCAAAGAAAAACATTCTGTACCATTCAAAGTAAAAGGAAAGGGAGGTAGTGTAACAATTGAAATTTTACCCGGTCCTCGTGGATTAGGATTAGTTGCAGGAGGAAAAATTAAAAACTTGTTAAAGCTAGCTGGGTTAAAGGATGCATGGACCACTGCAAAGGGTTCTACACCTACAATGGGTTCTACATCAAAAGCGTTAATGGAATGTTTCAGACAAACATTTAGTCAGGGTTAATACAATGGCCAAAGCATATCTTGTTGTTAGAATCAAAGGTCAAGCAGATGTACCATATTGGGCCAATACAACATTAAATTTGTTAAATTTAGAAAAAAAATATCGTGCTATCATAGCTCCAGCTAGTGCCAGCATTAATGGAATGTTAAAAAAAATTCAACATTATGTTTCTTGGCAAGAAATTGATGCAACAACTGCAAAAGAGTTATTGGATAAGAAAGGACGAAAAACTGGTTACAAAAAAATTACTGTAAAAGACATTTCAGAGGCAGGTTTTAAGACAATTGATGAATTAGCTGCATCTTTATCAGAAGGAAAAATCAGTATGACTAAAATTAAATCACTAAAACCATGGTTTGCATTATCTCCACCTAGACAAGGGTTTAAGCGAAGTACAAAGCATTTGTATGGTCAAAAAGGTGTACTTGGGTACAATAAGGAACTCTCTACTTTGATTAAGAGGATGATGTAAAATGGCAACAAGACTTCGTAAAACTAGAAAATTCAGGGGTTCTCGAAACCATGGCTGGGGTCAGGTTGGACAACATAGAGCTAGTGGTCATAAAGGTGGACTCGGTCAATCTGGTATGCTAAAACATCACTTTAGTTCTATGCTAAAGGATGATCCAAAACACTTTGGTCATGGTGGTAACAATCCACCTCGAACGAAATATCCTATTATAAAAAAATGGGCTAGTGTCAGGGATCTTGACGATCTGTATTTGAAATCAGGTAAACAAGAAAATGATAAAAAAATACTAGATCTTACAGCTTTGGGTTTTGATAAACTCCTAGGAGGAGGGCAGGTAAAAAATGCTTTTTCAATCAAAATAGACAAATTTACCTCCAAGGCAGAAGAAAAAGTCAAGAATGCGGGGGGTGAGTTATTGAATGTAACAGAGAAAGAACCTCCTTCTAAGAAAAATGATAAACAAACTACAGCTGAAGATATTGACGAAATAAGAAAAGAAACTCAATCAACAACTGAGAATACGCCCTAATCATCGTGAAATCATGGCTGAAGGAACTCTTACTGGTTATGTTCGAAAAATAGTAGCCAAGGCTGAACCTTATTTACCTCAAATTCCCAAGCCAAAAAGAAAAGTCCCACTTCAAACAAAATTGTTGTGGTGTGGCGCTTGCGTTGCTATCTACATGGTAATGGGTCAAACGCCTCTTTTCGGTGCTACAACTCCTGAATTTGATTTTCTTGCTTTTGCGCGTGTTATTTTTGCATCACAACAGGGTTCATTGGTTGAGCTTGGAATTGGACCTATTGTAACTGCTGGTCTTCTTATGCAATTACTCAGAGGTTCAGACATTCTCAAGTTTGACTTTAAAAAACCTGAAGAACGTGGTATATTTCAGACAGCCACCAAAATGCTCACATATTTTGTGATTGTCGTAGAATCAGTAATTTACGGTATAGCAGTTTATGGTGCAAACATAGCCGACCCTAATGTTTTGATGATTCTGATTGGGCAGCTTATGGCGGCATCCGTATTAGTCATGTTCATGGACGAATTGATTCAGAAGGGATGGGGACTAGGTTCAGGAATTAGTCTGTTTATTGCATGTGGAGTCTCTCAACAGATACTTTGGAGTCTTTTCAGCCCTCTTCCTGCTGGTGATGGTGGGTCAATAGGTATCATTCCTTTCATTTTCCAACAAGGATTTATGGATGCATCAACTGGTATGTTTGGATTCAACTTAGCTGATACTTTATTCAGGTCAAACCAGCTACCGAGCATATTCGGACTTTCTCTAACTATAGTAATGTTGCTGATACTGGTATACACGCAGGGAATGAAAGTTGAGATTCCAATTGTTTCTACAAAATACAGAGGATTTGCGGCAACCTATCCAATCAAACTAATGTACGTGTCAAACATACCTGTAATTCTCGCATCGGCTCTGACGGCCAATGCTGTGTTCATAGGTCAGATGCTTTGGTCACAACTGAACCCGCGTAACGCCAGTCCGATTTTCAATATAATTGCGCAATTTGATCCTACTAGCCCATCATCGCCAATAGGAGGGATAATCTATTACATAACACCGCCTAGAGGATTAGAAATTGTTGCTTTAGATCCGATTCGAGCAGTTATGTATGTCTTATTCATGATTGGCATAGTAGTTGTGTTTGGAAAATTATGGGTAGAATTGGGTGGCCTTTCATCGAAAAAGGCTGCGCAAAATCTTTTGGATGCTGATGTTGTAATTCCTGGATTCAGGAGATCAAACAAACCAGTTGAGGCACTATTGAACAAGTACATCCCATCTGTGACACTTCTTGGTTCCATCATATTGGGTCTAATAGCAGGAGTTTCTGATGTAATGGGAGTATTTGGTTCTGGTATAGGTATTTTATTGACAGTGGATATCCTGATTAATTATTATAACCAACTTGTAAGAGAAAAGGTGGAAACGGTTATGCCCAGATTAGGTGCTTGGCTTGGCAGATAATAAGAAGATTGTAATTGTTGGAATTCCAGGAGTAGGTAAGACATCCTTAGTTACAAGACTTGTAGAATTAATCAGACAAAAAAACAAGAGCGTTAGCGTACACAGTTATGGCACAGTAATGCTTGAGGAAGCAAAGAAAATTGGAGTTAAAGATAGGGATGAATTAAGAACACTGCCAGTAGAAAAACAAAAAGAGCTCCAAAAAACTGCTGCAGAGATGCTCTCAAATCTTACAGATGATGTGATCTTCATCGACACTCACGCATTCATATCTACGAAGGCTGGTTTCTATCCAGGTCTTCCAAATTATGTGATACAAATCATACAACCTACACATTTCATTGCAATTACTGCCAGTCCTGATGAAATACATAATAGAAGAATCCAGGACGAAACAAGAAACAGAGATGCTGTTTCCATTGAAGATATTAAAAAAGAGCTTGCTGTTCAGGATGCCATGCTTTCTAGCTGTTCTGTCCTTTCAGGCTCACCCATGAAGGTAATTTTCAATCATGAGGGAAAGATTGAAGAGGCGGCAGATTCCGTATTAAATGCGATAGACGTATGATTGAGTTTAACTTTATCCTGAATTTTCTGGATTTGGTATTCCTACAGGGTGATATTTTTGGAATTAGGGAAGGCCCACTTGGAAGTGCTGATCCGATAGTGAAGGGTATGCTGCCATCCGCATTAGCGGTAATTGGTTTTTCCATAATGTTAAACCTCTTCAATGCTGGTGTTAGAAAAAAACTGGTTGATTCTGTTAAACTAAAAAGAATAATGAAAGAAACAAAGTCTTGGCAAAAAGAAAGGATGCGTGCATTCAGATCAAAAGATGAAGCTAAGATTGCAGAATTGAGTAAAAAATCCAAGTACATGAACAAGATGAGCATGGAAATGATGCAGATGAACATGCGTGAGAAGATGGCTAAAGACGCAGCTGCTGGTCTTGGACCATACTGCAATGTTGAGAATGAGATCTATCTATGGGCTTGGTATTTTCTTACTGCCATTGCATTTAGTGGTATGATCATGAAGATTACCAAGACATCAATGAACGAATAGAGTTGTTAAGATCCGTAATCATTTCTGGACCACCAGCTGTCGGAAAAACAACCATAGCTAAAGGCATTGCTGAAGAGTTTGGTCTTACACATTTGAGTGGTGGTGACATTCTAAAGGAACTTGCCGAAGAGGAGGGATTTAAAGCTGGAGGAGATGATTGGTGGGACACACAAGATGGAATGAACTTTCTCAGTCAACGCCAAGAAAACTCTGAATTTGACAAAAAAGTAGATGATAAACTCAAAAAACACTTTCTTGATGGAAATGTAGTCATAACCAGCTATACGTTACCGTGGCTTGTTGAGGGAGGAGTCAAGATTTGGCTTGAAGGCTCCAAGGAGAACAGCGCACAAAGAATGACTACCAGAGACAACTTGTCAAAAGATGCGGCACTAGAAATTGTGCAAAAACGATATCAGGAAAATAAAAAAATTTACAAAGCATTGTATGGATTTGAGTTTGGAGAAGACCTGTCTCTATTTGATAAGGTAATTGAGACTGACGGTCTTGACGCATCTCAAGTCCTTGACATTGCAAAAACAGTTGTGAGGAAACTTTTTTGAAATTAAAACAGCTCGAAAACCTAGTTACAGTTGATGAGGACGTTACTGACGACAAATTTGGCACATATTATGACAAACGTTCAGTTGAACAACTGCTCAACTACGGATTAATACTGCTAGACAAGCCTCCAGGCCCAACTAGCCACCAGGTTGTTGCATGGGCAAAGAAGATCCTTGAAATCCCAAAGGCAGGACATAGTGGAACTTTGGACCCACAAGTTACAGGTGTACTTCCGCTAGGTCTTGGCGATGCCACAAAGGCACTTGGCGTGCTTTTGTTTGGCTCAAAGGAATATCAGGGATTGGGCAGGCTGCATTCGCTACCATCAAAGGAAAAACTTGATGGTATCCTGAAGGAATTCTGCGGGGACATTTACCAAAAGCCGCCACAACGCTCAGCTGTATCAAGGCAGACACGTGTCCGTAAAATCTTTGAGCTAGAACTGCTTGAGCAAAAGGAGAGGCTAATCCTAATCCGCATAGCTTGCGAGTCTGGCACATACATCAGAAAATTGATTTATGATATCGGCGAAGTTCTAGGACCTGGCGCTACCATGGTAGAGCTAAGGCGTACACGCGTAAGCCAATTTCATGAAAATAATCCATTGGTAACACTTCACCAAGTTGCAGATGCATTTAGTGATTGGAAGGAAAAAAAAGACAGCACAAAACTTCTAAAACTGATACACCCAATTGAAAATGCCCTGAGTGAGCTCAAGTCAATCGTTGTACGCGATTCTGCAGTTGATGCGCTTTGCCACGGGGCGCAGCTTGCAATTCCTGGTATATTACAAATTTCACCGAACCTGCAAAAAGATGAGCTTGTTGGCATTTACACTCAAAAGGGGGAGGTTGTTGCACTGGCACAATCTTCAATGTCCGGCGAAGATATAGAAAAAACTCCAAAAGGGCATGCGTTTGAGACAAAGCGAATAATCATGGCGCCCAATACATATCCTAAAAAATGGAGAACGCGACCTTCCAAGGAAAAAATCAAGACTGATGGAGGGGAATGACTATGTTACCAAAAGGACTTTTGATTGCACTAATAACCGGCGTGGTGGCCGGACCGGTGCTGGGCTATGGTCTGTATTCCCAGAGCAACCATGAACAATTGCAGTTTGTGGAAGGCTCGGCAATTTCCATCGTAACAGAAAAGTTTGATTTTAAAGAAGGAGAGCAGGTTCTCATTAAAATTATCAACTCTGGTACCGTGCCGCTGGTGTTTTCTGACGCATCATATGGATTAAGGATAACCGGACTTGATGGTGTGTTATATTACACGCCAGTTGCGGCTCAGGTTGTCTCCACACTTGAACCAAGGGGGGAGGCAACATTTGCCTGGGACCAGCAAAAGATGGATGGCTCTGACATGCTGGAGGGCATGTATAAGATTGTGGCAGAGGGGGTTGACCCTGAAAACAGCAAGGTGAAAAAGTCCATCGTTATCAACCTGATAAAGTAAGATTGAGTGGTTCTGAGCAAACTTATCTATTATATACTGATTTTCCAGAAATCTATTTGGCGAAAAAGTATGCCGGGGTCGCCTAGCCTGGTAGGGCGCGCGCCTGGAAATTTCAAAACCATAGAGCGCGTTCTCGCAAGGGAACGAGAGTTCAAATCTCTCTCCCGGCGCCTTTACATAATCAAAAACAGGAAGAATTTCAATGGAAAAATATGACATTGCAATTATTGGCGGGGGAATTTTAGGAAATACAATTTCTTACTGGCTTTCTACTTTATACGACCTGAAGATCTGTGTAGTTGAAAAAGAACCTGATGTTGCCTTACATTCTAGCACTCGTAATAGTGGCGTAATTCATTATCCATTTTACCTGAATCCTCAACAAAAAAAGAATTTCGCTAGAGCGGCATTTCTTTCTCACGATATGTGGAAAGTGTTAGCTAACGAAAAAAACATTCCATGGGTTCAGGGTGGAACAATTGAAATTGCATTAGATGAAGAGCAACACAAGACTCTTGAAAGATATATGGTTATGGGAAAGGATAATGGCTTAACCGAAGAGGATATTTCGATTCTTGATTCCAACGAACTCAAACAAAAAGAGCCTAACTTGAATTGTTATTCAGGTCTTTATTGCACTAAAGAAGGCTCAACAAACTATGGTCTACTTACAAAAGCCATATCGGAGTTATCGAAAAAAAATGGGACAGATATTCTACTTAAACATGATGTGAAACATGTAGAAGAAACATCAGACCAAGTTAATCTAACCTTTTCAGACAACTCAACACTAACAGCTAATTTTACAATCAATTGCTCGGGTGGAAACTCTCTTGACATAGCCAAAAAGTTTGGACTACTAGATGGTTATTCGGATCTTCACTTTCGTGGTGAATATTGGGTTGCAAACTCGGACATTAAGAATTTGGTCAAAACAAACATCTACACAGTTCCACGCTATCTTGAATTCCCATTTTTAGATCCACATTGGATTAAAAGGGCAAACGGAGAGACAGAGATTGGACCAAACGCAGTACCAGTTGATTCTCCCGAGGCATATGACAGCTTTATCACTGATATTCCTACGGCACTCTCAAAAATTTCAGATATTGTTACTGGCAGTGCGAAGAAACTGATTCTAAACCCTGATTTTATTTCGTTAGTATCCAAGGAATTTCTTAGCTCAGTTTCTAAATCAGCAATGGTTGAAAGAGTGAAAAAGTTTATTCCGGGAATTGAACCAGGAAATTTTTCAAAACGTGGGACATCAGGAATAAGAACACCAGTACTTTCGCCTGACGGAGATTTTGTGTCTGAAATGATAGAAATTGAAGGTAAAAATTCATTTCATATTGTTAATTATAACACTCCAGGGGCAACAGGTGCTCCAGCCTATTCTGCCTTTGTTGTAAAAAAATTGCAAGAAAAAGGAATTTTATCACAGCCAAAAAATCAAAAAGATTCAATTTGGAATTTTGAAAAAACTATCGAACAATCTTAATATCCAATTAAATCACAATTTTTCATGTTACCTGACAAGTGTTCTATTAGAGAGGGAAACAGAGATTGTGTAGACCCTCCAGCTTATGTAATTACGGTAGTTTCTAACAATGATGAATTTATGTTGGGAATTACATGTGAAAAGCACAGGACATCAGTTGTTTCAAAAATAAAATCTCTCCAAAGTGATGGAAAAATACCAAATGGCACAATTAAATTTGAAAATCTCAAATCAGTACAAACTGATTGTATTCGTGGAGATCCTGACGATTTAATCCAATTATGATTTAAACCATTTATAATATTGAATTTATGTTATTTCATGAATTCAACTAATGATGAAGATTTTACCACTTGTGATGATTGTAAAAATCCAATAGAAAATTGTACTTGTGTTTGTCCTTTCTGTGGAGAACGCGATAAATGTGAATGTGGGCTAAAACTTTCTAATGATGATAGCGCTGCTACTGGTGGTTAATTCAAAAATTTGGTATTGTTAATATTTAGTATAGAGTTTGATTAGTTATGACTTTTGATTTTAGTTGGTTAATAGGTGGACCACAAGGAAGCGGTGTTGATACAGCTGCAAACATATTTTCACGCGTTGGTGCAAAATTAGGCTATCACGTTTTTGGAAAGAGGGAATATCATTCTAACATCAAAGGTTTGCACAGTTATTTCGTGGTGAGACTCTCAAGAGACAACAAAGTTCGTTCAAATGTAAACGGCGCAAACATCATGGTTGCCTTTGATGCTGAAACTATGATCAGACATGGTTTGGATATACTCAAAGGTGGAGTAATAATTTATGATTCTTCTATAGTTAATACAAGCATTGATGAAATTCCAACCATTGAAGTAGATCATAGAATCAGATTAGATGAATTTTTTAAATCAAAAAATATGGAACCAAAGGCTTCAAGCATAATTGAGTTGGCCAAGGAAAGTGGCGTCAATGTTTATCCAATTTCATTTTGGGATACATTATCAAACATTGCAGATGAATTGAAAAAACCTGAACTTTCACGTATGACACGTATGTTCAATGTATTGGGTGTTTCATTTTCACTTGGAGTTTTGAAAGCACCGATAGCACCATTACTGGAATCTATAGAAGAAATCTTTTCAACAAAACCTACCATTGTTGATTTGAATAAAAAGGCAGCAAACTTTGCTTATAATTACGCATCTGCAAAATTTTCTGATTTTAATGTATTACTTGATGAAATAGACAAGAAACCAAATACAATATTAGTTCAAGGGCACCAAGGTTCAGCTCTAGGAAAGATTGTTTGTGGATGTAGGTTTCAATCGTATTATCCTATCACACCTGCATCAGACGAAAGTGAATTTTTGGAAACACATGAAATTTTACATGTAAAGGAGGATCGACCAGGCTCTACTACTATAGTACAAACTGAGGACGAAATTTCTGCGGTTGGCATGGCGGTAGGAGCATCGTTAACAGGTACACGTTCTGCAACATCAACTTCAGGACCAGGATTTTCATTGATGG
>LUMK01000143.1_pt1 | contig 13042 bp, 7 predicted proteins | sample 729981 | NCBI WGS metagenome assembly LUMK01 (sample SAMN03860265, study PRJNA289734) | marine metagenome | biome: seawater column; feature: ocean; material: water; isolation source: Red Sea water column Station 22 - depth 200m | place: Saudi Arabia: Red Sea | collected 2011-10-15 | depth 200 m
GGTCCGGAAATAGGTGTCTCTGCTTGTGTCCCCGTCATCGCCGTAATACAGCAGGTTATAAGCCATAAACTTGTGATCCCAGCCTTCGGCATAAAGGCAGGGAGCAAGAAATAGCAGTAATGAAATTATTTTTTTCATGATTTTTTAATTTCGGCAGTGATATCGCCGATGCGTATGTTACGATGGTTTGTTAATTTAATAGTACTGTAATCTGATAATGCTTCTGATTCTTTTTTGGATAATTTTCCCAGCTGATCCAATACAGCAATGAGAGCGGCAGGTGCCGGTCGCTGAGCGCCGTCCAAAATTTTAACCGCTATTCCGATAGATTTCCCATCTTCTGTTTTGATACCGATGCCGCGAATCGCTTCTCCGCCGACCTTGGCAACAGCGCGTCCTTTCATTACGTTGATAAAGTCCGTATCAAATCTTTTTTCTCCGCCAATGAGATACGGATGCGATGACATTGCATCAAATAATTTGTGAAGAGACGGATCCGTTCCGGCTGCCAGTTTCTGAAACAAACCTGCAACAGTTTTTAGCGACATGATTGGCGCAGGCACACTGCAGCCGTCAATCCCCGTTGGGAAGTCATTTTGTCCAGTTATCTCCGAAAGCTTTTCAAATATTTTTTTCTGAACGGGATGATCTTTTTCTGTATATCCTTTTGGATCGGCACCAAGTTTTTTTGCAAGTGAAAGCATCCCGGCATGCTTCCCGCTGCAGTTGTTGTTTAGTGCAGTCCATTCTACTCCGTCTTTTAAATGCTGATAACGTGTTTTGCGGTGATACGGCGGATGCTTACCGCATTCATACGCCGATGCATCAAGCCCGATTTTATTGAGCATGGATTCCGCTGTCTTAACATGAACTTCTTCTCCATTATGCGAAGAGCACATCAATGCTAATTCTTCGGAGGAAAATCCTGCCGCTTCGTGCGCTCCGGCATCTAAAGCAGCCGCGGCTTGAAACGGCTTCAGTGAAGACCGAATATAGGTTAGATAATCAGGATCGCCGCATGACAACAGTATTTCTCCGGCTTCATCAACCGCAACGGCGTAGGCGACATGGAAGCTTTCCGTATAACCACCTCTCGATACTGTACACAATATCCCCATTAGTTGGCTACTTCTGATGCAAAAACAAAATCAAAGCCTTGTGCTTTTCGCTTGGGGATTTCCTCCTCCAAGACAGCGATCGTATTGAGTTTGGCATGGCCGATTCCAATGGCGGTGCCCATGGTTTCTGCTTTATCAAATAGCTCTTCCAGTTGAATCTTAATCATATCGGCATCATCCTGGTTATCCAGAAAAACATGGCGGCGGTTTGTTGGCACTCCGTAATTGCGCATCGTCAATTCAGCAACCGTTCCCGTAGTTGTTCTGCTGTCAATAAAATATTTGCCGCTGCTCTTTAAAAGTGTCGCCAAGATACCCATCACACGGCTGTCTTCGCTGGCTTTAGAACCCTGATGATTGTTCATCCCAACTGCCTCCGGCAAATGGTCCAATACTTTATTGATTCTGGATTCCAACTCTGCGCTCGTCATGTTCGTTTCAAGAATATACTCTCTTTCACCTTTGGTTTTATAGCGGCTCTCCAACGGCATATGAATGATGACTTCGTAACCCTCTTCCTCCGCCTTTAATGAAAACGATCGGCTGTGTTCGTGACCGGGAATTACAGCATACGTCAAGTCGGCATCCAGTTTCAAAAACCTTTCAGATATGGCATCATTTCTGTATCCGAAATCATCAATAATAATTGCGACTGTCCCGCGGGACACTTCCGGTATTTTCGGCTCTTCTTCAACGATTTTTGGTTTAGGTTCTTCACGTGCAGGGCGGTTGGCAAGTTCCCGAAGCATCAGCACCTGACTGATTCCCAGCGCCAGCGCAATAACTGTCAGGATGTATATTATGCGTTTTTGATTATCCGAGGTGGTTCTCATTTCTTATGGCAGCCTGATGGAAAGGTCAATCATGTGCGGAATTCCAAGCTGATGCGTTCCGTACAGCAAGCCGTAATTCAGTCTGTACATACCTATCGAAAACCCAACACCGCCGGAAAATGACACTACATTTTTAGAAGATCGAAATCCTGCCTGCAGCGCTGAACTGGAAAGCTGCATTTTTGCAGAAAGGCCGGCGATCAGTCCGCTGACATGTGAATTATATTCGGTATGGACACCAATCAGGATTGGGTTGGATTCGGAAAAAAGTTTTACAGAAACTCCGGCTAAGGCTCGTAAGGGAAGCGTTGGCGAATCTATTTTGAATTTTGACATGGAACCCAAATTTAAAATACTCGCGCCGATTTGAATGTTGTCCTCGATTGAATACAGTCCTCCAAGATCAAGCGAAAGCCCGTGGGAAGATTCGGTATGCATATCCATATACACCCAACGAAGCGCTGCTCCCGCTTTAATATTATCCCGCGATCCATTAATGTAAAAATCAACTGCCGAACCGCTTGCCCCGAATGAAGCCAAAGGTTCATCTGTCGGCCTTGCAGTTCGGTATTCCAGATCGTTCAGGCTGACATGACGCATTCTGTAGCCCGTTTTATATTTGCCAATACTTGAACCAATATGAGCTGTAAAAGAACGGACACCGCTCAACCAAGTGCCGTATGAAACATCAACATAAGACGGAGAGCTGTGTGTTTCGCCTAGCGCTGGATTTGCCCAGTTCGATCTTCCCATTGATGGATTTTGACCTAGAGCAATTTCTGACGCTGATGCAGGGAGGGATAAAAACCCTGTGCCAATCGCACTGACCGAAACAATACTAAGATTGACAATTAATAGAAAATTAGAAATGAAACGCATACGTAAAAATATGTGCTGATCCCGCCGGATATTCAATCACAAAAGCATAATCAAGGTAAGCATCATTTTTCTGGGCAAACGACCAGTTCAATCCTGCGCCGACCGAAGCTCGCGAATTGCCGTACCCAACGCGCAGAAAATAATGATCCTTATACGTGTATTCGGTGCCCAATCTAATGCTGTAACCAAGCACAGAATTTTGATCAGTTATCATCCCAAGGTCTCCTACGAAAAAGAAATTGCCAAGTGTGTACGTGCTTCCAACCCTGTAAATGGTCGGGAATAATTCTTTGTACGATTTTCCCTGCTCTTCAAAAATGCTTGTTGTATTCCAATTATAGCTGGAGTTTAAATCCTGTACCATAAATGCCAGTGTCGGCATATTGCCGCCACGTATCATAACACCTAAATCAAATCCTATTCCGCTACCAGTTAAATTATCAGAATTCATTGGTAGCTGGTGATACAGAATTTTCACATTGATCCCCATTGCAAACCATGATCGCAGTTTTTGTGAAAATGTAAACATCAGTGCATCTTCGCTGGTAGATAGATATTGGGTATGCTTTCCCGATGTTGTCCGCCCATCGATGTTGTCAGCGCCGGCACTAATCCACGCTATTCCCACGCCTGCTGTAGGAGGCAGATTCATCGTAAAAGCGGCAGCCAGCATCCGCCTGTTAAGCGGCAGCGACTGGTGCGCAAAATTTGCTTGGCGGGATTCTACAAAAGCGGTGCCGGCAGGATTATAATCCCTGCGAAATCCGCAGAATGGAGTATTCCCGCGATCAAGAAAAATATCGGATATTTCAATACTGGCTTCATTTGATCACAATCAGGCTTACCCATTCGGATTTTGAATCATACTGCAAGCGGACAAAATAGGTTCCGTTTGAAACCAGATTCCCTTGCTGATCCCGCCCATTCCATTTAAGCGCACCGCTGTTTTTACGCCTGTCATAATCATACGAGTACACCAGCTCCATGGCAAAATTGTAAACATCCATATTTACCACATAAGATTGCTTAATATTGGTATGAAACCGCACATATCCGCCACCTTCCAACACATTGTGCACATCAGGTGAAAATGGATTTGGATAGGCGTACACGTCATTCTGATCAAAATTGGTTCTGTATATTTTCCAGTTAGAACCGTCCAGGTCGAAAGACCTTGCCAATCCGTCCATGGATCCAATCCACAGCGCATGATAGGGATAATACATACGGCTGTCAAAGGCCACTGAAAACATATCACTGGTCAGGATTTCATCCAGTTCATAATGAAATGCGCTGATCGACACAGCTTGCTTTATGCCCTTGAATTTTGCCCATGTTTTGCCATCTTCTGACTTCCAGATGCCATCGCTTGTTGCAGCGAATACAAGCGAATCGTAAGCCGTAATATTGTATACCCGTTTATCCAACAGTGTGGTGACCCAGGTTCCCCCGTCATTTGTGGTATAGCTCAATCCTCTGGTTTCGGTCGGGTCATCTGCATTTACAGTGGCCGCCCAAATGATTCTTTGCCCGTTCCAATTCTGGCGAGCTAACGAAACAACAAAATTGCCCGATAGGTTTTCACTGGGGTAGGCATAATGCTCCCAGCTGATGCAGCCTTTCGTTCCCAATATTCCTCGGTTAATTCCGTTGGCTGTACCCACCCAAACCGTGTCGCTGTAGGCCAAAACAGAGAATGCCTTATGGTTGTGATTGCCGCCTTCAGACGGATTCCTTGGATTAAGGAAAAAATCCTCCAAAATCGTGTATTCACCTACTTTTTCATAGAGTGTTGTATCGCAGGTATTGAGCGCTGTTTGGTTATCTTTGGGCAGCGGTACCCGGCCCCAGGAACTGTTGGTAATATCGTACCGCCTAAGCCCTCCGGCCCAGCTCGCTATCCAAATGTAATTCCCTGAGATCGAAGCATCGTATGTAACATTGAATTCTTCCACCGTAACCGGCAGAGCTCTGAAGAATTTTCCGGCAAAAGGAGGCAGTGAATCTGCTGCACCTTCGGTCGGCTGACTGAAATAGGTCCACGAAATGGTAGTATCGGCAGAATTCGTTGACCACACGAAACCGTTTCCCATTGGATTGTTTGTTTCGCTGGTAGTAGCGGTTGCTACAAAAAGTGTATCGCCTGCGGCGGCTATTGCGGAAATGCCTCCAGAAGGAAGATAATCGGTCGGCCCGCCTTCGGTGAAATCCGACCCGGTAGTAAATGTCATTGCAGCAACAGAATCTCTCAGCAGAGATAATCCCGCTCCCGTTCCTATCCATACCAAGCTGTCGCCCTGAAGCTGGATCTCCGCAATGACGTTGCTTTGCAGCCCTGTAGTAAGGCTGTCAACAGATACAGCTGTTTTGTCGAAAACGCCGTTGTCAACAGCAAATGTGCTAACCAATGCTGGATTATCAGCGGGCAGCGCAAGATTCCACAAAACTAAGATTGCAATCACATTCCGCATCAGTATACAACAAGTGGTTTATGATAAGAAGATGATTCGTTTCCAGCATAATCCCTGACATAAAAATAGGCATTGTAGTTTCCAAGCGGATTGGTAGATCCAATCGTGATATAGCGTGAAAATTTTCCGTCGTTTGCAGTTTCATCCCACAAATATGATACAGGATTGCTGAGTCCGTCATCATACAACGAAATCGGGCTGCCGCTGGAGTAGCTTCCATCCGGCTTCTGAAACATCAGGTAGCAGGACTTTACATCTTCAAATCCGTCCGGATCATCTGCCGTCACTACCATAATTGAAACTGCAAGGCTGTCGCCACCGAGTCTTTTGACTGAATCAGGCATAGATACGGCAGTTATCGATGGACCGGAATTGGAAATAGAAGCACTGATCTTGGTCATATCCAGATGAGATCCGTAGCCAGCCCTTACCCAGAAATAGACCGAATGCGTATCAGAAACAGATACTGTATTGCGTATGGAGGTGGTATCGTTTGAAACTTTTACAGCATAAATATCATCGTCCGCAATTATATCGCCGTTTAGCCCAGTGTCGTACAATCGGAGAGTATCCGCCAAGCCTGTCGTATCCGTTCCAGACCAGATCACATTTACAGAGTCCAGCGATGATCCCGAATAGGACGAAGCGCATTCAGCAGAAAAATAAAGTTTATTCGCTGACTGAACATAAGAAAAGGTGATATCCGTTACAGGGTCGCTTTCTGCAGAAGGATCGGTCTTGCCGCAGCTAAAGAGGAATAAAAGGAACCCCGCAGTTACCCAAATTCGCATGGCGGAAAAGTAAACCTTATCCATTATTTGATACCATAAATATGATGAACGAGAAGGGTGCCCACCTGCTCAAGGCTTTCGGCAGAGCACTTGTCGGGTGTATCCTCATGTGTGTGCCAGTAATTTTGATAGGCATTCGGATAATCAAAATCAATAATGTCAATCGATGGGATTCCTGCTATTTCGAATAAGGGAACATGATCATCAAAAACAGTGTGCTTAATGGAAGGAACAAATGCTTTTAAGTCCAAATCTGCAGCCTGACCCCAAAGTTCTTTGATCAGCTTCCTGTTTTGCCTGAACGAATTGCGTTCAATCGGAAGGCTCAGTTCGGCATCTCCAACCATATCGATGATAATGGCGTAATCCGGTTTTGCAATTGGCAGATTTGAGGCAAAATGTTGAGAACCGCGTGCAAATGTTTTGGGGTTGCCGGCAGAACCGAAATCTTCAGCATCAAACAACACGATTGAAACGCCAACCGATGGCGGGTTGTTTGAGAACATTTTCGCCAATTCCAAAAGGACGGCCACTCCGCTAGCGCCGTCATTCGCGCCAAGCACCGGTCTTGATTTATATTCGAAAGCTTGATCTGCCCATGGCCGCGTATCCCAATGTGCACCGAGCAATATCTGCTGCTGTGCATTTGGATTAAATCTGGCAATAATATTGGTAAGGGTTGATTTTTTTGAGTCACCCGGAACAATAAGTTCAAATTCCTGAACAAACAGCGTGTCGGCAAATTGCTGTAGCTCAGCCATTAAATATTGCTTGCATTCAGCATGGCCTTTTGAACCGGGATTCCTAGGGCCGAAGGAACACTGTTTTTCTAGATAGGCAAAGGCGGATTCACCGGAAAAAAGGTCAACTTCCTTCGTACAGGCAGTGCAAAATAATACTAATCCAATGAACATATATTTCAGCATCCGCTACCCTGTAATTGCAATATTAACATCAAAGCCAAAATCGCGGTCCAGCTTTTTTCCGGTTGTCATTGAATCTGTTTCACGGTATTCGTAGACCATAGATCCCGTAACCTTGGTGTTGAATGTGTATGTTATCCGAAAAGCTGCTCTCCAGCTGGTATTAAAGGCAGTCAGCGCAAAATTTTCCGCATTCAGGGCTTTCTGTTTCGTTTCGCTTTCTGACATATCAAAATTTAAACTGAAGTTAACTGTGTTCTGAATATTGAAATCCCGGAAAAAAACCACCGGTATGGTGAATCCTCCGCGGTGGCTGTAGCTTGCCGTACCGGTAACGGACTGGTCATTGTTCACCTTTTTACCTCCGTTGTAGGATTCTTCCACCGAGCGGGATTTGTTGTGCCTGATGGACACCGAAATACCATGTTTCAGGCTCATGGTAAGCCCAGCCAGAGGTGAAAAACTGGAGCTGATTCTGGATGTCCTTTCAAAATCTTTATATCCATTGATAAAGTCGTCAAGCTTTAGAAACGAGGTGCTTTGCGGCCCATCCTTATCAAACTGCCACGACCTAGTTTCTTTTCCATTCATTGCATGTTCTAAAGAAGCAGATTTCGCAATTCGTTTGATCACAGGCCAGCTCTCAACGCCGGACCAGCGAAGCGTCCACCCTGCAAATGGCAAACCGTTTTCCAGGCTTTCCCCATAGGCCAAGTAATCTCTGGTCATATTTCTCTGCTCCACTCCTGAGCCTGTGATATTGCGGGCAACATTTTGTGCAAAATTGAAACTTGTTGTAATGTTTCTAGCCAGCTTCAGTCCGCTGCGCACACTCAAATCACGTTTATGATTCCAGCTGCCGGTATTGGTTCCTACCTTGTCCGAATGGGAAAGTCCATGGTCGGGGAGCCATCCGAACTTATATCCAAGCGGTACCTCTCCCTGCACTCCCTGCCCTGTTCGGCTCAGGTTTTCTGTATAGGTCACACTGATTGGATTAATGTTGGAAGCGTAGGAGTGCATTGAAGCTAAGATTGGATTATCTTTTTTCTCTTCAGGCTCCTGTATACCTTCAGGCTCATCCGATGTCTGCCTTCCTCTTCCGCGTTTTGGCTTAGGAGTGGCTTTCCCGCGAGGTTTATAAATCAGTTCCATCAACGTTTTTGGAGTAAGGCTAGTGCTGGTTGAGAACCTGAGTTGGGTTCCGATATTTGCTCCATCCACATTGCTGTCCAGATTTTGGTTCCACCTGTACCCTGCAGAATAATTTAGATTCGGTTTCAGCCATGAGAAAATCGTGGGAGAAAAGGATGATGTAAATGATTCGTTAATATCGGTGACAATACCTGGATCAAAATTTTTAACAGCGAGCCATGCATATCCCCGGTAATCATCCATATCGCTTTTTGCTGTCCATGTATATTTATTTCTGATATTATCGGTAAGCGCATAATCAATAGATAAATTTCGACTCAGTCCAAGATTGTACACATCGGGCGACCTTCCGCCGGCGCGGGATGTTTTTTCCGTTAACTTTTCACTGAATACTGCCGATGTATTTATTGATGAAGGCGAATAATATAAATGTGTCCCTGAAACTTTTGGACCCAGCCATGGAACAGGCTCCAGCCATTTAAAGGGTGAAATATAATTATCTTTACTAAAGGGCAGCGCATAGCTGATGTTTCCGGAGTACGATTCGTTCAGCACTTTTTCCTGAATCGCGTCCGATGACACGCTCCTTGAAGAACTGATGGAAGCACTCAATTTATCAAATGTATACTTAATCAGCCTGTTATTTGAGCGAGAAGTTTTGGAGAGTTTGAGGCTCATATTTACGGATTGCGATTTGGAAAGGATTGAATCCGGAGGGCTGTCCTCATCAACCAGTATATCTTGACCCGGATAATATTTTGGAGTGCTTACCGATTGTGCGAACGATGTTGAGAGCGGCAGGCTGATTCCCCACGAATTGGGCAGAAATTTATGCAGCGCAAAGCTCGTATTCACATTGATCCGCTCTGTTGTATTATTTGATCCGAGCCGCTGCTGAAGTGTATGGAAATCAGCATCCTGTCTGTTGTATGCAAATGATGTATTCATGATGTCTGCCATTGTAAAGCGGGATGAAAGGCGCATAGAGATACCCTTATCTTTTTTCACGCCGCTCAGCCGCAATTCATCTATCCATATTTCACCGCTGATAGGAACATCAGTCTTATTTTGTATGCCGGCGATAAAGAACTGAATTCGGTTCAGGGCCGGCATTCCCCTTATCCGAATCCTTTTTCCTGTCAAGGTGCCGTCTTCATCTGTAAATGCGTATTCCTTTACTCCATCTCTTTCGGTAATCACATCTGTTTCTCTAATCTTCCTGTTTTCAGCATCTTTCAATTTCAGGGCAGAAATCCAGTTCAAATCCAAGTCTATGGAATTGCGCCCTTCGGTTTCATCCCAGCCGGAATAAACAGGCTGAACAATCTCGTAATAATTGCCTTCAAACCCGAATTGCATGAAAAAATCCACATCCGACTTTGATGATGTAATCCAGTTGCTCTCCAGGCCATAGATATACATTTTCATTCTGTCGTAAGTCAAATAGCTTTTGGCACGGTCTCCGGAAAGCGCCATGCCGGATTTCATAGCAGCACCTTTATAGCCGGCCGGTAAATCGTTGAACGAAAGAACAAGAGACTGCTCTTTTGACTGCACCTGGTTTATTCTGTCATATTCTCCCTCCACTCCGGATGGAGGCTGGTAGGATGCATTATCTTCTGTATTGATCACCGAAATAGCAAAAATGCTGTCGCTGACTGCTTTGGAGAATGTGTTTACGGTGTCTGCTGCCAAGCCTATTTCCTGCCAGTCATTTCCGACAAGTTCAATCTTTGCTATTTGTATGCTTGTAGATTCATTTTTATCGCCGCCTGACACCACCAGCCGCATATGCTGAATATTGTTCCATTCCTGGCTTTTGGATGAATCTATTTTTGAAAAATGACTGAGCGGAACGCGATAAAGCTTCCAGCCTGTGGCAATGCCATTATCCTTTGTTTCGCCCGCAAAATACGTTTCATCATCCAGAACAATTGTTTGCGTAAAGTAATCATTGGTTCTGTCCAGAAACCCGGTCCTGTCCAAATCCTCCGTGTCAGGATAGCGGCCTGCATCCAGCGCATTCCCTTCTGTCCCGTTAATCTTTGAATAGTTTGCACTGCCCTCGGAATAACTCCAGTTGTCGCCGTTAGGATCCGAAGGGTCAACATCGCCGCCTGCATCTACAGTTTTAGAATTGATCTGGGTGGTGTCGCCTAAAGCAAGCAGGTCAGCATAAGTTATGCTGTCTGCAAGGCAGCCTCCCCAGCCATTTTCCTGTGCATCGGTACATCCATCAAGTCCAATATCTTCATTGTCTTCCAAAATCCCGTTTCCAATGATGCCACCAACCGGAATATCCTCCGTGTTCAGCAAACCGTTGCCATCCTTGTCCTCACTAATTTGACCTAGATCTACTGTCAGTTTAGCCGATGAACCTTTTACCCATATTTCAAAAAACTTAGTTGAAGTCTGGTCATGATCTCCGGAATACAGAGGGGTGATGATACCGCCCCAAATAGAATCTGTATCTGCATCTTCTTGAAATGTGCGCGGAGTATATTTCATGATCAGAATATCCGTTGTTTCATTTTGCGCGCGGATGGATGTGGATAAGTTGGGCCAAATGTCCTTTGTTCTAACCTGTCCGTACGGATTGAACCATTGTATCCTCGCGCGATTCAATTGCCGGTAGGCCTGTCCGCCGGCATTGATAGGAGCTGAGGATTCTTTCCAAAAGCGGCGCTGAATCGGAATGGTTGTGGTGCGCTTAGCTCCTTCAAAATCATCGATAAAAGCAACCCCATTGTGATCGCCTGTGGACGGATTGTTGATCGGATTTGGGTTTGGCAGAATTTGCGCTATTTCACCCTCCAGCGATACACTTGATGGGCGGTCTGTCTCTATTACCGGTAATTTATCCAGCCAACGCGAGAATCCGTCCAACGGCTGTTCCGCGCGTCCATTCATTCCCCACATAAAATTCCGCATGGGTTCATACCCCACTTCAATTTTTTCGTTGATAACCGACTGATTGAAATACAGGGCAGTCAATCCCAAGTAAGAATGTTCATTCAAATCCACCTGCCCGCGCACACCTAATATTGTTTTCTTGTCAAACGATACAAGCTCATGCTTGTCAAATAAGATGCGAATGTCGGCATTGGGATCGATTTCGTCCATTAGCACCAGAGTACCGGAAAAATAGTCTATCGAATAATCCACCCCCTTTTTCATCGGAATACCGTTTTTCATCACCTGCTCACTGTTTTCCACGATCATAAAACCGAGGCTGATGGTTGAACTCTGATTGGTATAATCCACCTCAATCGTAAAGCGGCTGTCATTATCAATTTGCGTTCTGTTAGTTGTTGTGTACATCGTTCCTGTGCCTAGCGATGCTTGCAATTCAGGATGTGTGGTGCCGCCTGCGAGCGAATCATTGGCAAAGGGATGAAAGGTCGGGAAAATGAGTTCTCCATCTGCAAGATTAATGATATTGGGATTTGAAATGTCGATCAATTCATCCGATTGGCGGTTTCCGTTCTCATCAACACTGTCCAGCCCAAACAAGGTGATGTATGGACTTCCCAGCGGATCCAAATGGCTGGGCACAGAAAGGCGTTTATTAACAATTCTTACTTCAAACCCTTCGCGGTTGATGTTGGTTGTCCCCATGTAATACACATTCTTAAACATAAGGTCATAGGTAGGATGATCTGGAGTGAGGGATCGCGGCTTGAGCATTTTCAATGTTAATTCATCATTTCCTGCCGAAATCTGTTCTCCAACCGTTAATAGGGTATCGCCCGTGTTTCGGTCTACCAGCATGAACGTGCAGCCAAATACTTCGTCCTGTGCACGCTGGCGCAGGCGTATAAAGCCCAGATCCTCAACAAACGAATATTCCTGGCCCAGTTCCAACCGCTTGAAATTTCCGGTCTGATCCAGACTTTCGTCAGGATTATCGAGGTCGGCATAAGCAGTGCCCGATTCTGTCTCGGCATTGGTGGTGTTATCAAGTTTGTAAAGCTCAAAATTGCGGACAATCACTGAACCAATGGTGTGCAACCCTTCCTTGAGCGGATAAAAAGAGGGTATCCAAATTTGATGCCCCGTTGAAAGCACCGTATCCGCTCCATTCCTGAACCATTCATGAATAAAGAAATATTTATTCTTAACATAATCGGTATCTTTGATCTGCTGAGTTTTAGCCTCGTTGCTTCCTGTATATTCCTGCTGTTCCCTTTTTGTCTCCACTACCGAAGCAATTGCTGTAACATCCATTGGCCCAAATTTGGAAATGGTTTTGATTCCGAAAAGCCCCGAGTGCCCGGCAGATCCCATTAATGCCTGTGAGCCGGGCAGGCTCAACGATACATTTCCCGCCTCTACCCGCTGCACGATTTCATCTTCCATTCCGTCGTAGGTTATTCGGATATTGTTCTCCCAGTCAAAATCGCGCTCAGAATCATGGTCCATCAGCACTGTTACTCTGTCTCCGACTTTCCCCTGCACATTGAAATTTTCTTTTTGATCAAATTCAAGATGGGTGTTTTGTGTCTCATTAATATCTCCAATCCATCCTTTATGGGTATCAACTTGATCAACACTTAAAGCGAGGATCTTCACATTTCGTTTATCGAATTCTGGCTTTATTTTGGACATGTAGCCTAGTTCAGTTGTACAAACTGGAGTGTAATCCTTAGGATGGGAAAAGAGGATACCCCAAGAATCACCAAGCCAGTCATGGAAATTGATTTCACCGTGAGTTGTTTCTGCTGAGAAATTAGGAGCAGTATCTCCAAGTCTTAATGCCATTTTGTCTCCTAAATAAATAATTAAATATGCGGTGACCAATAAAGAATTTTATCTTTTTTATTTGGGAAGAGCATTTTAAAAATAATTTAGGCAAAAATTGTAGTCTCGCCA
>LUMK01000113.1_pt1 | contig 12946 bp, 11 predicted proteins | sample 729981 | NCBI WGS metagenome assembly LUMK01 (sample SAMN03860265, study PRJNA289734) | marine metagenome | biome: seawater column; feature: ocean; material: water; isolation source: Red Sea water column Station 22 - depth 200m | place: Saudi Arabia: Red Sea | collected 2011-10-15 | depth 200 m
AGTTGTCTCAAATCAACAGAAATATCCTCATTCTCTGCCCAGACTGAAATTTGTTCAAGAAAATCAGTTGCCTTTTCTTCCTCTAATGAGAAATGCTCAATTTCTCCGGCAAATCTAATTAATCGGCCTTGAATCAAATAAGGGACATCTTGATCATCCAGGGCATCTTCAATCCATTCCCAGACGACCAATTTAAGTTCACCCATTTCTTCATTCCAGTCTTCACGCTCCTCCAGCGTTTCACGTTTGGTTAAAGGCCCATAAGCGCCAGCTTCCAATGCTTTGGGGTCAGCATTATCCGGAATTGCAACTTTTACTTCCACTCCAAGATTCCATTCCTCCTGGTTCTTACGGACATCTTCATCACAAATGTTTACCGGACAGTTTTCCAGTGTTGGAGCAGTGAGCAAGAGCCTGTGCAAAGCGCTGACGGTATGGTATTGAAGTTCATGTGTGAGGTCATCAAATTTGTTCAGCAGAAATTTCAATGCATCTTTTCTCAAATCTGATTCAACACCAAAAACCATGATCATTCCGTCGTGTTTTTCCTGAAAACCCATTTCGCCTTTAACCAGATCAACAATGCTGTTGATTACAGTGATTTTTAAATGAGAAGGCCATTCAGGGTCATCAAGTACCGTATGCAGACGTGAAATACTTCTGTCACGTATATCTCCGTCGTCGCTTACAAAAGCAAAAAATGTTACTGCACGCAGCGCCATTTCACGTTTGCCCGGTTCCCCAATATGCTTTGAAATATAACGTATTTCACGTAAAGCGCTGACCTGTTGCTGAATAGAACTGTCATACTGATTTTTTAGTTTCTCCATTGAGGAAGTCAACTCCTGGTAGTTGAAGCTTTGCTCAAATGTCAAATAGGTCAATCTGCCCTGTGTACGGCAGCTGCCTACCAAGATAAGAAATGCAGCTAAAATCAATAGGGAATTATTTCGCATTGGTTTCCCGGTTTTATAATGATTGCAATTAAAATATAAGTGAAACCTGTAAGCTGGTACGTTTATCCATCAGCTCACCTGAAAATCCGCCGATTTCCTGATTATATCGGGCATAATCAATTTTAAAACCAAATAAATTAAGTGAAGCGCCCTGGCTGTTATAAGGTAGATCAAATCCTGCTAATTCAGACTCGGTGCTCATCCCAATGTTCATGGTCATCGGAACTTTCCCGGCATTTTCAAAATCAAGTCCGCCGATATTCTGCAGACTTATCGCAACCTGGGGCTCCATGTTATGCACACCATCAAAGTGATAGATGGCTCCGGCGTCAGGGGCAAATGCTGCTTTATTAGAAAATTTCTTACGCAGTTTGGTGTAAGTATTTTTTTCAGTTGCTTCAACCATGGCCTCATCAAACACTTGAAACTTTGTATCAATTCCCGCTCTTTGCACCAGCTTTGCCCCCAGGCCAAGATCAAGCTGATAATCAAAGAAACTCCATGCCATTCCGCCCGCAAGCCCGGCCTGAAAAAATGCTCTTGTTTCCAAATAAGGAAATACAGGATTCCTTACTTGTATGTCAACCAATGCATTTTGAAATAATGACCAGCCGAATCTGGAATTGACATGACTCAGCAAACCAAGGTTACTCTCAACATAAATTTTTCTGCCTGCAATATCTCCAAGGGTGGAACTTTTACTGCTTGATTTTCCCAGATTTATGGTGTTGTCGTTCCATGAAAAATTTGCTCCAAATATTTCATAGATATTGTAATTTACTGAACGCAAACCTGCAGGATTATAAAAGAACAGCATTTCATCATTAGCCACTGCAGTAAAAGCATTGCCCATTCCACGAGCACGCAGACTTTCACGCACAAATGCAGGTTCTGCTGCATGGATTATCGGGATGAAAAAAATCCATAAGCACAGTAATGCAGATAAGTGTCTTAGCACTTTCAATATAGTGATTCTCATTTACGATGAAAATGTTTACTGATCATAGCTAAACTAATTCAGAAGCAGTTAATTTTTGAGAATATTTGTTGATGTGTTTTTGGCTCAAAAAGAGTTCTTCTTATTGAAAAGTTTCTTGAAGCAGAACAGATATTGATAAATCAGTGATGCTGTAAACATCCAGCACTTTGATCAGGGTAAATCAATAAGCTTGAAATATTTGCTGATAATCTGTTTAAGATTAATTTCCAATGCAGGGAACCTCAACAATTGATGATAAAGACAGTGCAAACTCAGACTTTGTAAAACAATTCTTCAGGCAGCAACAGATGGAAGACCTGCAAGAGCCATAGCAAGTTCCTGCTCATCATAGTTTCGGTCTTCAAGATTACCACTAAAATAATCTGAGTATGCCTGCATATCGAAATGGCCATGTCCGCAAAGGTTGAAGAGAATAGTTTCAGACTTCCCTTCACGCTTACAGCGCAGTGCCTCCTCGACAGCACCCTTTACTGCATGGTTTGCTTCCGGAGCAGGAAGAATTCCTTCCTCACGTCCAAACGTTACCCCAGCCTCGAAGCAGGTGTTCTGATGATATGCATACGCTTCCAGCAAATCAAGCTCCTTCAGATGACTTATCAAAGGTGCCATTCCATGATAACGCAGCCCGCCGGCATGGAATCCCGGCGGAACAAAAGTTGAACCAAGTGTGTGCATTTTAGCAAGGGGAGTCATGTTTCCGGTGTCTCCGAAATCATAGGCATATTTGCCTCGTGTCAGGGATGGACATGCTGCAGGTTCAACCGCTACTACACGAACCTGAGGTCCGCCACGAAGTTGTTCACCAAGGAATGGAAACATCAAACCGGCAAAATTTGAACCTCCACCAGTGCAGCCCACAACAACGTCCGGGTAGTCGCCTGCCATTTCCATTTGTTTCAATGCTTCAACACCAACAATTGTCTGATGCATCAGCACATGGTTCAGTACACTGCCCAGAGACTGAGATTGCAATCCCTAAACTGCCTGTAGAATCAGGATTCTTGGCCAGGTATGCCTTGCCAAACTCAGTCTTGTCGGATGGTGATGCAATGCAAGTAGCACCAAAGGTTTCCATCATCGCTTTTCGATAAGGTTTTTGCTGGAAACTGACTTTGACCATATAGACTTCAATCTCCAATCCAAAAATCGAACCTGCAAAGGCTAAAGAAGAGCCCCACTGCCCAGCCCCGGTTTCTGTTGAAATGCGTTTTACTCCAGATTCTTTATTATAAAATGCCTGCGCAATTGCAGTGTTGGGTTTGTGGCTTCCTGTAGGACTGACTCCTTCATACTTGTAATATATTTTTGCAGGAGTATCGAGTGCCTTCTCTAGTCTTCTGGCACGATAAAGAGGGCTTGGACGCCACTGGCGATATATCTCCCGCACCGGTTCCGGAATATCTATGTAACGCTCGGAGCTGACTTCCTGTAGAATCAGCTCCATTGGAAAAAGTGGAGCTAAATCATCTGGACCTATCGGCTCCCCTGTACCGGGATGTAAAACAGGTGGAGGAGGCTCAGGCAGATCGGAAGTAATGTTGTACCAGCTTTTCGGCAGTTCAGATTCAGGTAAGATGTATTTAACTGTGTCACTCATGATTTACTCCTTATTAATTTTAAAAAAAATTGTTTGTTAATGCAGATTTACAACTACACGTCCTCGCTGGCCACCGGCAAGAATCTTATCAATTTCGGGGCTAAGATTATCTAAAGTACAATCAACTGACAGCTGTTCAAGTTGAGGAAATTTCCATTCATCGGCAAGTTTATTCCAAATTTGACAGCGCAAATTCATAGGTGTTTCTCCCGAATCAATTCCCAGCAAACTCACTCCCCGCAAAATAAAAGGAAAAACTGTTGTTGGCAAATTCGCTGATGCAACTAATCCTGTGGCTGCAACGGCACCTCTTTGTTTTGTGGCTTTAAGTAGAGTGGCAAGGGTCGTGTCACCGACTGTGTCAATTGCTCCTGCCCAGCGCTGTTTAAGCAATGGTTTTTTTGATTGATCATTTACTTCATCGCGATGAATAATTTCTTTTGCGCCCAGTCCTTTCAGGAAGTCCGTTTCATGGATTTTTCCTGTTGATGCCACTACATTGTAACCTAAACCGGCAAGAAGCACTACAGAAATGCATCCAACACCTCCGGTTGAACCGGTTACAACAATCTCTCCCTGTTCCGGAGTTATACCATGTTTTTGTAATGCGTGAACAGAAAGTGCGGCAGTGTAACCTGCAGTACCATATATCATGGCTTCTTTAAGTGATAATTCTTCCGGTAAAGGTACGACCCAATCAGCGGGAACACGAATATACTGCCCAAATCCTCCGGAAGTACTCATGCCTAAATCATAACCAGTCACAACCACTGAGTCTCCGGGCTTAAATCTTGAGTCTGAACACTCCACAACCTCACCTGAAGCGTCTATACCGGGAGTGTGAGGATAATTTCGAGTTACTCCCGGATTGCCGATGCAGGAAAGTCCATCCTTGTAATTCAAGGAAGAATAATGTACACGAAGCAGAACTTCTCCTTCTGGAAGATCTTGCAGAGAACGGTCTGTAATTTCGCGTGTGTATGTATCATCGTCATTTTTGCTGACAACCAATGCTCGAAAAGATGTGTTGCTCATAAGTTAACTTTTATTTGATGTTATTGCATTTTTACTTGTTTTCACCACAAAATACATTATTCAGACAGGAATAAAAAAATGATTTTTTGTTTCATTAAACTTAGTTTTGAAATCCGTATTTTATATGAAACAGACCGAATAAGCGTGAAAAAAATTATTACTGCTTTTGATCACAAACCCGACTTCATCAAGTAGTAATTAGATCAAATTATTACGATAATTGTCAAACCTGTGTTAGCAGTAATTTATCAAGCGATTCACTTAAATCGTTATCCTGAAACTTGTAGCCGCTTTCAACCAGTTTTCCTGGGAATATACGAATGCTGCTCAGCAGCAACTCATCTGCCATTTCACCAAATAAGATTCTAGCTACAGAAGCAGGCAAAGGGAAAATTGTTGGGCGATGCAAGGCTTTGCCTAAAGTCTTAGTAAACAAACGATTTGTGACTGCATTCGGTGTAACCGCATTTATCGGCCCCCGAAGTGAGTCGTTGTTCAGTATATGCTGAATAATGTTTACGGCATCATTGATACTTATCCAACTCATGTATTGTTCACCACTGCCGATAACACCCCCTGCTCCAAGTTTAAAAGGCAGCAGCATTTTTTTCAAGGCACCACCTGCAGTACTCAGAACTGTGCCAAAGCGAACATTTGCCACCCGAATACCTGCCTCGTTGGCGGCATTCGATGCTTCTTCCCATTGCACACAAACATCGGCAAGGAAACCTCTTCCGGCACTGCTTGCTTCATCAACAATTACTTCTCCGCGGTCTCCATAATAACCCACGGCTGATGCTGAAATAAAAACTTCCGGCTTTTTATCTGCTTTTGCAAAATACTTTGCTAACAGTTTTGTTCCTTTGACACGACTGCTAAGAATGCGGTCTTTCTTTTTTTCACTCCATCGTCCATCCGCAATGTTTTCTCCTGCCAAATGGACGACAGCATTGATATCACGGATTTTCTCCAAATTTATAATTTCATTTTCCGGATTCCAATCAGGCGAATCCTTGACAAAGTTCCTGCACCATAAACGTACAACTTCATGACCTTCTTGCTCCAATGAGTCGGTTAAAGCAGCTCCGATCAGTCCGGAAGAACCGGTTATCAGCACTTTCATGGTTGTTTAAAAGTTGCTTACAAGTAATGCCAATTGGCTTAACTTTCAGAAATATAAGTTATTTCAAGCGGTTACAGCAAATCCAGGCAGTCCCCAATATTCCGGATCAAATTCTTTAAGCGAAGGTATAATTTGAGAGGCATCTTTGAAGTGACTGTGGTCCATTTCAGGATGAGGTACTATGATTACAGACATTCCGGCTGCTATTGCCGCTTCATTTCCGGAGGGGGCATCTTCGAAGACAAGGCACTCTTCCGGCGCAATTCCAAGTCGTTTTGCGGCAAGCAGAAAAATATCCGGAGCAGGTTTTCCCTGTTCTAATTCAGGGTCATCCCCACGTACAATTTGATTGAATTGCGAAAACCACTTTTTGTGTTTTGAATATTTTGCATCATACATTGGTGAAGACGAACTTGTTGCAAGCGCCTGTGGAAACCCTTGCTGAAAAAAATGAGTTGTCATCTCTTTTGCGCCGGGCAATGGTTCTGTGTTTTGAAATCTTTCCAGCAAAACGTCTTTCCTGGATTCCAGATAGTCTTGCGGAGTAATAGGCAGTTCAAGGCTCTCAACGATTATTTTTGCGGCCTGTGAGGCAGGTCTTCCTATAATTCTTCTCTTGACTGACCAATCAAAAACTTTTCCATATTCTCCAGCAATTTGTTGTGTAACTTCAGTGTAAATGCCTTCTGTATCCAGAAGCAAACCGTCCATATCATAGATTAGGCATGAAATTTTATGAGGCATTTATAATTGTTAAGTTAAGGTGTATATTGGAATGATTCAGGTGTTTCTTTGATAAGATATGTTAAGCACTATTTAAAATAATTATTGGGCACATATTTACGTAAATCAATAATGTGTTTTTCTCCATTACTTAATTTGTAGCTCACAGAATTCTCGTTTACCCAATCTAGTTTCAGTGTGTAACTGACGTCCTGAATAGGAAGATCACTGATACTTACGATATCAGCAAGATCACGTTTGACCAGGTGGAGACTGAATGTGTAAATTCTGTTTGTTATTTCATGCCCGTTCTGATTAATACTGGTAACATTTTTTGAATTGGAGATGTGATAAAAAACTGCATGAGTTGGGGAGGTGGCAACACCTGTGCCGGTACGCAGGTGTGGTAATAGGGGTACAATTTGATCTTGAAAAATCCGGAACACTTTTCTGGTTCCTGATGTTCTATCACTATACTGGTAAAACTCCTGATCAACCTGCCAGAATCGTACGTCTGCATCACCATTTGTTTTCACTATGTCCATTCCTAAAACACCATTCAGACCCCGGAATAGATAAATATGGTTGTCTGAATTTTTAATATTTACAATGTTCAGAATTACTCGCTGAGGATGAGAATCTAAAAGTTTTTTGTCAAGGTATATTCCATTTCCAATCCTGTTTTCGGGGTAGATTTGGTAAGGTGCAAAATCTATTACTCCCCTGTGCTCAGTGTCTCTTGCGAATATTTCTACTGCACCGGAGCTATTTGCTGAAGTTATCAACAAAAGAAATGTAAAAATTATTAATATATTTGTTTTATACTTAATCATTAAATATTTTGATGGGAATTTATCTGCCTTACTCTGAAATTATCTAATCAAATCAACAAATAATTCAGCAAGGTGATTATAGCAAACTATTTAACTGAAGCCAGTGAAATTTTGCTTGAGCAACTTGAGTCCTGCATTGGTTAATTTAAAATATACATTTGTTTGTTAATTTAGACAAAAATTTTTATTTTTTGAAAATCAGTTTCATTTGCAAACATTAAAATGTTCCCCGGCAAACAGTTAAATCAATCCACAAGACCTTTTGTAATCGGTACAAGCGGGCACATCGATCATGGGAAAACAACATTGGTAAAAGCCCTCACCGGAGTGGATACTGATCGTTTTGCCGAAGAAAAAAAACGTGGAATAACCATTGATCTTGGATTTGCTCATTACGAAGACAAATACGGGAATCATGTTGCAATCGTAGATGTCCCGGGACATGAAAAATTTGTTCACAATATGCTGGCAGGCGTAGCCGGAATGGATGCTATTTTACTGGTGGTGGCAGCAGATGAAGGTGTTATGCCACAAACACGCGAACATCTGAATATATGCAGTCTCCTGAAAATTAAAACAGGAATAGTCGTTCTCACACGAGTTGATTTGGTGGAAGACAGTGAAATGGTGGAATTGTGCAAGGAGGAAGTTTCAGTATTACTGGAAGGCACATTTTTGGAAGATGCCCCGGTTATTCCTGTGTCTGCAGTAACAGGTGAAGGTTTAAATGAACTTCGTGATGAATTTGCACAACTTGCAAAAAAGTTTGTACATCCGGAAATTGAAAAGCCATTCAGACTGTATGTTGACCGTTCCTTCACGTTAAAAGGTTTTGGCACAGTTGTTACCGGAACAGTGCTGTCCGGTGCAGTCAGGCAGGATGAAGAAGTTCTACAATATCCTCAATCACGCGAAATTCGAATACGTGTCATGCAGTCACATGGGAATGTAGTAAAAGAGGTGTATACGGGACAGAGGGCTGCGTTTAATTTGGCTGCAATAACCAAAGAGGAAATTCAGCGAGGTAATCAGCTGGCAAAACCAAAGTCATTGCTTACTGGATATATGATTAATGCCTCATTGTCCCTACTGAAAGATGCTTTGTCTCCTTTGAAAAACAGTTCACGTGTCCGGCTTCATCTTGGTAGTCAGGAACTTATAGGCAGAATCATACTTTTGGAAGGCGAAACATTGTCTCCCGGAGAAACAACAATCGTTCAGTTCAGGTCTGAAAGCTTGTTAAGCGGAAAATACGGGGATCGTTTCATAATCCGGAATTATTCACCCATGTCCACTATTGGTGGAGGAACTCTGATTGACCCATCTCCAAGCAAATCCCGGAGATTGCTGCATGAACTTCCGGAAAGACTCAGACGCATTTTGAATGAGGATGAAAATGTCAGGGCGGAAGAAGTGATATATTTGCAGTCTGTGCGCGGGGTTAATCAGTCAGAATTTCAGGTACGCTCAGGCCTTTCTGACGAGCAATGTGTAAAAATCTTACAGCGTCTGCAAAAACAGGGGCAAATACTTTGCGTGGATACAATTTCCAGACGTTATTTGCATGTGGATCATGTCAAGCGTACAGGGACATTTATCAGCAGAGTTTTAAAAAATCACCATCAAAAATTTCCTGATCGTGAGGGAATGACTCATGCAGAACTTGGAGGAAAACTCTCTTTGATTTTTGCAGAAAAAGAAATTGAAAACCTGTTAAAATATCTTTGTGAAACAGGTTTAATTGTAAAAAATGGCCAGTATTATTGTCTGAAAGATCATCGCGCACAAATTTCTCAAACTCGTCAGGACAGTTTGTCGAAATGCATTGAACTGATCAGGAATAGCAATTTTCAGCCTGCTCGCAAAACAAAATTGCTGGAAGATCTGGGTTTGAGTGAGAAGGATGGAGTTGAAATGCTTAAATTCGCCGTACACTCCAAAATCCTGGTGCGTATTGCAGAGGATTTGCACTATAGCCCTGAACAAATTGAAAACATATTGGAAGTTCTGAGGATTTATTTGAAGGAGAATCCGAATATAACTGTAATCCAGTTCAAAGAACTGCTTAACGTTTCCCGTAAATACGCTATCGATTTACTGGAATATTTTGACAGTCAACATTTGACCATACGAAAAGATAACTGGCGTATTCCCGGAAAAATTTTTGAACACAAAAATTAATCAGATCGAATAACAAAGTGCATTTTAAAAGAGTTAAATTTGTTACGGTTTCAGTCAGTCTGTTACTGGGCATCTGGTATTTTTATGCTTCTTCCGGATCAGCTGTCGCTCAAAGTTTGCTCAGTGACCGAATCTGGTTGGAACAAAGTATGGATGTATTCAATGAAAAAGAGCTGCCTGAGCAATATATCCCTCCAATACCATTTGACTTGCCGACCACCGCATTAACTCAACTTGAGACTGTTGCAAGGCCGCACGCAACAGATAATCCAAAATTATTATATACAGCGGAATTATCAGTGAAGCCCGCGCTTCCTGTAATTCAACCGGAAGAAACCCAAAACAAGTCCGCGAGCTCATTTTTAAGCCGGTTTTTCCCATGGTTTAAAAGCATGGATCCGTCCGTGGAAATTGACACTGAAACTGCCAAAATAAATGATGAAGACTGGGCTAACTCTGAATTTACAAATGTCAGTATGACTGTGGCAGATATTGAAAAAATGATTGTTAATGATCCTGAAACTGCAAGGGAAAAGTATCTGGAATATGAGGATTGGCTACAAATTGAGGATAGAGTCAGACTTAAAGTTCAATTGCTGTATCACCTTCAACAATGGGCAGCTGCGGAGAAACTGGCAATTGCGTTTTTGAATGAACGTCCTCGCAGCAGGATAACTCCAATCGTATATTACTTTTTTAACAAATCCCTGCAGTCACAGGAAAAGCCTTTAAATCAAAATATGATCTGGCGTGAACTCGCACTGAATGAACTGGCACCAAAACTCCGAAGTGAACTGCTGATTATGTTCAGTGAAGAAGCTAAGTTTAAAGGAAAAATATTAGCAGCAGTTCAATATCGTCTTGACCACTTGAAAAATTCAGGAACTTCAGAGACGGCAGATCACGAAATAATAAGCCTATTGCTTAAGCAAATTCAGACTACGGAAGAATTACGTATCTTAATGAAAAAATATCCGGATTTTGTATGGATGCAGAAGCAAATATTTCAAATTGAACTGGAGATTTTGTCAGAGCAACGACGCTACAGAGAGGCACTGGAACTGTTGGATCAAAGACTCAGTTTAGCCCGTGAAACTGGCAACTTGGAACAGTATTTACTCCTCGAGAAAAAACGGCGTAGCCTTGTAACAGCATTGAATGTCAGTCCCCGACGAATTGGTGTGATACTGCCAATGAGCAGTTCCAACGCTAAAATTGCTGAATTATCTCAGCAAACATTGAATGGTTTGTGGTTAGCTCTGCAGGCAAACAGAGTCCTTGCCTTGTCTGCTAACAGGGAAGATAATTCATCTTCACATAATAAGATGAATACAGAAAATTCAGATAATGAGACTGTAAATGAGTTGTCGCAAGAGTTTGATGAATCGTGGGAACTGGTTATCAGGGACTCTCATCTGGATGCTGAAAAAACCAAAGCTGCCATCCGTGAATTGGTGGAAATAGAAGGTGTAATTGCCATTATTGGACCTCTTGCCCGGAAAACTTCGGAGGCTGCTGCGGAAGAAGCGGAGCGGTTAGGTGTTCCATTAATTTCATTATCATTGACTGACAGTATTCCGCAGCTTGGAGAATTTATTTTCCGCAATAATAAAAGCTGGAAGCAGGAAGTACAGAAATTGGCAGATTACGCAATCGGCAAACTGCAGGCATGCCGATTCCTGATATTGTACGCAAAAACCCGTGAAGGACGGCAGAAAATGCGCTTATTTTTGAAAGCAGCCAGTCTCAAAGGGTGTGAAGCTGTTGCTGTTGAAGGATTTAAAGATGAAGGCCAGAAAAGTCTGGTGAATGAGTTCGATACTTTTACAGGAAAAACTCAACGTGTTAGCGAAACAGACAAAAATATTTTGAAGGAACTTAAAGAAAAGGAAGATCCTGTCAAAAATTTCGACGCTGTGTTTGTGGCAGTAGGTTCGGGTGGTGTGAAAAATTTAAGGCTAATATTACCATATAGTGCTGTTTATAAAATGAAAAAAACAAAATTCCTTGGTGACAGCGGCTGGAATGACACAGCGCTTCCGTTTTCTCCAGGAGTGCGTGGTGTGAGAAGACCAGTATTTGTGGACAGTTTTTTCCTGGGAAGTAATACACCGGAGATGCTGAAGCTTAAAAGAATCCACGAGCGAATTCTATATCGGCATCAAAATTATGTCGGCCCCAGTGCTTATACCGCTCATGCTTATGACACATTAATGATTTTGATGCAGCTTCTCAATGACAAGCACAATCACAGCCACCGGGATCTTAAGGACGCCCTGATAAATATTGAGTCCTACAAGGGTGTTTCAGGAAATTTACGATTTGATGATGATGGTGAAGTTCAAAGGGAAATTCATCTCTTGACCCTGCATAGAGGGGCTATACAACCTTTGTTTTAAAGATATGGATTTTATGGGAACAGGCAGTAGTATTTATCCAGATTAAAACCTGTTTACTTTACAAAAAGGGATTCAAGATCTTTGAAAGGAACCTGCTCAGGTCGAAGTTTTTGCTGGGTTTGATGTGATTCAACCGATTCGCTTGTGTCTTCCAACTGTGTTGTCAATTGAAAAGATTCATTGGGACTTTCTATCAATAAGTCTTCATCTTTGTTTTCCAGACGTTTATCTGGGCGTATTTCCTCATGAAAGTTCCGCTTGGGCTGTGTTTCCCTTTGCATTTTATGCTCATCCAAAGGCTCCTCTACCAGATCGGCAACTTGTCTTAAACGGTAACTGTACTGACGGCTAACCTCAAAAAGTCTTCCGCCGGGAATACATTCCGGACTGTCTTGGAATGTAGCAAAATCATCTACAATTACAGCGTGTTTTAGTGCTTCAGGACTAAGATACACTAACACGGAAGAAGTTTCAGCTTCTGCTACTTCTTCTTCCTGAGGTTCGAATTTGAACCATTTCATGAGCTACCTCTCAATAAATACAGGGATAGAGATTTTTCTTGTGTTAACTAAAACTCTGCGAAAAACATGCCAATATATGATAATTTCTGAATTCTTTACTGTACAGCAAATCAAAAAGATTAAGGCCACAAATTTCAGCGGTATGTATACTAAAAATACTTAATAATTACAGTTATATATATACATAATGTAAATTGCTTACAATTGCCTCAAAATGCTGGATTTAAGTGTTATAAATTATGGTTATTTGAATCCGGACATCAAACTGGATTTATCAATATTTGTATAATACTATGTCTGTCAAATATGAAAGCAGTCCTGCGAAGAGAAATATGTGAATCTTCTTCAGTCACGGCTTCAAAAGGTCTTTTGGTAAATAATCGGTTTTCAGCTGGAACATTTAAGATTCCGTAATGAAGCATAGTATCGCGTTCACAATCAGTTTAACCATCTTTTCAATTCTTAAACCGGCAATAATATTTGCCGCGCCTGAAGAAGTTTTCAACATGCCTTGGTGGGGCTGGCCCATAGCTTTGTTTTTCACCACATTTCTAATGGGTATTTTTGGTGTTTTAGCT
>LUMK01000118.1_pt2 | contig 12929 bp, 9 predicted proteins | sample 729981 | NCBI WGS metagenome assembly LUMK01 (sample SAMN03860265, study PRJNA289734) | marine metagenome | biome: seawater column; feature: ocean; material: water; isolation source: Red Sea water column Station 22 - depth 200m | place: Saudi Arabia: Red Sea | collected 2011-10-15 | depth 200 m
ATATATTGAATGCCTACACTTATGTTGTTTCGCAATCCGGCCTCTGTAATTTTGCCTCCGGGAATCTGAAAATCCAGCAGCATCTCTGAAGTTATATCAACATCCTCACGCATACGATGCATTTGGTTAACTCGTCCTTCTTCAAAGGCTTTGCTGAAAACATCAGTACAGACCGGCACAAGGTCCGGATGTGCTACCCATGAACCATCAAAACCGTCATTGGCTTCACGCTCTTTATCCTGACGAACTTTTTCCAAGGCAACCCGGTTAACTTCTGCGTTACGGCGGCTGGGTATGAAAGCAGCCATACCTCCGATTGCAAGTGTGCCACGAGTATGACAAGTCTTCACAAGCAATTCAGTATAAGCCCGCATCAGTGGCGCAGTCATGGTGACCTGTGCTCTATCAGGCCAGAGAAACTCCGGAAGATGCCGGAACTTTTTGATTGCGCTGAACATGTAATCCCAGCGTCCCGCGTTGATTCCGGACATATGCCTGCGCAACTCATAAATGATTTCTTCCATTTCAAACGCGGCTAAAATGGTTTCCAGCAGAACCGTGGCTTTGATAGTGCCTGTTTTTACACCAAGTTCTTCTTCAGAAAATGTGAATACCTCGTCCCATAACCGTGCTTCCAGATGGTTTTCCAGTTTAGGCAGATAAAAATACGGTCCTGTGCCTTTCTCCAAAGAGCGTTTAATGTTATGAAACAAATACAGACCTGCGTCCACCAGTGATCCGGAAGCAGCTTCTCCATCTATCTGGATGTGCTTTTCATCAAGGTGCCATCCACGTGGACGTACAATAAGCGTGGCCAGTCCTTTCTCGTTGATACGGTATTCCTTGCCTTCCGGACTTGTGAATTCCAGTGTTCGTTCGTATGCATCAACTAAGTTCTGCTGTCCCTGGATTTGATTGAACCAGCTTGGTGTAATCGAATCCTCCAGATCTGCCATAAAAATTGTTGCTCCGGAATTAAGCGCGTTTATCATCATCTTTGCTTCAGCAGGACCGGTAATTTCGCAACGGCGATCGAGCAGATCCTCCGGAACAGGATCCGCTTGCCAGTCTGCATTCCGGACAGATTCTGTTGCTTTCAAAAATATCGGATTTTCTCCGGACAGGATTTTGCTATGAATTTCCGTACGGCGTTCCAAAAGAGATTTTCTAGTGCCGTTAAATCTTTGATGCAGTTTGAGAAGAAAGTTCTGAGCGTCTTCTGTCAGTATTTTGTCAAATCCCGGATGCATTTTTCCGGTTATTGAAATTGAATTCATGTGTCTCCTGATTAAGCTGAGGTTGTCAAGTATCACAGAGGCATCAAACTAGCCCCTGCTGTTTGTTTAAAATACAGGATAAATGTCTAGTGAAACACATCAGGCTACAACATTTTCTAAATATTATCAAATGAAATAGCTGTATGTTCAAAATACATCATAAAATTTTATTACGAATTTTTCTTATAAAAAACATTGTTTTTCATGTCTGCAATAAACTGATTAAATATTAATCATCAGGTTATTTTACTGCATAATAATTAGGCAACATGAATATCCGCGTTTACATTCGACAAATTCTAATTATGTAAATTATCATATAATATCAATAATATATAAAATAATAGTGAGAATAAACATTACTGGCATAGTCTTTGAGTCAGGTAAAGGCTGGTAAACTTTAATTTTATAGTTAATTATTCAAAAAAGGAAGGCTATGCAAAAAATAGAAGCGATTATCAAACCCTTTAAGCTTGAAGATGTGAAGCAGGGATTGGCTGAGATTGGAAATGTCGGCATGACTGTTTCAGAGGTCAAAGGGTTTGGTCAGCAAAAAGGACACACTGAATTATACAGGGGTGCAGAGTACGAAGTGGATTTTATTCCCAAGACAAAAATTGAAATTATTGTTTCTGAGGAGAAAGTTGCTTCGGTGATTGAAACTATCGAGCAAAATGCGAAAACCGGCAAAATCGGGGACGGGAAAATATTTGTTTATGATGTCGCGCAAGTCATCCGTATACGTACAGGTCAAACCGGAAATGAAGCACTTTGATAATTGTTAATAATTACTTGAATTAAATACAAAGGAGATGAAATGAAATTTTCAGTAAAAATTAAATATGTACTGGACAGCATAAACAAAAGAATCCTCAGGTGTTCCGTGCTCACGGGTCTCTTGTTGGGACCACTCAGTGCCTTGGCCCAAGAGGCCGAGGAAACAGTTAACTCCGGAGACACCGCCTGGATGTTAACCAGTTCTGCCCTGGTGTTGATGATGACCCTTCCAGGACTGGCACTCTTCTATGGCGGACTCGTCCGAAGCAAGAACGTGCTCTCGGTGCTCATGCAGTGCCTGATTTCTGCTGGGCTGATCGGCGTCCTCTGGGTCGTCGTGGGCTACAGTTGGTCGTTCGGCGGCGAAGGTAAATTCGTCGGAAATTTCGATCACTTCCTTCTTGCTGGGATCACCCCGGACTCGGTGTCGGGTACGATCCCGACCTACGTTTTCGTCATGTTCCAGGGGATGTTCGCGATCATTACACCAGCCCTTATGTTGGGCGCCTTCGCCGAGCGCATGCGCTTCGGTCCATACATGGTGTTCATTGCCGTCTGGGTCCTAGTGGTCTACGCCCCCCTGGCTCACATGGTCTGGGGCGGCGGCATGATCTCACAATGGGGCGCCATCGACTTTGCCGGCGGTCTCGTAGTCCATATGTCGAGTGGCTTTTCTGCTCTCGCTGCCGCTTACTTCCTCGGCAAGCGCAAAGGGTACGGCCATGAGCCCATGATTCCGCACAACCTGCCGCTTACGATGGTAGGCGCTGCACTTCTATGGGTCGGCTGGTTTGGTTTCAATGCGGGCAGCGAGCTCGCCGCCGACGGTACGGCAGGCCTTGCCTTCCTCACCACACAGACTGCGACCGCCACTGCGGTGTTGGTCTGGGTTTTCATCGAATGGGCGCATCGCGGAAAGCCGACGGTGCTGGGCGCTGCGACTGCGGCTGTCGCCGGTCTCGTCGCCATCACTCCGGCCTGCGCGAGCGTGGGCCCGGGAGGTTCGATCCTGGTCGGCGCCGGTGCCGGTATTCTCTGCTACCTGGCAGTCACGGTATTGAAGCCGGCAGTTGGCTATGACGATTCGCTCGATGTCTTTGGTGTCCACGGGATTGGAGGCGCCTGGGGCGCGCTGGCAAGCGGGTTGTTCATCGCTGACTTCGCGGCGACGGATGCGGGCTGGGGAGGCCAGGTATTGATCCAGTTCCAGAGCATCATCTTCACTGCGGTCTTCGCCGTCGTGCTGACGCTAATCATCCTAGCGGTCATGCGAATGCTCCTCGGGGACCTGCGTGTCGATGAAGAGAGTGAGAGCACCGGGCTAGATTTGACCGTGCACAGCGAGACTGCCTACAGTCTGGAGGCTTGAGGGGACGAATCTATATACAACTGGTAGAGTAACTTAACATGTTCTGTGATTTAGTGCTGTCAAAGCATGGCCAGCAAAACACCTGCTGCTACAGCAGAACCGATCACACCGGACACATTTGGTCCCATGGCATGCATCAGCAGATGATTTTGTGAATTGGCTTTTAGACCTACCTGGTTCACAACCCGTGCTGCCATGGGTACTGCCGAAACTCCGGCTGCCCCAATCAGCGGATTGATTGCCGCAGAAGAAAGATTATTCATTAATTTTGCCATCAAAACTCCTGTCGCCGTTCCCACTGAAAAGGCAATTACTCCCAAGATGAGAATGCCTACGGTTTCGATGTTCAGGAATTCTCCCGCGGCAAGTTTGCTCCCCACACTAAGTCCTAGAAAAATGGTGACAATATTAATCAGTGATTTTTGAATAGTGTCCGAAAGTCGTTTAATCACTCCGCATTCCTTGGCCAGGTTACCAAACATGAACATTCCTATCAAAGGTGCTGCTGAAGGTAACAGCAAAGCACATAGAGTCAACGTAACCAGTGGAAATAATATTTTTTCCCTCGTTGAAACATAACGCAGCTGGGTCATTTCAATTTCCCTTTCTTTTTGGGAAGTCAGCCAACGCATGATAGGTGGTTGAATTAAGGGAACCAGAGCCATATAGGAATAGGCTGCAATGGCAATTGATCCAAGCAGACGGGGTGAAAGCTGGCTGGCAAGGAATATGGCTGTGGGTCCGTCAGCACCGCCGATTATGCCGATGGATGCTGCGTCACGGAGGGAAAAGTCTATTCCCGGGATTGCATTCAGCGCCAGCGCGCCCAGTAATGTTCCAAAAATTCCGAACTGCGCGGCCCCTCCGAGCAATGCGGTTTTGGGATTCGCCAGCATCGGTCCGAAATCTGTCATTGCGCCGACTCCCATGAAAATAATCAACGGGAAAATTCCGGTGGATATTCCGACTTCGTAAATATAAAACAGCAGGCCGCCTGGCTCAGAAAGTCCTGCCAATGGTATATTCGAAAGCACTGCCCCAAAACCGATTGGTACCAGCAGCAGAGGTTCAAACTGGCGGCGAATTCCTAAATATAGCAGGGTAAGTCCAACTCCGATCATAATCAATCTACCAAAGCCTTCCGTCCAGTCCAGCCCCTGTCCACGAATCAGACCTGATGTGCCGGTTGAATTGAAGAGATTCAGCAGCATTTCATCGAATGATGGTAATGCTACAACTGAAGCGCCACTCTCCATTTCCTCTGCTATAACCGGAGCAATCCTGAGGATTCCGACCGTTTCCCCTTTGCCATAATGTTTGTGGGACTGCAGTCGCCAAAAAACAAGCTGTCCTGAAACTCCTGCACGAAACTTAAATTTTGCTCCTTTGGAATCCTTGAGCACTGCCAGGGTATCACCGGCAAAGACCCACTGATCAATTTTTGCATCAAGGCGTATCACCCGCGCGTCAGTGGGCATCACAATTTTTATTTGATCATCCCCGGATTGAGCAGCGACTGTTCCGGATAAACACAAAATGAAAACAACAGAGAATATCTGAATCAGAAATTTTTTAAATTTTCGTGGGAAATGTACTGGGGAATAACAAAAGGAATACACTTTAAACCTGTCTTTCATTTTTTCATTCCCCAAGAGACAATAAAATATCTCCAGTTTGAACAGTGTCCCCTGCTTGAACATGAATTGCCTGCACAACTCCGGGCTGGGGGGACTTGACTTCGGATTCCATTTTCATTGCTTCCATCACCAAAATTGTCTGATCTTTAACGATGTTCGCTCCAACGGAAACTTCCACTCGTACGATATTTCCTGGTGTGGGAGCAGGGATTTCTGTTACAGAAGTTGCGCTTGCAGCAGGCGGGGGGATAGATACGCTTTCCGAAACAGGAGCCGCAGCCACAGTTCCACCGGAGCTGACTTGAACCTGATAAACACGTCCATCAACAGTGATTGAGTAATCGCGTGTTCCGGAAACAGGGGCTATGGGCCTGGACAAAGTAGGCGCGGCGGTTTTTGCAGCGGCAGGTGTTTCTTTTTCAGCTTGCTGCGATTTTTTCCGGATAGAGTTTTTTCCCTTGCCAAGCAGGAAATCGATCCCTTTTTCTTCACAGCTGGAGACGATGAAAAGGTTTTCATCAGTTTCAGGCAAGTTATTATTTTTCAGCAATTCTGCTGCTTTTGGTATTCCGGGCTCCAACAATTCCAGAGGATCATCTTTGTAGGGAGGCTTGTCAAGTTGTTCGGAAGCAAGCTTAACAATTTCCGGATCAGGTTCCACAGGAGTCCGGCCGAAATATCCCAGTACCATGTTTCCGTATTGAGGATTGATTTTTTTCCATTTTCCAAGAGTGACATTGAGATAGGCCTGCTGAAAATAGAATTGAGATACAGGAGTAACCGATGCGCCAAAACCTCCCAGCCTTACCACTTCTGACATTTCCTTGATCACATCCTGAAAAAGATGCAATGTTCCTGTATCACGCATCATCATAGTATTTGCAGTCAACGCGCCGCCAGGCATGGGTGAAAACGGAATAAGAGGGGAAACCATACGGGACTCAGGAGGGAAAAAATAGTCCTCAAAACAATCAGCAAAAATTTCTTCCGTTTTGATAATTTTATCCGGATCAATATCCAGTGTGTAATCTGTGCCCTTGAGGGCATGCCACATGGTAAGGATATCCGGCTGCCCTGTTCCACCGCTGACAGGACTCATGGCCAAATCAATACGATCAATTCCTCCTTCAATTGCTCCCATATACTGGCTGACTGAAGCACCAGCGGTATCATGAGTGTGCAGGTGCAGGATTGTGCCTTCCGGAACCATTTTTCTGGCTCCCTTAATTGTATCATGTACTTTTCTTGGATTTGCTGTACCGCTTGCGTCTTTGAAACAGATTGAGTCGTAAGGTACATCCGAATCCAGAATATTGCGCAAAGTATTCAGGTAATATTCAGCATCATGTGCCCCTTCACATCCTGGAGGCAAATCCATCATTGTAATCACTATTTGGTGATGTAAACCATGAGCGGTGATGCGTTCTGCTGAATATTTGAGATTGCGCAAATCGTTCAATGCATCAAAATTACGAATGGTAGTAATTCCGTGTTTTTTAAACATTTTGGCATGCAGATCTATCATGTCCCTTGGCTGCTGACTGAGTGCCACCACATTGATACCACGGGCAAGTGTTTGTAAATCTGCATCAGCCCCAACCGTCTCTCTGAATGCGTCCATCATGTCAAAAGCAGATTCGTTGCAATAAAAAAACAGACTTTGGAATCGGGCTCCACCTCCTGCTTCAAAGTATTGCATTCCCGCTTCCACAGCGGCTTCTAATGCCGGCAGGAAATCTTTTGTGGCAACACGTGCTCCAAAGACAGATTGGAATCCATCTCGGAATGAAGTATCCATAAATTCAATTCGTTTCTTTGCCATGATGTTTTTCCTTTGAGTTTAGTTTTTATATGATACAGTACAATCAGTTATGAGGTATCATCAGCCGATTCATAAGATGCAATTGCAGCGGCAAAAACCTCGATTGGCACATCGGTAGATAGAGCAGTTTCTTGTGCAGATAATTCTAATTTTCGACTTTCATGGAGCCTTTGCTGCTGGTTTAAAGTGAAATTTCGCGTAAAGTATTTTACCCATTCAATGCAAACAATCATCAACAGCAGGAAAAGCATGACTGTCGCCATGCCTACAATCATTAGTTTGAGTCCTTCAAGCAGCATACGGTAAGAGGGTTATAATTCAAATAAACTCTAAAAAAATTCTTAACACTATGAAGGATAATTGCTTTGCACAGCAACAATTTTCCTGAGCGGAAAGTGTACTATATGTGGGCTTTATTTTCAAGGAAACTATGTTATTGACACAAAGCCAGATTAAGTTTTTTGAAGAAAATGGATTTTTAGTTTTGGAAGACTTTGTTTCACAGGAATCATGCGAAAAATTGCGCATTCGAGCCTCAGAAATCGTCAATGAATTCGATCCCTCTGAATCGGTCTCAATCTTCACCACAAATGAACAGACAAGGCATTCGGATCGCTTTTTCCTGGAATCCGGCGATAAAATACGCTGCTTTTTTGAGGAAGAAGCCTTTGACGAAAATGGCGAGTTAAAGCAGCAAAAGGAGTTTTCAATTAATAAGATCGGTCACGCAATGCATGACCTTGATGATGTTTTTGAGAATTTTTCCAGGACAGCAGAACTTGCTGCTGTTGCAAAAGATATTGGTTTTGAAGATCCCAGGATTCTGCAGTCAATGTACATTTTCAAACAGCCAAAAATTGGAGGAGAAGTTGTCTGTCATCAGGACGCCACATTTCTCTTCACAGACCCCCTAAGCGTGAAAGGATTTTGGTTTGCATTGGAAGATGCTTCCGTGGAGAACGGCTGCATGTGGACTATCCCTGGTGGACACAGAAACGACTTAAAATCTCGATTCTTCCGCAACAAAAACGGAGATGGAACAGAGATGGAAATTTTCAATGATTCGCCCTGGGATATATCAAGACTTATCCCTTTGGAAGTAAAAGCAGGAACAATGGTAATACTGCATGGATTATTGCCCCACATGAGCTATGCAAATCGTTCCAACCGCACACGCCATGCCTACACGATGCATCTCATAGAAGGGAGCGCCGATTATCCGGAATGGAACTGGCTGCAGCGTTCTCCTGAAATGCCATTGCGTGGATTTTAGCAAGCGCTTAAAATTGCCCTTTTTAAGTAGCGGCATATACACTTGGAAATCTGGCCATGAAGGCAATGGCCAATCGCAGCTCCCGCTTATCTGTACATTCACCGATTTTATGAGTGTTTTGCTCAATTCCGGGTCCAAAGCCAAACATTGGGGGATGTTTGTAAGCACCGGCGTGAACCCAGTCTTTTCTTTCTGATATGTTTATTTCTGAATTTTCTTCCGGAACAGGGAAACCTACACCGTCTGTTGAAAAAATCCAACGATCTATTCTGGGTTCTTTTCGAAGAGTTCCTTCTGTTTCATCTTCTGTTCCCACATTTGGAGAAACCACCATCTTATATACTTCAGCTGCAGTCTGTATTGCAGGATGATCTTCCGGAGTTGCCCAGCCCATGTAAATCTGCTTATTCCCGGGGCGATAGTTGTTCCATGTCAGCTCCTCATAAACAGGTACCGCGACATCAACGGAGAGTCCTGCATCACGAGCATTTTTTACCGATTCAAAGCCGTCAATATCAGCCACTGCGTCATCAGGATTTTCACCAACAGTCAGGCGTCTGTCAAAACGAAATGTGAAACGATCCGGGACAGCGCAATCACTTGGTGTGTCAAGTTTTGCCAAAGACGCGGTACGCGTACCATGACCTAAAAATGGATCGTCTTTGAATCCTTCACGGTCATTGTATCGTTGTGCGGCTTCAGTAATGATTGCGCTGCCGAATTCCAGAGGGTTCAAACCTTCCCAGGGCATGGAGCCGTGACAGGAACGTCCTGTGACAGTTACTTCAATCTGCATGCGTCCGCGCTGTCCGCGATATATTCCCAGCGCCCCCTTGCCTGCATCTCCGGTGCCTTCTGAAAGAATCACCACGTCCGGAACCAATTCAGCACCTGCTCCGGGCAAAACTTTATTCATCAAATACATCGGGCCGGCTCCGTCGTTGTCTTCTTCAGCAGTTGTGGCGTAAGCCCTGATGATTGTTCCTTTGAGTGCGCCGTCTTCGACTAGTTCCAGGGCAATTTTGGTGGCAATAATTTGTGAAATCACTCCTCCCAGTTGGTCAGCGGAACCTCTTCCAAATATCAAATTATCCCATTCGTCATCCGGAGGAAGGTATCCAAGTTCGCCGCGGAGAAAATCACGGGACAGTCCATTTGGTTTCAGCACGCCATCGTAAGCATCAAGGCTGCCGTCCGTTTTATGGCGCCATTGGTCCCGCAGCGCACGCACTGTATCAGTGTGACCGTCAAAATAAATGATCCGCTTTTCTTCATCAGGAATTCCATCTTCAGTGTCATTGACAGTCCAAACCAGGTTGCCGTATTCATCAAACCAGACATCTTCCGGACTGTTTACAGCATCAATTTCAGCTATTCGCTTTTTCAGGTATTTCAGCCGTGGACCTTCATGATTGCTCAGTCCGCAGTTTGGATCGCCTCCCTGGTCTACAGGCTTGTCCACATAATCTGCAGGAATTCTGATTGCCTCCTTCAGCAGTTCTTCTGCCAAAGGCAGATATTTTAAGCTGAGAGCTGAAATTTTTTGATCTAAATTATTCATTTGTTTCTCCTCTATAGTACTTAGGAAATAAGTTTTTTCAGACCTGAACCCTTTAAAATGCGTAAATACTCAGACACATTTTGTACAATCCAGTCTGTGTTTATTACTGTATTTTACAGTGTAGTGTTCAAGTATGAATTCGTTTTTGATTCCGGCGCCTCAGGTAGTCCAGTGCTTCTGACGGATTTTCAAAACGGTTTGCCAGGATCATTGCAGCGATAATGAAGGGTTTATATCCTGCTTCAATGTAGGTTTCAGTTCTGTATTTTTCAAATACTCCTGCAGATACTTTGAGCAACATCTTTTGTTCATTACACTCCCAGTCTTTATACAGAGCGTTTTGCTCAAGACAACTTTTTTCCAGATCATTCAATCCTTGTGTGTCCTGCTGCCGCAATAGTTCTGTTCTTTGTTCCATTACTTTGTATGGCGCCCAGCTTTTTGGATACACAATATCAGCATTTTGGAATGCTTCATCCATTGAGTTGCAGACATTAAACGAACCACCGCTTTCCTCAGCAAATGTACCCGCGGTTTCCACTATCTCCGGAATAAGATCATAGCCTTCCGGATATGCCAGCGAGACCTCCATACCAAAGCGGGACATCAAGGCAATCACACCCTGTGGTACAGACAACGGCTTGCCGTAACTTGGTGAGTAGGCCCAGGTCATGGCAATTTTCTTTCCACGCAAATTTTCAATACTGGAGCTTCCATCAGCGGTAGCAAAATGGTGAGTCAAATGCAGAAAGTCAGCCATTGATTGAGTAGGATGATCCATGTCACTCTGCAGATTGACCAGTGCTGGACGTTGATTCAAAACCCCCTCAGCTTTGCCCTGGTCAATGGCCTCTCCGACTTCACGCATATAAGCGTTGCCTGCGCCAAGATACATGTCGTCTCTGATTCCAATTACTTCAGATAAAAAAGAAATCATGTTGGCAGTTTCACGCACAGTTTCTCCATGCGCAATTTGTGATTTACCTTCATCAAGGTCCTGTACACTCAAGCCGAGCAGGTCTGATGCAGAAGTAAAAGAAAATCTGGTACGTGTGGAATTGTCCCTGAAAAGTGAAACCGCAATTCCGGACTCAAACAGCTTTGCGGAAATGTTGTTGGTGTGCAGATATTTTAACACGTCTGCAATATTCAAAACGGTTTTCAGTTCATCAACAGAACTTTCCCAAGTGAGCAGTATGTCTTTTTGAAAAAGACTGGCGTCAGTGTTTTTTATGTTTGAAATATATTGTTCGAATTCGTTCATAAAATATTAATCATTTGTTGAGAATCATTTGATGTGCATTTGATCATTCAAAATCCATCACACGGTATTTTAATAAAGTTTTTACATATTCAATTAATGAATCTTGTTCCTGCGTCTCCGGATATCGTTTGCTGAAGCATGTCCACTTTGGTGATATAGGACCTTTTACCTCCACAGTTTAAAAAATCAATCATTGCTTTTATTTTTGGCCCCATACTGCCTTCCGGAAACACTCCGGACTCATACAGTTCAGTAGTTTCCTTCAACGATAACTCAGACAGGCTTTTTTCATTTGGCTGCTGATAATTGATTTTAACACCATCAATGTTGGTTAATATTACCAGTTCAACCTCCAGTTCATGCTCGCGTGTTTGTGCTCGTTCCATAATCATGCGTGCCAGCAGACTTGATGCCAGATCTTTATCAATTACACCCTCAACGCCCTTGAAAATTGCGGCAGGTTTTTTGTTTTCCGGAACTCTGCGGTTGTAGGAAATGCCATAATTGCATTCATAAGTTTCGCCATCATCATTCTGATTCGGTATAACATTCACCACAGGAATTCCTCCACCTCCGACCGCAATTGGAATATTTCCGGATAAATAGCAGGCTTCTATCATATCAATTTCCACTATGCCCTTTGGCACAGGTGAAGGAACAACTCTTCGCCAGATTTCCTGCTGGTTCCGGATTTTCTCCTCAGCAGCTGAGAATGATTCCGGGACAGAACTTTCAGAACTATCCGCGTTTTTATAAAATTTTGCACAATAGTCCGGGTTTTTTTTCATTAATCCGGAAGCTTCTTTTTTTGTAAGCGGAGGGCCAATGAATTTGCTGGGATTCACAAAGGCAGGATCGTCTGAATCAACAATGACCTGAGTAATTATTTCCGCGGTATGGATTTCCAGTCCCCTGACCTGCAGTGAGTTGGAAAGCTGGGCCAGCATGTACCCCAGCGCTCCCTGGGAATCGGCCCCGCAGACATCAAGCGGAATTTTATGAAGATACTTGCTTGAATACTCAGAACGTAGAAGAATGTTACCGATCTGGGGTCCGTTGCCGTGGGTCACGACATAATAGTAATCCTGATTTTCTTTTATAAAATCAGCAATTATTTCACATGTTTCGGCTGTGCGTTTCCACTGTGTGGGCAAATCCTGTGGGATCAGCTTTCCTGTTTTTGGATCAACTTCTACCGGGGAAATTTCATTTCCGCCCAAGGCAAAAATGATAAGTTTGTGTTTTTCCATCATGCGGCAGCAGACTTTGCTGTCATTTTCTTCAGGGGCAATTCATTTTGGCGTTCTCCATTATATTGGAAAAACGCGTTTGACACTGCTGAAGCAGTAGGCACAAGACCTATCTCTCCTACTCCCTTTGCTCCACATGGACCGAATTCATCAGGCTCCTCAACACCAATAACAACGATCTTAGGAGTTGATGCAGCCCGGATCATACCCAGTTTACCCAGCTTCAAATGCTTTGGTCGGCCTTCCTGCATTTCAAAATTTTCGGAAAGTGCGTATCCCAGTCCCATGTGAACAGAGCCTTCAAGCTGTCCTTCAAATAAAACAGGATTGATAATTCTTCCAGCATCATGTGCCGCGTAAACGGTGTCCACTTTTCCGGATTCGTCCAGAGTGACAACCTGAGTGGCATAGCTGTAAGAATAATGCGTCTGAGGTTCATCTGTTTCTGACTCAATCGATGTTGTCCAGTCGCATTTCCATTCTCCCTCATATTCACGTCCCACTAATTTTTCGAGCGAGTGTGTTTCAAGATCAGCCTTAAGTTTTGCTCCGGCATCCAAAACACTGTTTCCGATTATTGAAGTCCCACGTGAAGCAGTTGTCATTCCTGCTGGAGCCTCCTTTGATGTATCAACCTTGACTGAGATTAAATCAGGGTTGAGTCCTGTTGCTTCACACAAAAACTGAACGGCCATGGTG
>LUMK01000427.1_pt1 | contig 12908 bp, 20 predicted proteins | sample 729981 | NCBI WGS metagenome assembly LUMK01 (sample SAMN03860265, study PRJNA289734) | marine metagenome | biome: seawater column; feature: ocean; material: water; isolation source: Red Sea water column Station 22 - depth 200m | place: Saudi Arabia: Red Sea | collected 2011-10-15 | depth 200 m
AAATGTACGATAAAAGATCATTAGTAAAAAAATCCCAATACAAGTATGATTAAAACAGACTATTTTAGGCAGCCAAGGTTATGTGTTCTATGACTTGGCTTTACGACTCGCACATACATCTTTCTGACACCGAATATGAACACGACATTCCATTGATTATGAACTGTATGAAAAGACTTTGCATCAAGGCGTGCTGTGTCTCGATGGATTATTCCTCCTCGATTAAAACTCTTGAGCTTGGAAAGCAAAGTGACCTTGTCTTACCATTCATAGGAATTCACCCGGAAAAGGCACAAGACGATACAGAATCTGTGTTCAAACTGATAGATGAAAACAATGAGAAGATTTCAGGAATTGGTGAGATTGGATTAGACAGTACATATACAAACTCTGATGAAGAATTCGGAAAACAGGAAGAAGTTTTCAAAACCCAGCTTTCATACGCAGAAAAATTTGGAAAGCCTGTTTCAATTCATTCTAGAAAAACACTTGATCAGATATTAGAAATCTTGTCTTCATACAAAGTTCCTAGCGTTTTATTGCATTGGTTTGATGGAAGCAAAAAACAACTACAAAAGGCAATGGATTTAGATTGTTATGTTTCCTTTGGTCCAGTAATGGTTTATTCAAAAGACAAACAAGTATTATTATCAAAAGCGAATAAGGATAAAATTCTAGTAGAAACTGATGGGCCTGTTAGATTCTCTCGATGTTTTGAAAACAAAACTGCCCAAATTGACTTTATTCCAAGTATAGTTTTTTGTGCATCCAAGGTTTTACATGTGAATTATGATGAATTATGTGATGTAATAGAACAAAATTCTAAACGTTTTCTCATGCTATAGATATAAAAAACAGTCCAGATGCCTTGATTTAGTGAATAGGATAAAACGACTTTCAATGGAGGTTTTAAAAGACAACAAAGACATGTTTGGAGTTAATTTTGATGAAAATAAGGAAGCCCTCAACAAAATATCTACGATTACATCTAAAATATTAAAAAATGAACTGGCTGGATACATTACAAAATTTATCAAAAATGAACTTAGAAATGAAACAGAAAAAACAGAATCTGCTGAAAATGAGGAACAAATTTCAGAAGATACAGAACCTTCCAAGGATGAATCAAAAAGTGAAGTTATAGTGGAAGAACCTTCCAAGGATGAATCAAAAAGTGAAGTTATAGTGGAAGAACCTTCTGCTACAACAAAATTACAAGATTAATTTTGAACTAATCCCAGGTTAATGTATTGATTACTGTGAAATTGCTTGGTGGCGCCAAAAAATCATTTTCCACCGATAAGATAGTTTTGGAAAAAAATACCTCTACCATAAATGAATTGATTAACCATCTCATGCAAATCAAGCCCAAAGACACATTAGAATTTGACACAAAAAATCTACTCATAGCTGTGAACGGGGTGGATTCCTCGGCACTGCAGGGCTATGATACAAAGCTGAGCGGCAACGATGAAATCAGTATAATTCCAATCATACATGGAGGTTCCTCCCGTAGAATCCAATTCTCAGTTGCGCAGTCAAATGTAGAGATATTTGACATACTCTTTGACAAGAGGTTTCATAGAGATTTTTTGGATGAGTTGAGAAACAAACACAAGTATCTAATAATTCAAGCAATAAATCCACAGTTTCTTCTCAGTGTACAACATGCCAAAAAAATACTTACAATATCTCTTCATGCAAAAAAAACCAAGACCATGCTTTCAAAAAAAATTGAAACAGACATTTTGCTTAGATTTGCAGCCACTACACAGATATCAGCAGCCATTAAGGTTGTGGGAAGAAAAATGAATATGGATTATTTGGTAATTGCCATGGGCAAAAAATCTTCCTTGAACAGACTTTATTTTGAACTCAAGCCATTTCTCAATCCAAAACCACTTTCAAGAAATAACCATCCATTTCTAAAAAGACAATTCAACGTATCAAAAAATCAGCTGTCAGTAGTACAATCTAAGGATTCACTGGAAGATATCATCGTTGAAAAAGCTACGGTACTAGTCTGACATCCGTTTTGCTTTATCTAGGCTGAACATCCCGTCATCCTTTAAAATTGATATTCCTGTCTCATTTCCAAGAATCTCTATTAGTATTATCCAGTCAGGTTGATTCAATGAAACTTTATTGGGAAATATTTTTGCAATTTCAGTAATTATTTCATTTGATGAAATACTCGTATTTCGCTTCTCAATTGTAATTCTGTAAGAATCATTTTTTTGAATCGCATCCTTTAATTTAATTACATTTTGTTTGATTTTATCTATCTCCGTTTCAGTTATCATTTGAATTGGAATTATTCTTAAGCAATATCGGATTAACCAAGGTTCTTCAATTATCTTGTTTTTGACGTAATCTATAATTTTTGATGGTTCAATTATGGTGTTAACCATCAAAATACCTCTCATACCAACATTCAAAATTTCTGGTTCTTGATCACCTAACTCATCAAGTATTTTGCTTATCTCATTTTTTGTTTCTGATTCAAGACTTCTGGCACAGGTAATAATTAGATTCAAGTTAATTCTTTTATCATTTCTTCTGAGACACTTCCTTTTCTAAGAATCTTTACGTCATTATTTTCAATTTCAACAATTGTTGATTCACCTTGACTTGAAATTATTCCTCCATCTATTAGTAAATCATAGCCACTTAGATTCTTATCACATTCCTTCGGATCATTAAATGGAGCAGTACCAGAAATATTGGCACTTGTACCCACCAATAATTTACATTCTTTAAGAAGTGCCAAAACGCATTGATTGTTAGGCACTCTAACAGCAATTTTTCCTTCAAGATCTAATGATTTTTGAATTTCCTTATCCTTTATTTTTAATATTAATGTAATTGGACCAGGCCAAAACTTTTCTGCAATTTTTTCTTCTAACGAATTAAATTCTGCAATTTTTTCTAATTCTTTTTTTGAATATCCAAGCACAGGAAAAGATTTTGTTTTTTTCCTTTTTTTGATTTCATATAGAGATAACACCGCATCATGATTGTAAGGGTTACATCCCAAACCATAGACAGTATCTGTAGGAAAAACTACAATTGCACCATCGTTAATTGCTTTAGTTGCTATTTGTATATCTACATCATTGCATGAAATTTTCAAATTATTTACATTTTTTAATATTTAGTTCTAACTAAATAGTTAATCCAAAATCGTCCGAGAATTCTCTAAACGTTTTGTATGCCGCAAGAAATTCTCTTCCTGAAGGACTAGTTTTATAACGATAAGATCTTTTTGAAGTTACTTGTTCCAAGAGACCTTGCGAAACTAAATTATTCAAAATTCTAGAAAGTCGTCCATGTGAAATATTTGCATTTCTAATAATATGTGTAATAGTAGTACCTTCGTATTCGTCGATTTCTTGTGTAGCTGTATCTAGTATTTCTCCAACTATTTTCATTTGTGTTCTGTGTTCAGCCATACTTTCATTACTCCTATATCCTATATGTTATTGAGTATATTTTTCCATATATTATAAAGATAAAATATTTTGACTATCTAATGCATTCCTACGATCAGTTTAAACTCCTACAAATTTTCATCAAATGAAATTTTCCGCAATGGGATTTTCGAGACTGGAATGCCCACTGAGATCAATCCCGCAATTTTAACTATAATTGAAGTCACATACAAAACGGTTTCAGGAAATACAAACGAATACCATCCAATAAATTCACCAAACCCCAAAAGACCAAGACCAACAGCAACAAAAAGTGTTGATTTTTTTCTTCCTTGAATATATGATAACATAGTTTCGATAGCACCATACACTAACAAAATAAATGAAACCGCTCTGAGTATGTTTTCAACATAATTGAACGATACTAAGAATAACGGTATAGCTCCTATAGATCTAAAATATCTTGATTTGGGAAAGAAAGTTCTGATAGTATGAGAAAATGCAATAAACCAATATCCAACTACTTGGGTGGCAACACCCAATGTTGAAATTCCTCTATTAATATCTCCAGTTTTGAAAATAAAATCATCGAGAATAAATCCTGCCGCTAACATTCCAAAACCGATTCCAATTGCAAAAAAAGCTATTGATAATCTAAATAATGTAGGACTGGCAGTATTTTTGAATCCAATATATGAAATAGTACCAATAACAAGACCTACTAAGAGTCCTACCAGATTTAGAATTATTTCAAGAAAGAATTCCAATTACGCTGACTCAGTTACTGTTGATATATCTAACATATTCCCCATAACTCATTTCCAAATTGCATTTTGTACATGTAATTAAAGAAAAATCTGGAGTTAATTCTGCATCTTCTTTACACTTTGGGCATTTTATCTTCATATGTCATATTCATGGTGTTATCTATTATTACTATTGATCTGAAAAAAATAAAAGGAGTGACAAATCAACAAAAATATGACTCGTACTTGTACCAAATGTAAAAATGAAATTCCTGATAATGAGGAATTAGAACCAGTTCCATCTTCTTATCCTTGCTGTACCAAATGTTGGGGCGAATGGAAGGAGAACCGTGTTATGGTAATAAACGAAATGAGGCTAGATATGTCATTAAAGGATCATCGAAAGTTACTAAAAAAACATGAAAAGGTATTCGTTGGTGTGTTAACTCCTGAGGGAGACGTCGTTGATTATACAAATGAAGATAATAGAAATCCGGAAGAACCACCCGCCTAAAAATCAATAAGCCTTCTGGCATTTTCCGGAACTAGTAAAATCAATTTTCTTTTTGAATCTTGATCTAAATTTTTAACTGCTTTTTGAATTGAAATTGATATAATATCCTGATTTGCTTGCTCCAAGCTCAGAAATATCCCAAGAATACCGTCCAAGTTAAACGCAATTATCTTTTGAGGTGAATTAATTATATGCTTGATATAGTTTGAAAACATTGTATACCTATTTTCTTCAGAAACTGTGCAAAGCACTTCGAGCCATGTCTTGAACAGTTTTGAAAAATTTGGAAATGGTATGGTTGGTCCAGCATCTAGGGCATTATTGATAATTTCTGATTTTTCGGGCTCTGACATTGAGAAAAACTCTGTCATTCTTTTCTTAAGAATGGGCTTTCTAAGGAAATCTGGTAGGCTTGCAAGATTTATTATTATATTCCCTGCATAATTTGGCTCAGACAATACAATGATTGTTTCTAACACAGGTATTAACCATAACTTGTTGTTGAATTAAATATATGAAAACTACAGCATCTGTGTATGCCTTCAACTGTTGTGGTGGGTGGCTTTTTTGGCGACGAGGGGAAGGGAAAAATCATCTCATATCTGTCAAAAAAGGATAATCCATCAATTGTTGTTCGTGGAGGAGCCGGACCAAATGCAGGACATACAATCAAAGATGGCAGTACTACTTACAAAGTACGCATGTTGCCAAGTGGATTTTTAAATAAAAATGCCAAAGTCATGATTGGACCTGGAGTAGTTGTTAACCCTGATATCTTTTTTAAAGAAATACAAGAGTATGGTGTTTCAGGTAGAGCATTTATGGATAAACACTGCGGAATAATTGAGCAAAGCCATCTTGACCAGGATTCTAAAGGTAGATTGAAGGAAAAGATTGGAAGCACTGGCTCAGGAACTGGTCCAGCAAATGCTGAACGTGCAATGAGAACACTAAAGATGGCAAAAGACGTTGAATCACTTTCCTCATACGTTACAGATGTACCAGCTGAGGTTCATTCTGCACTAAAAGATCAAAAGAGTGTTCTAATAGAAGGCACACAAGGCACCCATCTATCATTATGGCACGGAACTTATCCATTTGTTACTTCTAAGGATGTTACTGCATCAGGCATATGTGCAGATATCGGTATAGGTCCAAAGCATGTGGATGAAGTTCTAGTCGTGTTTAAGGCATACTTGACACGCGTTGGGACGGGACCAATGCCTGGTGAGCTTAATGCCGAAGAAACTGAGCAAAAGGGATGGGCTGAGTTTGGTACAGTAACAGGAAGACCTAGGCGTGCTGCGGAATTTGATTTTGATTTAGCACGAAGAGCAATTATGCTTAATAGTGCAACACAACTGGCTATAACAAAATTAGATGTAAGATTTCCTGAATGTGCAGGCGTAAAGTCTTACAACGACTTGAGTGATGAGGCTAAATCTTTTATAAAAAATATTGAAGACAAACTTCAGGTTGCAGTCACGCTTATCGGAACCGGTCCACTCGTGGATGATGTCATAGACATTAGATCTGGTTAGTTTTGGTTATCCTTTAATTTAGTATTCTGATTTTATTTTTTATGGACAAGTTTCCGAGCTATATTCAAGTAAACTCGCCTTTGGAATTTACTAGGTTAGTATGCGCATTAGAGAGAGCACCTAGAGTGTCATTCCTTCATGAACATAAGGGTACAAAAGTTCTTTCAGTTCAAATGGATTTGCTCAAAGAAAGTCCTGTCATATATTATACCCCAATTGAAAATTTTAACCATTACTTATCTTATGGTTTCAAATTTGGTAAGGAAGAATCATTAATGGTGGAATCCACAATTGATAATTCAAAGATGTATTCTCCAATTGTAAAAATAAAATCATTACCACAATCTCTTAAACCATCGTCTGATAATAATTCTGCAAAATACCAGCCTATTGAATTAGATGACTTGGGAAGTCTGGCTAAACTTAGTTATGGTTTTGAAGATGCACCGTTTCCATTATTTGCATTTCCATTTCAGGGACGGTGGTTACTTGGAGTCTTTCTTACTTTTAATGAAGATGGAGATTCATATTTCTGTTATGTTGTGTTAAAAGAAGAGCCGATTAAACCATTTTTAAAACACAGTACATCTAATGGTTCTGAGCCCATCTTAGTAGATAATACCGGCGAACATGGCTATTCTTACATCAAAATAGTTAAACTACACGATACACATCCACTGGTCAACTATGACCAAATTCAAAACTAGAATTTCAAAATCTTCTAAGAATAGTCGGATCATACTTGCCAATGATTATAGCTCGGCAAATACGAAAATTGTTTCACAGACGATCAAGAACATCAAAACCATGCACAAATTTCTATGTGGCATTAAGTTGAATTTCCACGCATTGTTACCGTTAGGAAAAAAAGAGATTGTGAAAATCAATAAAACCGCTCATCAGTATGGACTTCAAACAATTGCTGACATAAAATTGAATGACATAGGAAACACAAATCAAATAACGTCAAAAACATTATGGGGTTTTGGATTTGATGCGATTATAATAAATCCAATAATGGGTCCTAAAAGCCTCAAGAAAATTGTTACAGAAGCACACAAACGAGATAGAGGTGTAATTGCATTATGTCATATGAGCGCACCTGAAGCTAAGGCATCATATGAGATTAACGTAAGTCTTTCAAAAAATTCAAAGCCTAAACCGCTGTATCAATTGTTCTTAAAATGGGCCATGTCAAGCGGGGCTGACGGAATAATTGTTGGTGCAACTTATCCGAAAATCATAAGTCATTGCAAGAAAATTTCTGGTAAAAAACTTGACATCTATTCCCCTGGAATTGGTACGCAAGGTGGAAGTGTAACGAAAGCGATTACAAGTGGTAGTGACTTTCTGATTGTGGGAAGAACAATTCTTGGTTCCAAAAACCCTGCACGTACCGCAAAACAATTACAACTAGCAAGTACTTGACAGAAATTGATTTGCTTTGGATAACACATTTTTAGCATTTTCGAATGTGGTCTTTTTTAGAGCATCGTTATATTCTAACCAAATGTAGTCATTATGTTCGTGAGATAGTTTGATGTTTTTTTCATTAGTTTTTGCCAAGAAGAAAATAACTTTTTTATGAATATCCGCCTTTCTAAATCTAAAATCATATTCTACAGATTCTTCAAAATCATCTATAAATTCAATATTGGTAATACCTGTTTCCTCCCTCGTTTCTCTTATAGCTGCTTCATGCGATGTCTCATTTTGCTCAATCTTTCCCTTAACAAAGTCCCAGTGTCCCTGTGGGTAATTTAACAACAGGAACTCATTTTTATCTGAATCATTTCTAAACAAAACAATACCCGCAGATTTTTCAGTTCCCATATTGTGATAGATTTTATCTCAGGTTATTTACCTATGCGTCTTTTTCTTTTCTGGAATGTACGTATAGCCCGCATAAGATCAATCTTTCTAAATTCCGGCCAAAAAACATCTAAGAATACTAATTCACTATATGCACTTTGCCACATTAAAAAACCACTCATTCTTTTTTCCCCAGATGTTCTTAAAATCATATCAGCTGATGGCTGAGGAAGATGTGAAGTATACAAATTTTCTTCAATTACATCCTTGTTAACGTCCTTTGCGTCTAATTTGCCTTCTTTTATCTTGGCACCAATTTTTTTAACTGCATCAACCAGTTCGTTCTGACCACCATATGCAATTGCAATATTGAGAAAATGATCATTGTAATCCTTTGTAGCGTTATCCAATCTTGACAGTACATCTTTTATAGAATCTGGTAACAATTCAATTCGTCCTATTGCTTTGACTCTCATTTCGTTTTTATGAATTCTAGGATCATTGTAGAGTTTCTCTAATCTTGTTTTGATTAAATCATAAATATAATCAAGTTCTTCATTTTTTCTATCCAGATTTTCAGCTGATAAAACATACAAAGTTATAATTTTTATATCAAATTCTTCACACCAATCAAGAAGGTTTTCAACTGCATCAGCGCCCTTAAAATGACCTTGATTTTGCATAACTAAATTTCGTTTTGCCCACCTACGATTACCATCTAATACTATAGCTATATGATTAGGCCTATCACCCTCGACAACTTCTTTTTCTAATCTTTTAGCGTAGAACCTATAAAGTCCAGACGCATTCAATACAGCATCTAATATTCCGTTAATAGTGCATCACCTTTCACATATTTTTGGATTAAATAGAGACAGATATGTGTTATTATAATATGATTCTAAACAGAATGAAAAATTTACTATTCTAATTCTTTGCTTCCTTTTTTCCTATATCTACGGATCAAAAGAGTGGCAGATGCAGCTGTAACCGCAAAACCCGCAACTAAAGGCAGGATCAGTGAGAATGAACTTTCTTCATACATTAGGATGTTTGTAAACTGATGAACAGTAGGATATAACGCAACTAATACAATTAGCCTAAGAAGATCACTAATGTGTCGTAATTTTCTGTTTAGCCAGTTACTAAATAAAATTCCTACAAATATTGTTCCAAGACCGATCCACAAGAATGGAATCATACCTGAAACAAATTGACCTATCACTACTTCGTCCGTAATTAGATTAATAATTCCTACATCGGCGGAGATGTTTTCTGGACTTACAGTAGTTATGCCAGCTGGAACTGATGCTGCTATCAAAATTAGCCCAGTGATTAGTGTAAACATTCTGGTAAACCCTTCCGGCGTAGGTTTTGCCCAGTTGGTCCATGCTTTATCAATATCAAATGCTCTGATCAAAAATGCACCACCAAGAATGGTAATTAGCACAGCAAAAATCTCTACGTTGTATCCTGTAACAGCTCCTATTCCACCGATCAATAATAAAATTCCTGGAACACCCAAAAAGAACTTTGAATATTTTGGGTTGTACATTACTAATTTTAGGAACTTGCCAAATACAGCATAAGAATGTTCAATCGTTCTGCTGACTTGCATAACTACTCTTTGCACTGAAATAACTGGAATTACATTTTGAATCACAGGTATAACCATCTCATCATCTTCTCCATCTGAAACTATTACAGCTCCATTTGCAGAAAATTTCTTTAATACTGACTTTATCTCCGAAGCAACTTTTTCATCTGCCTGTACACCTCTGTTCTCTACACCAGTAACCGTGATTACTTGCGCCTTGTATCCCTTGCTTACCAAGTCTTCATATGTTTTAACAGCAAAAAATATTGAATTAGAATCCGCATCTTCAGGATCTTCCAGAGCTAATCTTTGTGCCGCTTCTATGCATGCATTTCTGCCAACAACAGGGGTTGAAATTCCAGTCTTTCTTCCTAAATCATCGTCTCTATCTACACAAATAACTAGTAATTTGTTTGCTGTAGTAGCCTTAACATCTTTTTCCAGTTTTCCACTCAAGGACATAATCTATTAGATAACAAAATTACCTTTTAACGATTTCCCACCATTCTCACCATGAAGTTTAGTATTATACGGCTAGATTGGTTACGGTCTTGTATTATCTGATTTTTTGATTAGGTCTAGTGATTCTGTTTCCAATTGATGTATTTTAGCAATTATTTCATTAATAGAATTTGAATTATCATCATCATTCATCAAATTTGCAACAACAACTAGCAGCAACTACACCAACAAGAACAGCTATAGTTACTCCAATACCTTTTTTTGACGCCATCAGTAAATTACGAAAATCTATTATTTATATTGCCAACTTTTCAAAATTTTTCTTCAATAGAATTCTTGTAAAATTATCAACAATAATTTCTATAATTGAGAAATATCAAAAATAATCAAAATTAGTTAAATAGGATTAGGTTTTACCACTAAAAATTATCCGATCATCTAGTTTCTAGTTAAAATTTTTTCACAGCAATATCCTAAATACGACTTTATTTGTCAAAAGTTAGAATGGCAACAGCATATTGTGTAAAATGTAGAGACAAAAGAGAAATAAAAGATCCAGTAGAAACTACGCTAAAAAATGGCAGACCTGCCCTAAAAGGCACTTGTCCTGAATGCGGAACTAATGTTTTTCGAATAGGCAAACCTTAAGATAATTTCTTTTTTTATCTAAACCCATATAGGTGGAGTTAGGATTTCCATTTTTATGGCAAAGTCAGACTATGAAAAGATGTTAAAACGAATAGAAAAGAATTTGACTAAACATTCTAAAGTTACTGATGGCAGATTTGAACTTCCTCCAGTTGATGTGATGTGGGAAGGGCAAAAGACTTACTTGAGGAATTTTGCAGAATATCCAAAAATAATGCGTAGAGATCCTGCTAAATTATTACAATATCTATCAAAAGAATTTGCGGTTCCTGCTGAAAGGGTTGGTGATAGTGCAATGTTTACTGGAAAAAGGGATCCTGATGATTTTACACGGCTGCTTAACATTTACGTTAGTGATTATATCAGTTGCATTACTTGCCAAAGTCCTGATACAAGAATAGAAAAGGAAAAAAGAATACATTTTCTTATTTGTGAAGCATGTGGGGCAAAATCCACAATTAAGGGTAAATATGCTTAATGTTTTCTGCACGTTTGATTAATCATAAGGATACTTGTATGCTAAACATATGTGATACCGAATTGTTAGGCAGGACTCTCAATAGAGGTAGTTTTACCCTCAAAATAAGTGAAAAATATTATGCAGAAAAAGTTGTTGAGAAAGAAGAGGCAAAGGAGATGTTGAAAAGATCTGATAACATTAACATGGTAGGAAAGGAAATAATTTCTTTGTCTGTAGATATGGGAATTGGAACACAAGATGGAGTTAAAGAAATAGATGGGGTTCCTTTCCTAATTGTTTTCAAAATGTAAATCACCACAATTATATACAAAAATTTTTACTTTTTTCTATGGGTAAACGTAAGGTCTTAAACGAAAGCGCATTAAAAGAATTGCAATTACCTCAAGAGGGTGAGATGTTTGGAAGAGTAATCAAGCTTCTTGGGGGTGAAAACCTTTTGGTAAAATGTGCTGATGGTATTACTAGAAGAGGAAGAATTAGAGGAAAATTAAAACGCAGAGTATGGATACGTGATAATGATATAGTGATAATCGCACCTTGGGAATTTGGACAGGCTGACAGAGGTGATATTTTGTGGAGATACACATTACCACAAACAGATTGGCTTAAACAAAATGATCACATACCAAAAGATTTCTAAAAAAATTATTTTACTAAATGAGTTTTGAAAAATTAATTAGAATTCCGGAAGACAGAATTGGTGTTCTAATAGGCAAGTCTGGAAAAACAAAATCAAAAATTGAAGAAACTTGTTCAGTGAAATTAGACATAGATAGTAAAAATGGGGAAATTCAAGTTTTAAGTGAAGTTGTTGATGAACAATTTCAAACTTTCAAGGCTTTGGAAATTATAACAGCAATAGGTCGCGGATTTTCACCACAAAAAGCTATGAGATTACTTAAAGGTGAAAATACTTTGCATGTAATTAGTTTACGTGAGTTTGGTGGAAAAACTCCAGAACAAATTGAAAGGATCAAAGGAAGAATAATAGGTGATGGTGGTAAGGCGAGAGTGAATATGGAAAATTTGAGTAGCACAGACATTACTGTTTATGGGAAAACTGTATCAGTCATTGGTGAACCAACGCAGTTAAAACTTGCCATAGATGCTATTGAATCATTGTTAAGCGGTAGCATGCATGGATATGTTTACAAGAAAATTGAAGCTGGTAGACGGCAGGAAAAATTCGCCAGATTGCAATTATGGGAAAATCAAGATGTCTTCTAAAGAACGTGTGATCAAAAAGGAATTTTGGCTGATGTTCACATGTCAATAAAGGCAGTTGATGCAGAAAAGCCAGATCCAAAACAGTATATCTTAACTGTTAGAGACAACGGTCCTGGCATTGAATCAAACCATATTCCTCTTGCATTTGGTACAGTCCTGTATGGCTCAAAATTTGGTCTAAAGCAGGCAAGGGGAATGTTTGGATTGGGCGCTACAATGGCAATTCTTTACGGCCAAATTACAACAAACAAGCCTGTTAACGTGAAAAGTAGTACTGATGGAAAAACTCAGGATGAATATGAAATGCTTTTGGACATACAGAAGAACAAACCTGTTATACTAAAACATGGAACAAAAGAAGTTTCAAAAACTGGATTATCGGTTAGCATATGTTTAGAGGGTGATTATGCAAAAGCAGGTTCAAAAATACGCGACTATGTATACCAAAC
>LUMK01000459.1_pt1 | contig 12880 bp, 10 predicted proteins | sample 729981 | NCBI WGS metagenome assembly LUMK01 (sample SAMN03860265, study PRJNA289734) | marine metagenome | biome: seawater column; feature: ocean; material: water; isolation source: Red Sea water column Station 22 - depth 200m | place: Saudi Arabia: Red Sea | collected 2011-10-15 | depth 200 m
TCACCATCCTCTGCAATTACAGAAGTTTTGATAGTTCTCTTGAAGATGGTTATTGCTTCTGCACCAGGATTGACTACATCACTTGATTCCTGGGCAATATCAAGTCGAATACTGTTCTCTCCGCTGATCTGCGGTTTAATTTCAAGTTTGATACCAACTTCCTTGAATTGGTATTCTTTTGTGGAAATGTTACTGGCACTAGTGACAGTTTTTGGTGAAACCGGTACAACAGAAACAACGTTAATGTTTGGTACTTCACCTTCCTGGGGATTGTTCAGAATCATTAACTGTGGGTTTGCCAGAACATTCACATCATTATTATTCTGAACGGCTTTGACAAATGCACCAAAACTAAAAAATTCTTTTCCTCCCAGACTGATTGTATTACCGTTCAAGACACCTATTGTCGCACTGTCAGCAGCAACCGCGGCGGTTCCTCCCGTGGTTGCATCTCCGGTGAAAGCTCCTCCTCCCGGAAAACCACCTGTAATCACCCTGTTACGATTGGTTGCACCGGAGGCTTTCCAGTTGATGCCTAAATCAAGACTTTTTGTAAGTGAAACCTCCATCACAAGTGCCTCCACATAGACCTGCATTCTCGGAACATCAAGGTCACGTATGATCTGATCCAATGTTTTGAAGGCGTCCGATGGCGCAAATATCAAAAGTGAATTGGTAGCCTCATCCGCGCTGATTGAAATTTCAGATTGAGTGACTGAAGCAGCAATATTTGCCTGTTCCTGTGCTTCGGGCTTTTGTTTTACATCTTTACGGGCAATTTCCGAAATCTTTCCAGTAACCTCTTTAAGCAAAACAGCCATGTCTTTTGCCACCGCATGCTGGAGCTGATACAGCTTAAAATTACTTTGAATTTTTCCGCTGTCCTGATAGACATCCAACTGTGTTATTAATGATAATATTCGTTCAATTTCCAGACGTCCAGCTATGATGATCAACGCGTTCAGTCGTTCTTCTTCAATTATTTTTATCGGACTTGTTTTGGCAGTTTTTCCTTCACCTTTTCCTGCAACAACTCGATCAGAAAATATTTTTGTCAGCAGACTGGCCATCCTCTTGGCGGAAGTGTATTCCAGTTGCACCAGCTTTAATTGAATTTCACCCGAGGATCCCTGCTCTGTGTCAAGTTTTGCAATCAGCTGGAGCACTCGATCTGTTGCCAGACGGTCCGCAATGATAATCAGTGCATTCAGTCGTGGTTCCGCGATAATTTTGACCAGGCTGCCGGCTGCGGTTTCTCCTTCGCCTTTCCCGGCAACAACCTTATCTGCAAAAATTTTCGATAGCAAAGGAGCCAATGTTGTGGCTGCAGCATAATTCAGCAGCTGAAGTTTTATTTGACGGTTGCCGCGTGGAATATCAAGTTGATTTACCAGTTCAATTATTTGCCTGGTCGTTACAAGATTTGTAATAATAATCAGCGCGTTCAATGGTGCAAATGGGACAATTTTGATAGAAGCGGTTTTTGGAAAAACTGTTGTAATCAGAGGAACAAGTTTTGTTGCTTCAGAATATTTCAGTTCATGAATTGTTGTTGTTGCGCCTTCAACCGGCACGTCAACCTGTTCAATCAGTTCAATGATTTCATCGGTAATTTCACGATTGGCCACGATAAACAGTGAGTTTAAACGTGCCTCGATCAGCAGCTTAAATTTGGTCGGTTTGCCTCTGCGTACAAGGTTGGAAAATAATTCTGAAACTGTTTTGTGAATTTCAGCAACATCGTTATGCACTATTTGCTGCAAAGTTACTATCTGCTCTATGCCTTCAGGCGCTGATGTGTCCAGCATATCAATAAGTTCCACGATTCTGCTGACGTTTGATTCAACATCAATTACAATTAATGTGTTCAACGGTTCATAAGCCAGTAGTGCTCCTGTTTTTGAAAAAATAGGCTGCAAAGTCGTTTGAATTCCTTTCAGGTCCGCGTGAAAAATTGGTATCAGGCGCATCACATAGTTACCGCCTTTTGATTTGAACTTTTTTCTGTCACGTGAAATGGGCAGTTTAGAGAATCGTGCTTCTGCTGCCGGCAGTATTTCAACAACATTGCTTCTGTCTTTGCGAACCATAGTCAGTCCCTGACTGGCAAGTATTTTTTCAAAGAAGAAAAAGGCATCCTCTTGGGTCACTTTGAAATTACGAGGGGCTGTGATGGACATTTGACCACGCATATTCTTTTCTTCGTAAACAAAAACAGTCCCTGTCTTTTCTGAAATGATTTTGATGAACTCTTTGAGGATAAGTGTTTGAGGAAGATTGATTGTAACCTTGGATTTTTTTGCTGCTTCAATTTCAAAAGGCAGGGCAAATTGAAACAGAAACAGACACAGCAAAAGCAATCCTTTCAGGAGGTGATGTCTCAGGAGACTTTTGGAAAGAAAAGATAAACAGGAAATCATGCCCGTGTCGTGAAAATAATTATTTGATTCAGCTAAGATTCATTGATTTAAGAATCCCTTTTGCCTGCTCCAAATCAGCAGGAGTAGTAATTTTCAGATTATGAGGAATCCCTTCAACTGACGAAACTTTTTTACCACATTTTTCTAGCAGTGATGCATCATCTGTAACTTCCCAGTTATTTTGCTGCGCCTGCAATGAAGCATCATAAATTAATTTAGTGCGAAATCCTTGTGGAGTTTGCACAGCAAATAACGCCCTGCGATTGACAACATTGCTTTTTTGCTCCGATATATGGCGGATCGTATCCATAATGGGCAGTACCGGCATTGCCGCATCATCTTTCCATGCTGAGTCTAAAATGCGATCTATCAGATTTGCATTACAAAAGGGACGTGCTCCATCGTGTATCAAAACAACTTCCGGAATCGGGTTTTCCCGCATTAACTCTTGCAAAGCATTATGCACAGAGTCCTGACGGCGCTTGCCGCCTTTAACCAGGACAACTTCTTCGGATATGAACTTGTTTATTTTTTGTTGATCCTGAGGAGCTGTTGCCAAAAAAATTTTTCGGATTCTTGGATGAAGTAAAAAGGGTTCAAGGCTAGTCTCCAGTATTGTACGTTTTCCTAACTGAAGAAGCAATTTATTGTGATTTGCTCCCATGCGGGATCCCTGACCTGCCGCAACAATTACTGCTACCGCATCACCCTCATTCATTTGAAGCATTTGATTTTGAGGTTTGAGAACAACGCTGTACTGACTTTATAAAACCTTTCTGATTTGACCGCACAGATTAAAAAAGTATAGCACCAAATGTCCAGTAAAAAATCACAATTTGTTTTGATACATAGTTCCAGCCGGATATCAGACTTGTAAATAAGATTACACGAACTAAACTATCATTGATCAAATTTTAGTATCTATTTACTTTAAACATGATTAATAGGATATGATTTTAAACTTGTCAATACTCAAACGAGTTAAATCCCCGCCAGGCTTAGTCATGAAAAAAGTAAAACTGACATGGGAATCATTAATTTATTCTGATGCTTATGATATTGAATATTAACCAGAAATTCAAATAAGGAAATATGTCTGAAAATACAGCATTTATAGGACTTGGTGTGATGGGTTATCCGATGGCAGGATTTTTAGCTAAAGCCGGCCATAACGTAACAGTGTATAACCGCACTACCACTAAAGCAGAAAAATGGGTAAAAGAGTATGGAGGTAAACTTGCCATGACTCCGGCAGAGGCTGCTGAAAACGCTAATTATGTTTTTGCCTGTGTGGGTAATGATGATGATTTGCGTTCAGTAACCACCGGCAAAGATGGAGCTTTTTCCGGAATGAATTCCGGAACGGTGTTTGTAGATCATACCACTGCATCAGCAAAAGTAGCGCGTGAATTGTCTGATGCAGCTCAACAGCTTGAATGTACGTCACTAGACGCTCCAGTTTCCGGGGGACAGGCCGGGGCGGAAAATGGAATCCTGACTGTAATGGTTGGAGGTGATCAGCAAAGCTTCACTAGAGCTGAACCGTTAATTCAGAACTATGCCAAAATGGTTAAGCTGCTTGGGCCAGTGGGCTATGGCCAGTTGACCAAGATGGTAAATCAGATCTGCATTGCCGGACTTGTACAGGGACTGGCCGAAGGGATTCATTTTGCAAAAGCAGTTGGTTTGGATGTGGAAGCAGTGATTGAAACCATTTCCAAAGGTGCTGCTCAATCCTGGCAAATGGAGAACCGTTACAAAACCATGAACGAAAACTTTTTTGATCATGGGTTTGCTGTGGACTGGATGAGAAAAGATTTAGCAATTGCATTGGAAGAGGCACGTGCAAATAAAGCTCATTTGCCTGTAGCAGCATTGGTAGATCAATTTTATTCTGAGGTTCAGGCACTTGGAGGAAATCGCTGGGATACTTCCAGTTTAATTGCACGGCTGGAGGCCTTGAACAAGAGCAACAAACAATAATTAAAGAACTTAAGACATGAATAATTATCAAGGGAAAATACTGATTGACGGAGAATGGCTTTCATCTGATTCCTCAGAAACCATTGCGACGATTAACCCCAGTGACGGGATCGAATTTGAACGTATTGCCAGGGGGACGGCTAAGGATGTTGACCGTGCGGTACAGTCAGCGCAAAACGCGATTGAAGGTAAGTGGGGGAAAACCACTGCGGCAGAACGTGGGCGGTTGCTGCAAAAATTAAGTAAATTAATTCTTGAAAATGAAGATGAACTTACTGAAATGGAAGCCCGTGATGTTGGAAAACCATTGAGACAGGCACGAGTTGATGTTAAAGCCTGTGCCAGATACTTCGAATTCTACGGCGGTGCCGCAGATAAGGTACATGGAGAAACAATCCCTTATCAGCAAGGTTACACTGTACTGACTCTTCGGGAACCGCATGGTGTGACAGGACACATAATTCCATGGAATTATCCTCTTCAGATAATCGGTCGTACCATCGGAGGAGCATTGACAATGGGAAACGCCTGTGTTCTCAAGCCTGGCGAAGAAGCTTCTCAAACAGCGTTGATGATTGGCGAGCTTTTCAGACAAGCCGGATTTCCTCCAGGAGTATTAAATATAATTACCGGACTTGGTGAGGAAGCGGGTGAGGCTCTTATCAATCATCAAGGCATAGATCATTTGTCTTTCACGGGTTCAACTGAAGTTGGTGAGTTGGTGCAGAGAGCGGCGGCAAAAAACGCGGTTCCAGTTACACTTGAACTGGGAGGTAAATCACCTCAAATTGTTTTTGCTGACGCGAATTTAGAGAAAGCTCTGTCTTTTCTGGTAAATGCTGCAATTCAGAATTGCGGTCAAACCTGCTCCGCGGCCAGTCGAGTTTTGATTGAAAAACCAATTTATGAAAACCTTGTAAAAATGCTTACGGAAAAATTTCAACAATTACAGGCTGGTCCAGCCTCAAGAGATCTGGATTGCGGACCGCTGATTAGTCCGGAACAAAAAGTACGATTGGAAAAGTTTATTGCAGAAGCCAGATCAGACGGATTGAACTTTGCCGCGCAGGGCACAATTGTGGATGACGCGCCTTCCGGAGGAAATTATGTTAAACCGCTGCTGATCCGGGATGTTCCTGCTGATCATTCTGTTGCGCAGCATGAATTGTTTGGGCCTGTACTCACAGTGATGTCATTCGGAGATGAGGATGAAGCACTTGAGCTGGCAAACGGGACAGCGTATGGCCTGGTTTCTGGTGTATGGACAAAAGACGGGGCACGTCAATTCCGTATGGCAAAAAAACTAAAATCCGGACAGGTTTTGGCGGAGTTGAACTGCCCTTTGGTGGTGTAAAACTTAGTGGGCATGGAAGGGAGAAAGGATTTGAAGCGCTTTATGGCTTTTCTGTTCTTAAAACCGTTGCAATTCAACATGGAGAATAGAGATGCGTCTGAAAGATAAAATAGCCATTGTGACTGGTGCCGGTTCCGGATTTGGAAGAGGGATTGCTGAGCGTTTTGCACAGGAGGGGGCTAAGGTCGTGATTGCGGATATCAATGGACCAGCAGCTGAAATGGTGGCAGCAGAAATTGGTAAAAACGCTATGGCAGTCAATGGTGATGTCAGTGTGAACGATGAAGTTTCTCTAATGATTGAACAAACGATTAAGCGGTGGGAGCGTATTGATATTCTGGTTAACAACGCCGGTACTACACATCGCAATAAACCTATGACAGAAGTCACGGAAAAGGAATTTGATCAGATTTTTGCAGTCAATGTGAAATCTGTTTATTTAACAGCACATCACTGTGTACCACTGATGAAGAAGCAGGGGCATGGAGTGATTTTGAATGTGGCCTCAACCGCAGGAGTGCGTCCGCGTCCGGGGTTGGCATGGTACAATACTTCCAAAGGCTCAATGATAACTGCCACCAAAGCCATGGCAATTGAACTGGCACCGGATAAAATACGTGTGAATGCCATCAATCCTGTTGCCGGCGAAACAGGAATGCTGCATCTGTTTATGGGAGAAGATACACCTGAAAAACGAAAACAGTTTGTTTCCAGCATTCCATGGGGGCGCTTGAGTTTGCCTAGCGACATGGCTAACGCGGCCTTATTTTTGTGTTCTGATGAAGCAGAAATGGTTACCGGGAGTTGTGTTGAAGTTGATGGAGGACGCTGTATCTGAAATGTTGCGGCCGGAAAAATTCCGGATATTACTGAGATGATCAGTATTCTGACTACGTAAATTCTAAACTTGTTTTAATAAATATTTATGGCAAGCTCTGACAAAATGACTGTTGTCTGCCTCGATTTGGAAGGAGTATTGATTCCTGAAATATGGAAAGGTCTTGCTAAGCTCACAAAAATTGATGAATTAAAACTGACCACCCGCGATATTGCAGATTATGATGAACTGATGGAGCACAGACTGAAAATCTGCGACCGCCATAATTTAACTCTGAAAGACATTCATAGAGTGGTAGAGCAGATTGAGCCTCTTGATGGCGCCCTTAAGTTCATGACATGGCTGAGAGAAAGAAATGAAGTCATGATTCTTTCTGACACGTACCGTGAATTTATCAGACCTTTGCTGCATAAGTTGCAATATCCCACCGTGCTTTGTCATTCATTGAAGTTGGATGGAAATTACAGAATTGTAGATTATTGCCTTAGACAAAAAGACCAAAAGCGTTTTGCTGTAAAAGCATTTAAAGAGTTAAATTATCATACAGTTGCAGTGGGGGATTCCTACAACGACATCAGTATGATGATGGAGGCAAATCAAGGATTTTTCTTCCGTCCAACCGAAAAAATAGCTGAGGAATATCCTGTATTTCCTGTGACTCATGAATACGAAGAGTTGAGAAATGCTTTGGAAGGCATAACGACAAATGGCCCGCAAAAGAGCCACTAAGATCAGTACCCAGGGAGAATTGCTTTATGGCATTCAGCCGGTCTTGGCTGCCTTACGGCACAGAAAACGGCAACTGTATGAGTTATTCATTAAAAAGAATACAGATCATTCAGGCCGCCTGAATGAACTCCGGATGCTTGCCGAAAAATTCCGGATTCCTGTGAGAGAAATGCCGGTAAACAAATTTTCAGAAATATGTCCGGACGCTGTTCATCAAGGTGTGGCACTGCGTTGTGGTATGCTGCGGTTTTCTTCCATTTCTGAAATTCCACAACTGGCTGAAGACTCGTTGTCCTTGATCGTCGCGTTAGATCAAATTGAAGATCCGCACAATCTGGGAGCAATTTTGCGTACTTGCGGATTTTTTAATGTCAACGCTGTTGTTGTCTCAAAAGATCACTCCTGCGGATTAACTCCGGTAGTTTCTAAAACTTCTGCGGGGGTTGCAGAATGGCTGCCTGTAATCTCTGTGATCAACCTCACCAGATTTCTCCAGCAGCAAAAATCAAAAGGTTATTGGGTAGTCGGACTTGCGGAAGAATCTAATCAGTCTGTCAGTCAACTGGTAAGGGACAAACCCCTTATATTAGTAATGGGTAATGAAGGACGCGGGATTCGGCCTCTCATCCGCAGGCAATGTGACTGGATTTTCAGTATTTCCGGAAACCCTGAAGTATCCTCACTCAATGTAAGCAATGCTGCCTCCATTGCACTTTACCATTTTAATACCCTGTCAAATTCTTCATAACTATATCTACTATTAATATTTCCTGTGTTTAATTTGCAGGGATATTGCACAACGAAAAAAACTCATTTATCGGCAATTAACAACAGACTTTGCAGGTATTTCTCTTACAATTATTTTTTGACTGAATGTATTTTGGTATGAATCAATAATGATTTCTTATTTATTAAAAATATTAGCAAAAAAGGTGATATGCCTCGTTTCAGCCTGGAAACGGCTTTAAAAGTTCGAGAGCGACTGGAGAAGTTCTACCAGAAAGCTCTTGCGGAAGAAGTGCAGGTTGAACAGCGATATAAAGAAAGGATGCAGCTGATGCGGAGTGCTCTTGATGTTCATAACAAAGACTTGGACGATGCCAAGGATAGCGGACTTACAATCAGTCAGCTTATATTAGGAGGACAATTTCAGCAGCGTATTGAACAGCAGTTGGAACTCACTCAATATCAGCTTAAAGAACAAAAGGAAGTTGTAGATCTGAAACGTCATGAATTGACGCAGGCAACCCAAAAAAAACGGGCACTTGAAATTCTCAAAGATAAAGAGATTAAAAAATATAGAGATGAAGTTGAGCGGCTGGAACGTTTGGAAGCGGACGAAATTGCCCAGAATTATCGTCGGCACTCAAAAACTTAATATATTTTGCCTTATTTTATTGAAGCTTAATTTAAATCCATATTGTTAAACAACAGAATCAGCATGAATAAAATATTAAATATTATTAATAATTTCAGATTTTTATATTTATTCATTATATTTGTGATGATGGCAAGGCCCGCTTATAGCATACCAACCACCATCGAAGAATTAAAAAAATCAATCGGATCAATCTGTGCGGATTACGGTATTGATTTTTGTGCGGTTGAGGAAGAAGAAGTATCCAAGAAGAAGAAACCTCGCAAGTTTACAGAAACCGAACAGAAGATTCTGACAAGGCTGGCTGAACAACAAGAACGGTTACGTGTCAGAAGTTTAGAGTTGGACAGGAGAGAAAACCAACTCAAAGCGCTGCAGGAAGATATCCAGCGTCAGATTAGCCAATTGGAAAAACTCCAGCAGGAAATCGAAAAAGATATTGAGAAAAAGAAAACTCAAGATAACAGTCAGCTTGAAAAAGCTGTCGCACTATACTCAAAAATGGATGCGGCTACGGCAGCACAATCAATTGCCAAACTTGATCGAACAATTGCAGTAAACATTCTGAAACAGATGAAAGAAAAACAAGCATCATTGGTACTTTCCAGTATGGGGGCAGCAGAATCTGCCAAATTGATAGCAGAAATGACCACGAAAAAATGAGATTGTGAATATGGAACCAATTGGACAAAAAACCGCCCTTACTGCTTCAGAAGAAGGAATTGTTGCAGCAGAATTAGTTGTTGAAGCCGGAGAAAACGAAGGAGATAAAATTTTTAACTCAACTCTGGATGAAATGCTGGCAGAAAATGATACTGAAGAAACCCTGCTGGAGGAACTGCTTGAAGAAGACGGTCAAGACACTTTAATTTCCACTGTAAATATAAATCAAGTTGATCTAGAAAATATTAAAGAAAAATTTCGTAATGCGTCATCAGATCATGCAGTTTTCCCGCTGGAAATAATTGAGGATACCCTTTTGTCTGAAGACAGCCGGTCTGTTCAGTCACATGTACTGCAAAAATCAGTTCCAATTGTAGAGGAAATGATTGAACTGATCGATCCCAGGGTTGTCACAGAGGAAAGTAATTTTGAGAATTTTCAGGGAAGTGGAGTTGCCGAAACAGGACTCCAGTCATTATTGGAAGATTCCTCACCGGACAGTCTCGCAGTTTCACTGCAAACAGTATTTCATCAAATCAAGATTCCTGAAGATGGGGCAGAACTTTCAGAAAACGATCTGCAAGCTGTTTTGAATAAAAGCCCAAACAAAGCGGTCCAATCGGAAGAAACTGTAGAAATTTCAAGAAGCAGTCTTCACACAATCATGCATAAAACAGGAAGCGAATCAGCTCAATCTGATGATGAAGTTGTGCAATCCGGAAATGATATGCAGTCTGAACTGAAGCATGATTCAGTCAAACAGATTCAGAACCATGGAAATATTGCTGCTTCAGTTGATATTAAATCAACCAAAAAGCCACAGGAAGTAAATGTTAAAAATCAAATGAATCCTGTTTCATCTCCGGGATTAAGTAAGAATTCACAAGATGCCGAAATACCCATTGCTGCAAATGCGACAAAAAATATGCTTGCGGGTGCCCCCCAGGCCAAAGAACAGCTGAAAGCAAATGAAAGTCTGCAAGTTGTAGAAAATATAAAAGCTAATGAAGGCATACAGGCTAAAATGAATGCTAATGAGGTTGAAGAATTTCAGGATAAAGGAAAATCAAGATTTTCAGATTCATTACAAATCACAGATAAAATTAAATTAGCGGAAAATTCGCAAAACTTAAATAAAACTAAAACAACCGAAGTCTTGCCAACCACGGTAAGATTAAAAGTGGAAGAAAATTTACAGGGTTTGACAAAAGTAAAAACAGCAGAAATTTTGCAGCCAGATGAGATGTTTAAAACTGCAGATGAATTAAAGGGTTTAACAAAAGTAAAAACAGCAGAATTCATGCAGGCAGAAGAGATGTTTAAAACTGCAGAAGAATTAAAAGGAATTGTAAAAGCAAAAGAAAGTTTTCAAACTGCCGGTTCCAATAATACAAAGGTTTTGATTGAAAAGGGGACATTGGCGCCTATGAATCAGTTCAGAACATTAGCTGCTAAAGACACCAAATTATCAGGCAATGTAAATACCGGGGTTGAATCTGTTTTTTCTCCAGGACTCAATGTTACTTCCGAAACTTCGGGTTCTTCCATCTACAAAACACCAGAATCAGCAAATGTCCCAGCTGAAACCATGAGGGCGACAGATCTCCCATTTGACATGCAGCAGCTGGTAAGCAGGGTTAGGATTATGCGTGGTAATGGTGTTGAAGAAATGACTCTGCGCTTGCACCCGGAAGAGTTGGGGCATATTACCCTCAAGGTAAGACAATCCGGAGGAGACCTGCTGATAGATATGCGTGTTGACAACCCGCTTGCAAAACAGATAGTGGAATCAGGATTCGATTCGTTACGCAGCAGATTCCTAGATCAGGAATTTGCTTACAAAGATCTAGCGCTTAATGTTGATATCAACCAGAAGGACTCTCAATTTGGAAGCGATCGCCAATACGAGGAATTTGAAGATGAATTGTTTACCTCACAGAGAGGGAAAGAACAGGAAATATCCACATTGGAAGAAACACCACTTGAGAGACACCGGACTGATTCCGGCCTAAATCTATATGTCTAAAAAAAGTTAGTTATGGATACCGGAAACAACGTTCAACAGGCTCTGCAATATAATGCGACCAGTTTGCGAAATAAAGCGTCTACTAATAGTGAAGACGGGAAAAGGCTTGGTAAGCAGGATTTCCTGAATTTACTGATGACTCAAATGGCAAATCAGGATCCGCTCGATCCAATGGACTCAGCAGGTATGATGCAGCAGCTGTCATCAATGGGGACAGTAGAACAGTTACAAAACCTCAATAAGCAGACTGCAAACCTGATGGCAATAAATCAGCACATCGCGAAGGCCACAGCAGGCAGCTTACTAGGTAAAGACGTCGAGGTTGGCGCGAGGGAAATCCCTTTGAAAAATGGAGAATCCCTTCCAGTTTCATATAAGTTGGACGGAAGTGCGGACAGAGTAATGCTGCTTGTACAGGATGGGGACGTAATGCCTGACGGCAATTACAGCTACAATGTTTTTGCAAGAACAGATGGCGGTGAAGAGATCGGTGTCACAATGACTAAATCAGGTCAAGTATCCATGATACGTTTTGATGGAAATGAACCATTGCTGAAAATAAATGATGAATGGGTCTCTTCAAAAGAAATGGTTGGATTAGGAAATAAGTCAAAATTGCGTTATGAAAACGCGATTCCTCTTCCAGCTCGAACAGAACTAAATACTCGAAAAACTCCTCTCTGGAGTTCCGATAGTTCTGGGAACAGACAGTCTGTACCTGGGAGTTCAGTTACAAACAATTAGTAAATCTTTTTTATAACAAAATATCTATGCGAAACAATGGACTGAATCGCCAGATATGTTTTCTAATTCATTTTAAGGAGAAATAAAATGGCGTTACTTGGATCATTAAATACAGGAGCAAGTGGAGTACAAACCCAAACCCAGGGAAAGACCATGCAGATTGTTGGTAACAACATTGCTAATGTAAACACATTTGGTTTCAAACGCAATCATGTTGCTTTTGCTGACTTAATGGGAAATACATGGCCCCAGGGAGCTGCATTTACTAAAGCCAGCAATGGTGTGAAAATTGGAGCTGTTGAACAGGATTATTCACAGGGAGCGTTTGAAGCTACCACTCTCAATACGGATTTAGCAATTGCAGGAGGAGGATTTTTCACAATTGTTAATCCTACTACAGGCAAAGAGGAATATACCCGAAACGGTCAATTTTCGTTTGATAAGGAAGGGTTTCTTTCTACAATACGTGGAGGACGCGTACAGTCCTTGAAAGTAGACAGGATTACTGGAGAAAGCAAAGGAATCCCTGGTGCACTTAAGGTTCTTGGTCTTGTGGATGCGCCGCAACCTACAGGAACTGGGCGCAAAGGAACCGGCATAAAGATTGCTGCAAACCTTGATTCAAATGCAGTGGTAAAAGATGTGCCAGTTGACCCAACCAATGTGTTGGACAGCATGTACAATTTTGCCACTTCTACAACAGTTTATGATGCAGTGGGCAATAATCACGCCGCGACCATTGCCA
>LUMK01000083.1_pt1 | contig 12826 bp, 13 predicted proteins | sample 729981 | NCBI WGS metagenome assembly LUMK01 (sample SAMN03860265, study PRJNA289734) | marine metagenome | biome: seawater column; feature: ocean; material: water; isolation source: Red Sea water column Station 22 - depth 200m | place: Saudi Arabia: Red Sea | collected 2011-10-15 | depth 200 m
AAAAACTGCGGATATAAAGTTTTTTTAATTTAATGAATAAAATTCTAAAAGATAAATCAGATATTGTTGATTATTTTAACAATGGGTGCAAAAAAGAAAAGCATCTCAAAATTGGTGTGGAACACGAAAAATTTTTCTTTGAAAACAAATCTAACAATAGAATTAATTTTTCTACTGTTTTAAAAATATTTGATTATTTAACTAAATTTGGTTGGAAGTCTATAAAGGAAGGGCTGGATATTGTATCTTTATCCAGAGGAGATCAAAAGATCACCTTAGAACCTGGTAATCAAATAGAATTATCAGGAGCAAGATTAGACAATATCCACTTAACTTGTGATGAGTCTTACAAATTTTTAGAAGAGTTAAAGGAAGTCTGTAATCATTTAAATCTTAAAATGATGTCAATTAGCTTTGATCCCAGCTCAAAACTTCAAGACGTGTCTCAAACACCAAAAAAGAGATACAAAATAATGACTGAAGAGATGCCAAAAAAAGGAAAACTTAGTTTAGAGATGATGTATCAAACTACAGGGACTCAAATTAATTTGGATTATATATCTGAAAGTGATTTTAGTAAAAAATTTAAATTAATTTCACATTTAGTACCTTTGTCCATCGCAATTTTTGCTAACTCGCCTTTTAAAGAAAGTAAAGCAAATGGATATTTGTCTTATCGATCAAGGGTGTGGCAAGAAACAGCAAGAGGAGGTTTGCCTAAAAGCTATCTCGAGGAAATGAATTTCGAAAAGTATACAGATATGGTGATTAACACTCCCTTACTTTTTATAGTTAAGAACAACAGACATTTAAGTGTCAACAATAAAACGTTTAAAGATTTTATGGATGGCAAAATAAATAATTTGAAACCAACTTATGACGATTTAAAAAACCATTTATCGACAATATTTACTGAAGTTCGCTTGAAGCAATATTTAGAAATACGATCCTTAGATACTTGCGAGTGGAACTGCCACTGTGCAGGTCCTGCTTTTTATGTGGGTTTGTTGTATGGGAGGGTAGATGCTTCTTTAGAAATAATTAAAAATTGGAAAATAGATGAAGTTTTAAATGCTTATCGAGAAGTACCTAAAAAAGGTTTAAATACATTAATTAATGGTAAAAGTCTTTTAGAATGGGGAAAAATGTTTTTAAAATTATCTGAGGAAGGACTTCGCCAAAGATCATTTGAAAATAAAAAAGGATTAGATGAAACTATTTTCTTAAATAATATAAGAAAAATATTATTGGATAATAAGACCAAAGCAGAACTTGCATTGGAGAAATTTAAATCTTACAAATCTATTGACTTTTTATATGAGGAAAATTAATAAAATCGTAGCAATTCAAGCGGATCCATTACATTTAGTAAACAGAAAGACAGATACTACTTTATTATTGGCCACTGAGGCTCAAAGGCGCAAATATAAAATATATTATTATCAAACTAAAGATTTGTCTTTTGTAAATAATAAAGTTTTAGCTACTTGTAAAGAAGTCGAACTAAACGAAAACAAGAAAAAATTTTACACTATTAAAAATATAAGAAAAGTTGATCTTTCTAAAGTTCAATTTATTTTAATGAGGCAAAACCCACCATTCAATATGAACTACATTACAGCGACTTACTTATTAGAAAAAATATCACACAAAACTAAAATATTAAATGATCCTGCTGCTGTTAGAGGTATACCCGAGAAACTCTCTTCCATATATTTTACACGATATATGCCACCTTCAATTTTTACAACAGATACAAAAGAAATAATAAAATTTAGAAAAAAATATAAAAAAATCGTTATTAAACCAACCCATGGATTCGGAGGTAATCACATCCTTTTTGTAAATAGTAAAACAAAAATAAACAAAATAACTAGATATTTAAAAGTAAATGAACATGTAATGGCACAGAAGTTTTTACCTCAAATTAAACAGGGAGACAAAAGAGTTTTTATAATCGATGGAAAAGTTAAAGGAGCAATAAAAAGAATTCCTAAAAAGAAATCTATTGTTAGTAATCTTGGTCAAGGCGGAACAGCTGTTAAAACCAAACTAAATAAAAAAGAAATAAATGTTGCAAAAAAAGTAGCCTATTTTTTAAAAAAAAATAATATTTTGTTTGCTGGAATAGATCTTGTTTCAAATTATTTAATAGGGGATATAAATGTGACTTCTCCCACAGGTTTAAGAAATTTTAAAGATTTATCGGGAATAGATTTGAGCGTTGATGTTTGGAATTGTTTAGAAAGATATAAAAAGAACTAGCTAATAAACTGGGTACAGAAGAGATAAAACTAACGATTCAACAATTGTAAAACCGTTGGTATGATATATAGTCAAATATGGGTGCCATTAAAGATTCGCTCACATTTGATGATGTAAGTCTAGTTCCACAACATTCGTCTGTTCTGCCTTCGGAAACCAAAACTTTTAATAAACTTTGTGACAAATTAAATTTACAAATACCTCTAATGTCTTCAGCCATGGACACCGTAACCGAATCTAGGATGGCCATAGCAATCTCGAAATTAGGAGGCATAGGAGTGATTCATAGAAATCTATCCATTGAAAAACAAGTTATGGAAGTCAAAAAAGTTAAAAAAAATAATTATTTAGTAGGTGCGGCCATTGGAGTAAGTCCAGAAGATTTCGAAAGAGCCGAAGAGTTATTTAAGGTTAAGACAGATTTAATAGTAATAGATACAGCCCATGGGCATACACAAAAAGTTTTAAATATGATTAAAAAAATTAAAAAAAAATTAAATAATACGACTCTCTGCGCCGGAAATATTGCAACTGGCAAAGCCGCAAAATTTTTAGCGGATAGTGGTGTTGATATTGTTAAAGTTGGTATTGGTCCTGGTTCTATTTGCACTACTAGATTAGTTGCTGGAATTGGAGTTCCGCAATTAAGCGCCGTGCTTGAAGTAAAAAAAGCTTTAAAAAATTATAAAACAAAAATAATTTCAGATGGTGGTATAAAATTTTCAGGCGATTTGGCAAAAGCAATTGCTGCTGGAGCAGATGCTATAATGATAGGATCGCTATTTTCAGGAACAATAGAAAGTCCAGGTAAAATTATAAAACATAAGGGTAAACTGTATAAAAATTTTAGAGGTATGGGTTCCGTTGGCGCAATGGCAGCTGGATCTGCAGATAGATATTTCCAAAAAAAGTCTAAAAACGTTTCAAAATATGTTCCCGAGGGAGTGGAAGGTTTGGTTAAATTTAAGGGAGCAGTAGAAAAAATTGTATATAATTTGATTGGGGGACTAAAATCTTCCATGGGTTACTTAGGAGCAAAAACTATAAGAGATTTACAAAAAAAAGGTGAATTTATTAAAATTACTAAAGCCGGATTTTATGAAAGCATGGTTCATAATGTTGATCATATAAAAAAAAATGAATCGTAATAAAGTCTTAGAAAAAATAGTTATAATTGATTTTGGATCCCAATTTACTCAACTTATAGCAAGAAAGGTCAGAGAAATTGGAATTTATTCTGAAATTATTAATTTTAATCAAATTAAAAGTTTTAAAAAAAACAGTTCAATAAAAGGTATTATTCTTTCTGGCGGTCCTTTAACAACAACTAATAAAAATTCTATAGATTTAGATAATTGTATTTTAGATTTTAAATTACCTATTCTTGGTATTTGTTATGGTCATCAAATCTTGGCAAAAAAATTCGGAGGAAAAGTAAAAATATCCAAAACAAGAGAATTTGGACATGCTGTTGTTAGAAGCAAATTAAACAGTCCTATCACTAAAAATTTCTTTAAGAAGAAAAACAATTCAGTATGGATGAGCCATCAAGATATTGTCTCCAAAATCCCTCCTGGTTTTAAAAAGATAGCCTCTAGCAATAATTCAAAATTTGCAATTATAGCTAATGAAAAGAAAAAATATTACGGAATACAATTTCATCCTGAAGTTAGTCATACAACAAACGGTAAAATCTTAATTCAAAATTTTGTGTTAGGTATATGTAAAATAAAAAAAATGTGGAATTTAAAAAGACAAAAAGAAACCATGATTTCTGATATTAGAAAGAAAGTTAAAACTGATAAGGTTATTTGCGCTTTATCTGGAGGTGTGGACAGTAGTGTCGTCGCTTTGCTATTAAAAAAAGCTATAGGAAACAAGTTAACCTGTATTTTTGTTAATACGGGGTTGTTAAGAAAAAACGAAGAACGAGAAGTTCTAAAGATTTTTAAGAAACAATTAAAACTAAAATTAATTTACATTAATGCTTCTAAATTATTTTTAAAAAAATTGATAAATATTGCCAATCCAGAAAGTAAAAGAAAAATTATTGGAAAACTTTTTATACAATTATTTGAAAAACATGCAAAAAAAATAAAAAAAGTAAAATTTTTAGCTCAAGGCACTTTGTATCCAGATTTAATTGAAAGTAAGACTGTAACAGGTAGCCCATCTTCTAAAATAAAATCTCATCATAATGTTGGTGGATTGCCCAAAAAAATGAATCTAACTTTGGTTGAACCTCTTAGTAGTTTATTTAAAGATGAAGTAAGAAAACTAGGCATACAATTGTCATTACCCAAAGCTCTTCTCTCAAGACATCCATTTCCTGGCCCTGGCCTTGCTATAAGAATTCCTGGAAAAATATCAAAAGAAAAAATTGATATTTTGAAAGAGGCTGATTTTATATTTATTGACGAATTAAAAAAATCAAGTCTTTACAATAAAATTTGGCAAGCTTACGCTGCGTTGTTACCACTAAAAACAGTTGGTGTTATGGGTGACAGCAGAACCTACGAATACACATGTTTATTGAGAGCTGTCACTTCTGAAGATGGAATGACTGCTGACTATTTTTCGTTTGATAAAAATTTTTTTCAAAAAGTATCAAATAAAATTATTAATTCTGTTAATGGAATAAACAGAGTGGTTTATGACATTACTTCAAAACCACCAAGTACAATTGAATTGGAATAATTAAATGAATAATAAAATTTTTGAATGGGCAGGTGTTACGACAGCAATTTTGTACTCTCTATTTGTAGCATTAAATATTGGTATAGAATTTATAGGCTTTTCATTGTTATTATTATCAGCAATCTTAATAGGCATCTGGGCTTATCGAGGAAAACACAAAGGAATATTATTATTACAATTCTTTTATGCTAGCGCTGGTGTTATTGGAATGATTAGATGGTTTTGATTAAAAAATGAAAAAACTTTTAGGGATCGTGGTTATAGAATAAAAAATGGAATTTTTAAATTATTTTTCAAATGTATTCACTTTTGCTAATATTCTAATTCTTATATTAGGAACAATCGGTGGTTTATTGTTAGGTGCGGCTCCTGGATTGAGTCCAACTATGGCGGTTGCTTTATTAATTCCATTTACTTTCCATATGACTGCAGAACAGGGTTTAATAATGTTAGGCGCTGTATATACATCTACTGTAGCTGGGGGAGCGATAAGCGCAATATTACTAAAAATTCCTGGCGCTCCAGCAAATATTGCTACCGTTATAGATGGTTATCCAATGGCGAAAAGTGGAAGATCAACAGAAGCTCTTCATTATTGTTTTATAAGTTCTTTTATAGGAGGAGTTATTGGTATTCTAGTTTTAATTTTTTTCACCCCAGTATTGGCCGATGTAGCTCTGAAATTTGGTCCATCACATATGTTTTGGATTGCTATTTTTGGAGTTACGGTTATTGCCTCTCTTGATTCAAAATCTATAATTAAAGGTTTCTTTTCTGGAGCAATAGGTTTGTGGTTAGCAACAATCGGGTATGACGCAGTTTTAGGAGTAGAAAGATTTGTTTTTAACCCAATCTTTTCTGGTGGCATTAATATAATAGCAGCTTTAGTAGGGTTGTTTGCAATACCACAAGTTTTTTCAATGTTAGAAAGTGGACAAAATCAAGCAGATCAATTTCAAATGGAAAGAAAAAGTTTAATTGAGTCTATTAAATATAATATTTCTAGAGTCAAAGCATTAATAATAGGAAGTACTACTGGTACAATAATTGGACTTATACCAGGAGCCGGAGGTCAAATTGCGGGATTAGTTTCTTATAGTCAAATAAAAAAAACAAGTTCCAAAAAAGAAAATTTCGGCAAAGGTGAACCTGAAGGAATAATTGCAGCAGAGTCCGCAAACAATGCTATGGTAGGACCATCTTTGGTACCTCTACTTACTCTTGGTGTGCCTGGAAGCCCTACAGCTGCAGTACTATTAGGTGGGCTTCTAATCCATGGTTTATTTCCTGGGTCAAACTTATTTACAATCTATGGTGAAACTACATGGACATTTATAAATTCTCTTCTAATCGCTCAGTTTATGATGTTAATTTTTGGATTGTACATAAGTGGTTTAGCTAAATATGTAATGAAGACACCAACTTATTATATGGCAGCAGCAATCACTGTACTTGCAATTTTTGGGACTTATAGTGTTCAGCACAATTTTGCAGATGTAATAGTGATGCTTTTTTTAGGAACGGCGATGTTTTTTTTATCCAAATTTGGTTTTACAGCAGCTCCCATAGTTTTAGGAATCATACTTGGACCAATTGCAGAAACTAACTTTAATCAAGCTAAAATTATTGCTGACACACAAGATGGAATTTTTGTTTATTTAACATCAGGTCCTTTAAACTTAACTATTATAGCTCTCTGTTTAATCTCTATATTTTATGGAATTTATGGAGATAAAGAGAAAAGGAGAAAAAAGTGATTAGAATAAAAAATTTATTAATTGTTATTTTTGCAATTACTTTATCAATGCTATTGGCAATAGCTTCATTTGGAGCTGAATATTCAGAAGCTTATCTTTTTCCAAGGATAATAACCTCAATAATGATGCTGCTATCACTTTTGCTATTGATATTTCACTTCTATGAAAAGAATTATCAAAGTGAATCAATAAACATCGCAAAGCTTTCTCCAATATTAATACTGTTTATTTTTTTCATTTTTGCGGGAGAATATTTAGGATTTTATTTTTCTACATCAATAATTTTTCTATCTATATGCTTTTTCTATTTTCCTCAAAAAAAGGACATCAAAAAATTGCTTTATTTTCTGCTTGTAGGAACGTCTTTTATGGCAACAATCTATTTTCTATTTTCATTTTTTTTAAAAGTTCAAGTTCCAAGATTTTTCTTATTTTAAAATGAAAATATCCTCTACTTTATAGCTCCAGCTTGGCAAATTTGAGCTGGATAGCTATATGAATTTTAGGGTATAATTTTTAGTATAATAAATAAAAGGGGGATATATGAATAAGAAAAGTAGTTTAATAAAAAAACTATTCTTAAGTTTTACCTTTGTTTTATCGTTCTTTTTAGGAAATATTACTGCTCAAGCAGGAGATTATCCTGATAGACCGATAAGCGTTGTTGTTGCCTACAATCCTGGTGGAGCAACTGACTTCCAAGCTCGTATTGTTACTATGATGGCTGCTCATCCAAAAAAAGATTATTTGGGTCAACCTATTGTAATTATTAACAAACCCGGAGCTGGAGGAAAGGTTGGTTGGAATTGGTTTGCTTCAAAAGCTAGAAATGATGGATACGATTTAGCAGCTTATAACGTTCCACATTTTATTTCTCAGTCAATAGTATTTGATGACACGAAATATAATATTGATAACTTAGAACCAATTGCTAATTGGGGTGCTGATCCAGCTGTGTTAATAGTTGGCAAAGATAGTCAATTTAATTCTGTAGCCGATCTATTAAAATTTGCAAAAGCAAACCCAGGAAAAGTTACATTTTCTGGAGCAGGAAAATTTGTTGGTCATCACATTGCTTTTTTACAATTCCAAAAAGCTAGTGGTGTAAAAATAACTTATGTACCACACACTGGTGGAGTACCAGCTTTGGCAGCGGTAAAAGGCGGTCAGGTTATGGCAGGATTTAACAATCTTTCTGATGCTTATAGAAGTCAAAAAGACATTAAGATTTTAGCTATAGCAGACCTTCAAAGAGAAAAAACTTTTTTACCAGACGTTCCAACACTTAAAGAAGAAGGTGTTGATGTAGATAATTCTAGCGTAAACTTTAGAGGCATAATGGCTCCTAAAGGAACAGATCCTAAAATTATTAAATTCTTAGCAGAAAAAGTGCCTTTGATGTTTAATGATAAGAAAACATTAAAACAAATGAAAAAAGGTGGCTCTCCTGTAAGAATAATGAACAGAGCTGAAGTTCAAGCTATGTGGAAAGAAAGAAAAAAGAGCTTAACTAAACTTCTTGCTGGACTAAAAGCAGAATAATTATTAAAAGTTAATATATAAAACTACGCCTCGATTAATTTGAGGCGTGGTTTCTAATTTAAAAGAATGAATAATAATTCCACAATTAACACAGTCCAACTTCTAGTACAAAAAGCAAAAGAAGCACAAAAACAAATTGAAAAATATAATCAAGAACAAGTAGATGAAATTGTAACTGCGATAGCATGGGCTTTATGTAATCCTACAACTAATAAATTAATTTCAAATCTAGCTGTTGAGACAACTGGACTCGGTAATGTCGAAGATAAAATAAATAAAAATAGAAGAAAAACTTTGGGTCTTCTTAGAGATCTTAAAGGGGCAAAAACAGTTGGTGTTATTAATGAAGACAAAAAAAAAGGAATTGTAGAAATAGCAAAACCAGTGGGCGTAGTTGGAGCAGTAACTCCTTCAACAAATCCTGCTGCAACACCAATAAATAATATTTTAAATGCTGTTAAAGGAAGAAATGCAATAATTATTTCACCTTCACCAGCAGGTCAAAATGTATTTAAAGAACTTTTACTCCATATAAATAAAGAGTTAGATAAAATTAAAGCACCGACAAATTTAATACAAACTTTTGAAACAAAAATCACCAAAGATTTAACAAATGAATTAATGAAACATGTGGACTTAGTAGTTGTGACTGGTTCACAAAATAATGTTAGGGAAGCTGCAAAAAGCGGTACGCCCGCAATAGGAGTAGGCCAAGGAAATGTTACAGTTATAGTTGATGAGTCAGCTAATTTAAAAGAGGCTGCAAATAAAATAAAAATGTCTAAAATATTTGATAACGCAACTAGTTGTTCGTCAGAAAACAGCATTATTTTAGTTCAGAAAATCTATGACGAGTTTATAAATTTAATGAAACTTGAAGGTGGAGTTTTACTGAATAATTCCGAAAAAAAATTGTTAGAGAAAGCGTTATGGATCAAAGGTAAACTAAATAGAAATCTTATAGCTAAACCTGCTATAAAAATTGCAACCGAAATCAAACTAAATTTAAATTCTAAAGATAATGTAAAATTCTTAATGGTTGAAGAAAACGGTATAGGTCCACAACATTTGTTTTCGGGCGAAAAACTTTCTCCTGTGTTGACTGTTTATAAAGCTGAAGATTTTAATCATGCTAAAAATGTTGCAAACGAAATTTTAAATTATCAAGGTATTGGACACTCAATTGGAATACATACAAATAAAAATGAAAGAGTTATGAAACTTGGATTAGATTTGCCAGTTTGTAGGGTTATAGTTAATCAAGCGCATGCTTTTGCTACTGGTGGAAGTTTTAATAATGGTTTGCCATTTTCATTGTCTATGGGATGTGGAACTTGGCAAAAAAACAGTATTGATAATAATTTAAACTACAAACACTTCATTAATATCACAAAAATTTCAACAACAATAAAAGGCAACGAACCAAAACTCAAAGATTTCTTTGAAGACTATTGTCGAAAATATCATAAAGAAGAAATAAAAGATTTAGATTAATGAATGACGGATCTTTAAATACAATAAGAAAATATATTGAATTTAACGCTAAAGAAAATCCTCATTCTGATTTTGTAACTTGTTCACATTCAAATCATAAAATTTCGAATATACAGCTTAAAATTAATTTAGATAAAATAAATTTTTATTTGCTAAATAAAAAAAAACAAAAAAAAAATTCAATAATTTGTACCCTTGTTGAAAATTCATTAAGTAGTGTTCAGCTTATGTTGGGTATTATGTATTCAGGTATGATTCAAGTTCCCTTAAATTTAGTGGCTGGTGAAGAGCAGCTTTCATATATAGTTAATCACTCAGAATCTAAAATAATCTTTGCTTCCTCAAGTAATTTAAAACTAGCGAAAAGAATAGTTAACAAAATTTCTAGCAATATTGAAATTGTAGAAATTAATAAAGATAATTTTGTAGAAGAAATTGATAATGATTTTGAAATTATAAAAGAAAATACAAATTACAATGATAATGCTTTACTTATGTATACATCTGGAACAACTGGAAAACCAAAAGGTGTAATGCTTAGTCATGAAAATATTTTGTCAGGAGGCAAAAATGTTCAAATTTCTCATGAACTTAAGTCTAAAGATAAAGCTTTATGTGTTTTGCCGCTTTATCATATTAATGGATTAATAGTTACCGTAATAGGACCTTTGGTTAGCCAAAGTTCCCTAGTTATATGTGAAAAATTTTCTGCCACTAACTTTTGGAAATATATTAGTAAATTTAGATGCACTTGGTTTAGTGTAGTTCCTACTATAATTTCTTCTTTATTAAATAAATATTCTAAAGAGGAAATTGACTCATTAAACCTCTTATCAATTAGATTTGGAAGAAGTGCTTCAGCAGCTTTAGCTCCTGAAACGCATAAAAATTTTGAACAAAATTTCAAAATTAAGATGATTGAAACAATGGGATTGACCGAGTCCTGCGCTCCAATCTTATCAAATCCCTTACCACCCAAAAAAAATAAATACGGATCTCCAGGTATTCCATATGGAAATGAAGTAATTATAGCTGACAATAAATTTAATGAGGTTTCAAGGAATACTGTTGGTCAAATTTGCGTCAAGGGCAAAAATGTAACAAAAGAGTATTATAAAAATCCAGAAGAAACTAAAAAAAGTTTTTACAAAGGTTGGTTTTTAACAGGTGATCTAGGTTATATGGATGAAGAAAATTATGTTTTTGTTAAAGGTAGAATAAAGGAACTTATTATAAAAGGAGGAGAAAATATATCTCCTCGCGAAATAGATGATGTATTATATCAACATCCAGCTGTTTTAGAGGCAGCTGCATTTGCAGTTAAATGCAAGCATTATGGGGAGAAAATTGAAGCAGGCATAGTGTTGAAAAAGACTCATGAAGTTATGGAGAATGAACTAATTAAACATTGTGAAAATTTAATAGGTAAATTTAAGTCTCCAAGTAAAATACATTTTCTTCCAGAATTACCCAAAGGACCATCTGGAAAAATACAAAGATTTAAAATTCAGGACAAAATTAGATGAAAAAACTTTTAGGGACCTTGGTTCTGGGTTTGTTGTTTTTTTAATTAAAAGAATTAAAATGAAAGAGAAAAATTATGACTAGAATAGAAGATTTTTTAAAACTACATAAAAATAGACAAATTTGGACTATTTCAAAAGACCAAAGTGTAAGGCAAATAGTTGGGCTTGCCCATTATAGGAGAATGCCAAGTCCACTAAGAGGGCAATATATTGGTTTTCTCGATGATTTATTTGTAGAACCAAAATATAGAGGTCAAAAAATTGGTGAAAAATTAATCAATAAAATGAAAGAAATATCAAAGTCTAAGGGATGGAATTTAGTGAGATGGATAACGCGAAATGATAATACTAGAGCCAAATCTTTATATGATAGAGTTTCAGAAAAAACTACTTGGGATGTATACGAATTAAAATGAAAAAACTTTTAGGGATCTTGGTTCTGAGTTTGTTGTGATTGAAATGTTAACCGATTTAAATAATTTTTTTTTTAAAAATAATATTAATGATTTAATTACTGATTTGAAACAAAAAAATTTTACAAATACAACTGTACTAAAATATTTACAAAAAATACCAAGAGAAATTTTTGTTGGAAAAAAATACGTTGATATTTGTTATAATAATATACCTTTACCGATAGATTGTAATCAAACAACAAGTCAACCTCTTGTAATCGTTAACATGATAGATTCTTTAAATGTAAAGAAAACAGATCTTGTGCTCGAAATAGGAACTGGAACAGGATATCAAACGGCATTGCTTTCGTATTTATGTAAACATGTTTTTACTATTGAAATATTTGAAAAATTGATCAATCAAGCAACAATCAATCACGCAAAGCTAAATTTAAAAAATATTAGTTACTTGCTTGGAGATGGTTCAAATGGGTGGAATAAACCAATTTTGTTTGATTCTATTATCATTAGTGCAGCATCAAAAAAAGTTTCTCCAAAATTATTAAAAACTCTTAAAACCAAAGGAAAAATTATTTTTCCAAAAAAATATTCTTCAGGACAGCAGAAATTATTATTATTAAAAAAATTGAACGAACGTAATTACTCTACGCAGAAACTATTTGATGTTAAATTTGTTCCTTTATTATGATTAGTAAATTTACAAAAATAAGAAAAAATGATTGTAAAAAACATCTTGTTATTTCAGGTAAAGTCCAAGGAGTCGGTTTTAGATACTGGATGCAAAATTTGGCCATTAATAATAATATTGATGGTTGGGTAAAAAATAAATCGTCAGGTGATGTTGAAGCTTTAATCATTGGACAAGAAAAAGAAGTCCATAAATTAATAAAACAATGTAATATAGGACCTAGTTCAGCAACAATACAAAACATTCAAATAAATGATTATAAGGAAGATTACTTTGAAAAAGGGTTTATTATATTTTAAATAATTCTTGAAGCTAATAGTTCATACTTTAAATGAAAAAACAATTTCTATACGTATTTCTGGTTTTGATGCTATTTACAAATGGCGCTACTGCATCGTGTGATGACAAGCCAGGTGATGGAGTTGATTATTCCAGTTGCCA
>LUMK01001052.1_pt1 | contig 12822 bp, 15 predicted proteins | sample 729981 | NCBI WGS metagenome assembly LUMK01 (sample SAMN03860265, study PRJNA289734) | marine metagenome | biome: seawater column; feature: ocean; material: water; isolation source: Red Sea water column Station 22 - depth 200m | place: Saudi Arabia: Red Sea | collected 2011-10-15 | depth 200 m
GAGCAAATACATTCTGTGCAGTTATGATATCAAATTTGAAACCAAAAAATACTGAATCAAAATATTCACATTTGACATCATGATTTTTAGAACTCAATTCCCATAAGTTTTCAGCAGGGTCAACGCCATATGTCTCTACCCCCCTATCTTTAAAATAATCTAATTGAGTACCATCATTACACGCTATATCTAAAACACTATTAACTCGTGGATTCGGCCAATTCCAACGACAATTAGCTGCATATTCCAACACAAAATCAGCAAACCACTTGAAATTATCTCGTAGTGTTTTAGTAGTACCGCTGACATACAAGTAATCTTTGAACAATAAATCTGGATTAACTACATCTGTTAATTGGATATGATAACAATCTTGACATAGGTTTACCCCTAAAGGATATTTTTCTAATTCTTTTGAGTTGTCATGATATGAATTTGCCAATGGTTGTTTATTCAAATCTAATAACAATTTTATATCATCACCATCACAACATAAACACTTATCAATAGTATAAAAATCACTCATAATAAATTGCCTCACTTCTATCAGTTTTAGTCATCGTGTCCCAATTTTCTTTCAAATCCGTTGTAAGACTCTCAACTGTATCTTGAAACTTAAATTTAAACTCTTTTCTAAATTTCAAAGTTGATATTGAAAAATTATAGGCCTTAGTTTGGCTCTTCACATTCTTAACTTGCGTTGGATCTGTTTCATATTCCTTAACTTCTACACCCATCACGTCAGCCACTTCATAAGCAATCTGTTCAGCAGTCTTGTTGAATGATGCTAAGTTATAAAGACCACGTTTATCTTCATCAGATTCAACAATAGACGTTATGGCTCTACATAAATCATTTATTCCCAATATTGGTCTCATTGTATCTTTTATATAAAGTTTAATATGACCATCCCTCAAAGCACTACTTACCATAGCATTTATCATGACATCAGTTCTCAGCACAGGTGAACATCCATTCACAGTGCCAAACCTTAAACCATAATACTCTACATCTGATTTTTGAGCATATAAGTCAGCAGTATGTTTTGATATATCATACTGATTATATGGTTCAAATCCATAATACTTTTCGTTAACAGTTTTACCACCAACCGAACCATATACACTCGATGAACTAGCATAAATCAATCTTTGTCCATCTAACTTCTCTATTAAGTCAATAAAGTTTCTAACGTTATTATTAAAACAACTATTAAGATTACCTTCAGACATCTTAACACTCGAATGACCAGCTAAAAGAATCACAGTATCATAATCATCATAATGTTTACTTGTTAAATCTTTAAAATCTTCACCAAAACCTTCATCATTAAACCAATTTGTATCTACAACATCAACATCTAAACTTTGTTGTAGTCTTGAACCTATATACCCATTACCGCCTATTAATAATATTTCACTCATAAGAAACCCATTCTAATTTAGTTTCTACACCAGTTCCATGTAGTGGTTTTACAAAAGTAGCTTCGTCCTCTTCTGGTAACCTACCCCACTTGGATATCCACTTTCTTATATTTGATTGTTCAGCTTTTTGTTGTCGTTCAGACTTTTTATTAAAATCATCTTTAGCTTCATCTCTAAAATGACTACCACGAGCAGAAAAATGCCATACGACAGATTGTGGTATCATTTTGAAATCATAACCTTCCAACTGCATCCTAATAAATAAATCTTTATCTTCCCAAGATGCTGGTCTAAACAAATCATCATTACCACCAATCCATTTGTAATCTTCAGTTCTACAAAAGAATCCAGCCCCACCAGCTTTTCTCACATAGTCATTGTCCATCTTAGAAAACTCCGATGCCCATTCATCAAAGGAGTTAAAGTCAAAATCCTCAGCATAAGCACCAAACTCACCCATATCAACAAACACGGTACCAGGTCTATAATCAGGATCATTTGGAAATATTTTTGGTTGTATTCTAAAAGACGAAGCAATCAATCGTTTATCAGATTCCAAATCATCATATAATTTTAATAACTCAATATCCTGATCTGGTGCTATCCACATATCAGAATGTATGATATTTACAAATTCTGTTTTGACTTTATCAACACAAAAATTCATACCACCACCAATACCTTTAGGGTTATCATTATGATCTATGTAATATTCAACATTATACTCATTTAACTTCAACCATTCATCTGTACCATCATCACAATTTTCAGCATGAACTATTATTGGCATGTCATTATAATGTGCATTTTGCCGTATAGACTTCAAAGCTAATTTTAAATACTCTAAATTATTATTTGTAGATATTGTTGTAGTTATTTTATTCACTTTGAACTCCACTCAAATCGGAAAAAAACTTATACCAATGCATACAAAAATTATGAGCAGAATATTTCTCCTTGTATTTTTGTCTTGAACTCTCTATAATATACTGAATTTTTTGAGGATTATCAAGAGTTTTTTTAATTACTTCATTTAAATTAGACCAATCCAAATTTACAGGAATATAGGTTTCATCCTCAACATAACAATTAGGACTCGTGTCAACTAATTCCATACTTGGTTTTATCATAGCCACTCCCAAACCAATAATTTCAAAATCCCTGTAACACACCTCACCCATACCAAACGGTGATAATGCCAACCTTGACCTATACAATGTATTCATATATTCTTGAAATGGTAATTTATCTTTAACAAAACTATAACCTGGATCATCACCTATGGCTTCCCAAGCACCACTTCTATGATTGGTATAATATATATCATTTCTAATTAAATGTTCTGTATTCTCTTTATGAAATGCTTGATATATAGCACACAAATCCACACTCTTCTCTTCACATACTGGATATTCTTTAGCTACATCAGGTCTAAATTGGTCTCCTTGAAAATACCCGAGATTCCAACCTGATAATTTTATCCTACTCCAAGTTTCTTCTGGTATATCATACCCCTTATCCAAATCAGAACCATCTCTAAAAAACCATTTATTTAAAACAGTTGGTTTTAAATAATCCTCTCTATTCTTCAATCGTTGATTTTTGAATAAAAATTTAGCATCACTTTTTTCAAAAACATCATACGAACCAATCAATGAAGTTGAATCACACCCATCAAATAAGAAATAGTCACCAGTTATTTTACTACAGGTTTCCAATCCATAGTCAATACTATCTTGTAAATCTAAACCTTTATCCAAAATATCATGAGCACCAATAAACATATAATCATAATCATCAGAATCAGTTATATCAATACTATAATCTCTAAATAAATCTCTCATCATATAGAAACCATGAAAAGATATTCTATTCTTTCCCATGAATGGATCTTTTATTTTTATTTTTATCATGAAATCAACTTAATATCATTTGTTACCATTTTAGATACCATTTCTTTAAATGAAGTTTTTGGCTTCCAACCCAGCTCTTCTCTAGCTTTTGAAGAATCTCCTGCTAAATAAAATACATCTGCTGGTCTCATATACCTTTCATCTTGACCTACATATTTATTCCAATCTGTAATTCCGATTTCGTTAAAAGCTATCACCAACAACTCTTCAAGAGAATGAATTTCTCCTGTAGCTATCACATAATCTTTTGGCTCATCTTGTTGTAACATCAACCACATTGCTTCCACATAATCTGGTGCATATCCCCAATCTCGTTTAGTATCCAAATTTCCAAGAATAATTTTATCTTGTAAACCTAAATGAATTCTAGCTACACCATCTGTGATTTTTCTTGTAACAAATTCAATGCCACGTCTTTCAGATTCATGATTAAACAATATTCCACTGGTGTTAAACATATCATAAGATTCTCTATAATTAACAGTTATCCAATGACCGTACAATTTAGCTACCCCATATGGACTCCTTGGATGAAATTTTGTTTCTTCATTTGCAAATTTCTCCATCTTACCAAACATTTCTGAAGTAGATGCTTGGTAAAACTTAATCGACTTACCATACTCTCTTATAGCTTCTAATATTCTAAGTGCACCAAGACCAGTGACATCACTTGTCTGTTCTGGAGTATTCCAACTCTCTCCAACAAATGACTGTGATCCCAAATTATAAACTTCATCCGGATCAGACTCTTTCAAAACTCTAAATAATGAATTTTGAAGATCGTCGTTCCATACCATATACTTTATAACCTTTACTTAAAAGTAAATCAGCTAAGTGACTTCCATCCATACCGTTAATACCTGTAATTAATGCTCTCTTCATGATGTCTCCAATATTTTTTCTAAGTCGTTATATTCATAAAATTTACCTTGACCTGTAATTAACGTCTGTATATTTTGTTTTGAAAAATTTAGTAATTTTTGAAAATTAGGATTCTTCTTATCTATAAATGAATGTGGGTTATCTTCACCCATCACATACAATCTTTTATTAGGGTGTCTCCTAGCATGGACATGTAAAATATTTTTACAAATAAATTGGATAAAATTCTGTCCTAATAATTTTTCAGACATGACAGACAAACCCTCATCATCATTATAGATCAAACACGGTGGTATATTCACACCACATTTTATCAAGTCGGATGACAATACCAAACAGGCACCACTTATTTTTGGATTAGTAATATAAGTAAAATCAAACTCATCTGCTTTAGCATTTATTTCATTCATCTTTTCAATTGACATTGGTGACTTTGCTTGATTTGGATTTAAATGACCTTTATCATCATCAACAAACACATGACTTTCATAATCCACGTGTACCAAAGGATCCCAAGATGAATCCCACATTTTTCTATCTGCAAAACTCAATAAATATCTATGTATGTTTTGTTCTTTCGTATATTCAGATAATGTCTCAATAACTTGAAATGCTTCTTTAGGAAAAAAACTATCAGTTTCGCCCCACATAACATAATCTACTTTCTTACAATAATTATAATTCAAATCTCGTCTATAATCTGCATGGAAATAAAAATCATCCCCATCATGAACTCTCCATTTTACATCTGGATGAACTTTTTGTAATCTGTGAACACCATTATCAAACTTTTCTAATAATCCATTATAACCATCTATTAATATTTTAGTCTTATCTATTTTTTCCAGCTTTTGTGATAAATTAAAACACAAATCGATTGTAACTTTTTCTCTATCTTCAACCGTTTCCATCAAATTTATCATCCCGTCTATAAAATCCGTAAACATCTCTATCTCGAACCACATCACATGAGTTCCAATTACATATTTATTTGTAAGTTCAACTTTCATATAACACCTCATAGGTTTTTTTCATCCAATGATGAGTTAATTTATTTTCCTGATTATTAGGTATTCCACTAAAATGATAAACCCAACCAACCTTAGTAAATAATAAATCTTCCGTCAACAATTCTTTTCTATTCATATCAGCCATATTATACTCATATGGTAATAATTTATAATCAATATTCTCAAGATGTATCAAAAAATTAACTGGAGTCTGTACTGTGCCACCATGAAACTTTCTTTCCACTTCCATTAAATTAGGTTTATTTTCGTTATAAAAATCAATTACCTTTTTAGCAAAATCCCTATGTTTCTCATTATATATTTCTAACCCAGCATTATAGTAATGACACCAATCAAACATATAATCATTGAAAAAATATTTTGAATAGTTTTCCATACTCCGTAAAATCCAATCATAACTCCCCTCGTTATGTACAAAGGTATATTTTCTATCAGTCATCTCAAACATATTTGGACAATCAGGGTGGACAATAGTGTCAGCATCCACATACATTATTTGATCATAATCTACACCATTCGATTCCAACAAATCGAATATATAGAATTTTTGCCAAGGGATAGCCATATCCTCATTAGGTAAAAATAATTCTTCCAACACATAAAAATCAAAATCATTCTTCTCACACCATTGTTGCCAAGACTTCACAGAATATACATAAGGATCACTTCTATTTGACAACCACCTATCCCCATCTAATTTAGAATTTTTAATTGTTACATTAAACATAAAAACTACATTTCTTTTCATCTGTAATTATCCTTAACCATATCCCAAGTCTGTTTCATTAGATTAGACCTTTGATCTTTTGGTATACCAGTAAATCTCCATATCTTACCATACTTGATAAAAAATGGTGTTTTATCTTCCTCTAATTGCCAATTATAACTAAACAAATCTTTTCTATGCATATGAGTTAAATTAAAAGAAAATGGTATATCCAACTTGACATCAATATCTTTAATTTGAAGTAAATAATTTATTGGTGTCTGGTCATTTCCTTTTCTAAGGTCTTTGTCCTGTAACCTTATAAAATCGTCTTTTTTCTCAAAATACAATTCTTTGAGTTCTTCAAAAAACATACGATGGGTATCATTGAAAATCATAAATCCAGAATTTATATACTTAAAAAAATCAAATTCAAAATTATCAAAAAGACTTTTATAACCCATAACACTTTCATAGACCCAGCCCAAATTATCCATATCTCTCCACCCAACAAATTTTCTTTCTGTCATATCAAAAAAATTAGGACAATCCCACCTGACCATAGCAGTGCTATCAATAAGTGCAATCTGGTCGAACTCAATATTAAGTCTATCTATCTCATCAAAAACATAAAGACATTTTTGCCATTGTGGTCTATACTGAATAAAATCTGTATGAATTGGTATTCTAAATGGTTGAAACAAAACATCATTTTTATCACACCAATACTCCCACGATTTACGAGAGTACTCAAAATAATCAAAACCACCATATTTATCCGAATGTTCTGGATTTTCTAAAGCAGGCCACCATATTACATTCTTTTTCATAAATTATCTCTTTATCATATCAATTACATCTGACGCAGCAGTTACACAATTTCCTATTTTACTGCTAAATAAAATATAATCATCACCTTGTTTAGTTACTATCGTTGGTCTTTCATCAGTTTCATCTTTATATGGTAAAACTGTTCTTGTGGTATACATAGAACCAATATATTCCGACTCTTCTATTTCAGGAAAAAACTTTTTGGCTGATTCAATAAACCTATCTATATTAGTGTACTTTGGTTTAGTGTACTTTGGTTTCTTCACCACTCCCTTATTTAAATATTCTTCGTATACTGCTGGTATCTTTGGTTTCTTTCCTATATTACTAGCATGAATAGCATGTACTACATTTCCAGCGAGATGATAGCCAGTATCAGAATATGGATCGAAACACATAAATGGACCATCCATTATAACAATACTCTTATCTTTATATTTCTTAGGTAATTTCAATAATGGTTTCTCACATAACTCAAACTGATAATCTTGTTTTTCATCAGTAAAATCATTTAATGATGAATATGTAGAATAGATTGTATGTTTGTAACCATCTTGTTTACCTACCTTTTTTGATAGATGTACATTTATGCCATTACCATAAAGTCGTTTTCTACACAACATTCTCAACATATTAGGATCATACAATTTCTCATCAACCTCAATAGTTAAATCACAATTAGGTAAAGTATCTACTATCTTCCACTCCAACCCAGCATCATCCAACACTGTCAAATATTCTTGAGCAGTAATTAAACTCTCTTCAGATGCAATAGAATAATAATGTTTGATATCACCATCAACTATTGATTGATTATAATACTTTATAAACGAATCCTCGTTAGTCTTACATGATTCTATAGTATCAATACTTCTTGGATAATGGTATCCTCTATGTAATCTATACTGATTAATTCCCGAAGCTCTATTTAGTATCTGACTATCTGATTCATATAAATCTACATCATATCCACTAACTTTGAGTTTAGTAGCTGTTGTGATACCATATATTCCACCACCAACTACAGCACACCTACCATACAACTTTTCTTTAACATATGAACTCAATCTTGTTGCAAAAATACTTCTCTTATGATTCAATTCAAAATCTACTTCCTTATGTAAAACACTTGACAACATAGCTTCTAACGCATCACCACTAAATCTTGGTGTTATAGTATGAACTTTTTCCTTGAACCACCCAAAATCGTATTCATATTTAAATTTAAAATCATCAAACTCAACTTCAAAAACCTTATGTCTAAGGTTATTAGTTATCACATTAATATTAGTTGATATCCCATCCGATCCGTTAATCATATCATGAGTTAAATAAAAGTGATGATATGCCATTCTATCAATTATGTTAGCAGACAACCCACCCCATTTTTTATAAACAAAATTATCAGTCGGCAGTATCTCCTCATATATCAATACATCATCTACATAAAAACAGACATCTTTTACTTCTGAGTGACTTATTAATTTAAGCAACGAATGAGTTGACAATGTACCAGGTTTTTCACAAAAAACATTGACACCCTTTTCTAAATAATGTTTTGCTTGTTCATAATGAAACTCATTTGGACTTGCAATAATAACCCAATCCAAATCAACATCTGACTCCCACCATTTATCCTTTGAACCATAAACCCATTCAACTGATACATCTGATATATTCTCTAATTTTGATAATATCTTTTTACCAAAACTACCCTTACCTATCTGTCCTACTTTAATCTTTTTCATCTCTATACCAATTATTACTCAAATTTACACTTAAATCATTAAAATCAAAACTCCTAACTTTAACTGGTCCCTTTTCAAAAGGTATCCCAAAATCTATATCTTGTTCTGCCTGATTAACTAATAAAGTTATCAAATGATCATATGAATCCATAAATCTTGAATCTTCAAGTACCAAATCTACTTTTTCTTTATTTTCAATAAACCTCTTCAAAACAGATTCCAATGTCTCTCCATCAGTTATCCTACCAGCAATAAATTTATCATTTCCTGGTCTATCTAAAAATCCAGCTTCTCTATAAAGAAATACATCCCCAACACTATCTATAGCAACTGATAACTGTGGAAATCCAGAGTTTCTCATCTGTGAACCATCCACTCTTGCTAGTGGTTTACCAAGTACACCTTCTCCTAATGCTACCATAGCATAACCAAAATCTACATGAAGATCAGGACACTCTTTCTTTCTCCTACGATTAAATTTTCTAAAAGTATCTATCAACTGTCTCCTATGCCCAATTGATAAAAGTCCCTCTAAATTATATTTCCTACCTTCAACATCTTTATCTACATCATCATTGATCTCCGTAACACTTCCAAAATCTTCCCGTATAGTTAAAAAATCAATACCTTTACCATTATCAACTTTATCATTGACATTAACAATATAATCAAATAATGGTAAAATAGTATCCATATTTTCTGGAATTATAACATAATTGATACCCAACTTGACATTTGATTTTCTCCTATTTCGTTCTTTCAAAAATTCAATTATATTATCTTTCACTAAATTATATGCCTTCTCGTGTCGTGTAACGAAATAAGTAGATTCATCATCTATACCATACAGTGATACCCTTAAAGAATCTAAATCCCAAATTCCAGGTTGATTTTCTAAATACTTTGGCGTTAACATATGTGCATTTGTTATCAATGGAACTCTATGACCTAAAGATTTAGCATGAGATATAATCTCACCTAACTTAAAATTAGTAAGTGGTTCTAATCCTCCAGAAATAGAAATAGTTGAATTCTTAGGTAAACTAGAAATTATATCTTTGTATCTATCTGCACCACTCTTTAACACTTTCTTAGGATCGTAAGCTGCACTTTGATTCCTACCACAAAATCCACAATAGTACATACATGACATACCTGGAAACAAAGCTAACCTCAATGGAAAATCATATTCATGATTTATCACTTTATCTATCTTACCACTTTTAACATAAGGTATTATTGTATTCCAATATTTTCTACCCAACCCATGATGTACAATAACATCTTGTAAAAATTTAGATTCACGAATAAAAGAATTCAAAGTAATCAATTCATCTTTAGTCAATGAAGTCTCATTTAATATTTGCTCTTGAGTATACCAAGGCATCTCAGATAAACGATGTACTATCAAAGATCCTTCATTTACATAATATGGCAAAGTTGAAGAATACTCATTTATAACCCATATTTTAAATGTATCTAATTTATTCACACCGTTGAAACCCCATGTTTCTGTATAACTATTTCTGTACACTCTTGTGCAAAATTAATAGCTTTTATTATATCATTAGTTCTCATATACTCCACTGTTAAACCGGCAAGAAAAGTATCACCAGCACCAGATATATCTTTAACAGGTACATTTTCCGTTGGATAAATTTCTCCTCTAAACAAACATCCTTTATTACCTTGAGTCACTATAGTTTTATTAATGATATCATTATCTTCAAAAAACTTTTTATTTTTTTCATATTCTAATGAATTTATTTTTATATAATCAGCTAAATTTATCCAATCACCAAGTTCTTTTTTAGTATCAATAAATACATTTTGATTATTTTCACAAATATATTGAATATCTTCTTCTTCTAAAAACCCTTTACAATAATCTGATATGATAATTGCATCTACTTTTGTTTTTCCAGAAAAAATTGGTTTACATTTATTATTTCTTATACCCTCTAAAAGTTTTCTGTCTATCCTATCACAATAATCATTTTCATCAACTCGTAAAACTAACTGATTAGATTTATCATCTACATAACGAACCTTTCTAATATTATTTTTATTTGTCAAAGTAAGAATAGTCGTTTTTAATGCCTCAACATTATTAGCAACATTTCTCGCCATACCATCATTTTCCTTTTGTCTAAGTGGATTAAATACTGGTACAGGTGCTTCAGGACTTAATCTTGTTATCTCACCATAGACAAACACATCAGTACAACTATCTCCAACTATTAATATAGTCATTCTATATACCTCCCAGTATGTGTATTATTCCACACTCTTTCATACACATAATATAAAACTGCTCCCGTTACATTCATCAATATAGCATTATATAAAGGTGAATCTGTAATATACATTGCTAAAATAATATAACTATTAATTATTGCCAATATCCTCCAACCAATAGATTTTTTTATTGACCTCTGTCTAGTTTCTTTAAACATTTATTTGACTATCTCCCTTGATAACTCTATACGAATCTGAATCTTCATGGTGTGTTGAAACTTCAAATATCCTACCATTTGATATTGCTTCTAACTGATGTGGTTGTCCTGGTAGCTGTCTCACAACATCACCTTCTTGTAATTTGTCTTCATTTACCTTTGCTGTTTCTGTATCTATCCATCTGTAAATAAATTCACCATACTCTACCCACCAAGTCTCATCTTTATTCATATGGTAGTGCATTGAAAATTTACATCCAGCATCAAAAATTAATATCTTACCACAATATAACTCGTTATTCTCTATAATAATTTCTTCACCCCAACCTTTAGGAACATGACAACCTTCAACTACTTTTGGTTTTACCATGATACATTCCAATCCTCAAACTTAGCAGCAATACAATCTACTTTATAGTCTTTTCTACCACCTTCTACAAGATTTTCTTGTATCTTATTCTTTGCAGTGTTTCTAATTCCATTTAATCCATGAGTTAATCCAAGATTACCTTCACCTTCACCTGCTCTGTATTTAGTTTCATTATGCCAAATGTGTAAGTTCATCTGTGCTAAAACTACAATAGCTCTTATCATTTCACCGGTTGGTTTCTCCCAATATATCAATTCATCTAAATCATGAACTATGTCTTTAATTTCTTGAGCATATTCTTCCTTATGTTCAGGTATAAAAACTTCTTTTAACTGAACAATAGAGAGTCTATCTATTAATTCACTTATAGTTGGTAAGTATTTTCTATTTTCCATACTAAAGATTCGTAAAGTTTCTATTATTATATTTAACAATCATCTGGTACGCATATATAAGTTCTGTAATGCCATCTTCTATCGTATATTTTGGTTTCCACCCTAAGTTTTCAAGTTTTTCATTTGATACTATATAATTTCTATTATCTAAATCAGACTTATAATCATCTTCTTTAATAACTAAATTATGAAAGTATTTCTTTATTTTTTGTGCCAATTCCATCTTACTAAGATTTGCGTTGGACAAACCTACATTAAAAACATCACCTTTCATTTTATCATAATTTTCTATACAAAATAAAAAGGTGTAAGCAATATCTCTAACGTGTATATAATTTCTTTTAAAATGTGATTCAAATAATACTAAATAACCATCCACTGTAGCTTTATATACAAAATCATTTACTAATAAATCTGTTCTCATTCTAGGTGATGCACCAAAAACAGTTGCTAATCTTAAACACACTCCGTTTTTATTATCAAGTATATAATCTTCTGCATCACACTTAGTTACTGCATAATGTGACAGTGGATTAAATGAACTATCTTCTGTTATAATTTCCTCTGAACTTCCATATTGACTATTTGTATTTGGCATTATCAATTTTTGTTCATCTGTCAAATTATCTACAATACACTTTATCTGTTCAAAGATGCTGGAGCTCCAACAATTGCTGCTAGTGGAATAATTACATCATACAAATGTACTATTCTCTTCAAAAATTCAAAATCAGTAACATCACGATTAATAAATCTAAAGGTTTTATCTGAACATAGATGTAATAATGATGTTTGTTCATATATTAAATTATCTAAAACATCAACATGATATCCTTTATCTAATAAAACTTCTGTTAAAGTAGAACCTAAATAACCCGCTCCACCTGTTATTAAAACCTTTATCATATTATTCCTGATTGTTTAGTAGTGTTATCAAACCTTTTATTTTGTCCATATCTAAGGATGGATAATTTCCTCTGAACTTCCATATTGACTATTTGTATTTGGCATTATCAATTTTTGTTCATCTGTCAAATTATCTACAATACACTTTATCTGTTCAAAG
>LUMK01000161.1_pt1 | contig 12773 bp, 9 predicted proteins | sample 729981 | NCBI WGS metagenome assembly LUMK01 (sample SAMN03860265, study PRJNA289734) | marine metagenome | biome: seawater column; feature: ocean; material: water; isolation source: Red Sea water column Station 22 - depth 200m | place: Saudi Arabia: Red Sea | collected 2011-10-15 | depth 200 m
CCTCTGGCCAATGGCCCTGTTCATTTCGCATACCACCTTGTTGGCCGCCCATTCCAAGTGCGCAAGTTTTGCAGGCGTTTCGCGAAGAAAGTGTTCTCCATAGATTACGATAGCCTACGCGGTGGCCCATCCGAATACTATATAAGATCGCCGGCCACCCACCACCGTGTTGAACAGCAGTTTTCATCAATTTACAATAGACTTAGCTTTCTTGTAAATTTGCAGCAACGCTTTCCACTTCTTTCCAAACCCGCCAGATATTTTTATAGCAAATTTTAGCAATATCTTCATCAGAATAACCGCGCTTCAATAAATGATATATAAGATTGGGATATGAAGAAACATCTTTAAGTCCATATGGAAGAGAATCGCCAACACCATCATAATCAGAACCAATTCCAACATGGTCAATTCCGGCAAGCTTCACAACGTGATCAATATGATCGATTACTTCTGTTATATCAGCGTAAATGGGATTATCCTCAGATACTTTTTTCGCATAAACTTTCAGTTGCTCGTCTCCTTGCTCTAGTCCGTTTTTCTTTGCATAAGCTGCAATTTTATCGGTATTGGCCTGCCTTTTATCTTGAGATGCTTGTGTAACAAAAGATGAACCATAATTGATTTGAATGACACCACCGTTTTCTTTCAGCCGTTTGATTTCCGGGTCTCCCATATTTCGCTGCCAACCAGGGGTAAATTTTCTACATGAAGAATGAGAAGCGATAACGGGCGCTTTTGCCATATCTAAAACCTGATTTATAACAGCATCGGTCACATGGGAAATATCAACCATAATACCAACCCGATTCATTTCTGCTACCACCTGCCTACCAAAAGGACTAAGTCCATCCCAAGTGTTTGTGGTATCATAAGATGAATCACAAATCAAATTATCTTTGGCATGGGTTAGCGTAATATAACGGATACCTCGTTTGTGAAAGTAAGCTACATTGTTTAAATCATCCTCTATGGGAGCACCATTTTCCATGCCCATTGGTAGGGCAATCTTGCCTTGGGAAAAAATACGATCCCCATCGTTTGGACTGTAGGCAACCTCGAATTTATCTGGATGATCATTAGCGATGCGGTGAACAAGATCAATGAGTGAATCGGCTTTTTCTTTAGCACCACCCGTTTCTTGGTATGATGAAGGAACATAAATGGACATGAATGGCACATCTAGACCACCCTCTTTAGCACGAATGTAATCGAAATCACCGCCTTTGGTACGAACGGATAAATCTTCGTAGCCATCATTTAAACGCCAAGGCACATCGATGTGCCCATCAGTAATAATATATGTATGAGCTAATTCATAAGCTCTTTTCTTTAAGTTAGCATCATTGCTACAGCCAGCCACCAAAAAGGCCAATAGGATAAAAAATAATTGATTCAATTTTTGCATTATTACTCCTTTTTAAGTTTTGTTTTCCAAATATTACATGCTTGGAACGAGCATCACCGCATTTTGGATCATTCTGGATGGTCCTACCCAGAACATACGGTATTGTGTGTTGTCAACAAGATAAACGATTTTTCCTCGGCCCGAAGGCTGAATTGCAGCGAATGTTTTACCAGATAAAAGTTCATATATAGGAACTCCAAATCTTTTACCTTTTATGTCCCAAAGTGCGATATCAATAGCAGAAAGAGCACCTTGTACAACAGAACCCATAAAATGACTCGATCTATATAACCATTGATAATGATGTTCAATAAGTGCTTTAACCACCTTCACTTTATTTATCCCGGACTTTTCTGTAAAAAACGCGGCACTGTTTTCTGTAGCCACTAGCGTTCCTCCAGCAGATACCCAGGCTTTTAATTTACCGACCATGGATGAATCTATACTGCCCCTGAAACCAGGGAAAACAAGTACATCATAATTATTGAGATTCATTCCTTTCAAACGGCCCATTCGTATTTTTGATATGCCCAATTCAGTTTCTTTATCCAGTAAAAACCAAAGTTGTCCTGCGGTATAGGAATTGAAAGGAGTGTCAACCATTAGACCGATTTTTGGCTGTTTCAATGGAACCATATTACCTGATCCGAAATCAATTCCCTCTTTCATACGCCCTGTTTTGAACGCTTCGATTGTTACACCAGCTATTTCTGCAATGCTGGCCATATCGTTTTTAACCAATTTTTCTTTATCCATATTGCGACCCATAAGGACAACCAAGGACCCTCGAGCATAAGTGCGGGTACCGTTATTGAATTGCTTGCGAGCTGAGCGGACTTTATACCCTTTGGACCAAAGGTGCGCCAACGCTTTCGGTGCGTATCGTTGATGCCAATCAATTACATAGGCGTAGGCACCGTTCACACCCATAATGCCCTTGGCTTGGGTCAAATATTCTTTAACTTTCTTGGTGTTTACCCGGGGTTTATTCTCGGACCAAAAGGCATCTAAGTTATAGGCTAGAGGCGCTGACCAGGAGGCCATGTCATACATGATTGAGTCTTCAATGGCCATTTCTCTCTGCATAACAGTATTGATAAACAAGTGGCGCGGCTGATCGGTATAAATTAGGAAATCCCCTTTTTTTAATGCCATCCGTTCTGCTTTTCCACTTTCGTACGAATAGGCTTTATTTACCGTAATATCAGATTCGGATCGGTGGATTTCGACGCCGTGAGCCCGCAGCATATTAACCACATCATAAAGGTGGTTGCTGGGATTGTCTGGTAAGATGTAAACAGCAGCCTTACCACTATTGGTTTCCTGTTGAAATGTATCATGAAAATATTGATTTAAAGTTTGGCGGTTTCGCACTGCAGCGGAAAGGGTGGCAAAAGAAGTTTCATAATGGTCAAAAACACGTTGGCGCAGGGTAAGAACATAACCATCATCTGTTTCCACAGCCCGCCCACCACGAGGAGAACCGCCTTGTTCCACTAACATGCCAATGGAACCCATTAAACTAGGGTAAGAGGATCCGTAACCGGGATAGAAAAAATCAAAACCTTCACGGGTATAGTACATTACTTTATGTTTATCAAAAGCAGCAATATTCGCTAGTCCAAAAGTGTCGGATAAAGCTTCATATGGTTCCGGTAGCATCAGGTTGCGGGGGGTCGTACCGGGCATAGTAAAATAATTTCTATTGAAACCCATTTCATGATAATCCACATGGATTTGGGGTAGCCAATGCTGGTAGGCGGCAATCCGACCTTTAGATTCGGGGTGTACCATCCAGACCCAATCGCGGTTTAGGTCAAACCAATAATGATTTGTTCGTCCACCAGGCCAAGGCTCGTCATGTTCATAGTCGTATTGATCCGTATTGCTCACATGGCTTTGTGCAGATTTATACCAATAGACATACCGATCGCGACCGTCCGGGTTAATACAGGGTACTAAGATAACAACTGAATTATCAATAATTTTTCTGGTTTCTTTGTCTCTTCCTGCCGCTAGGCGATAGGCTACTTGCATCACTGCTTCTGTGCTGGAAGGCTCATTGCCATGAACATTATAACTCAGCCAGTAAATGCCTGGATTACCTTTAATTATTTTATCAGCAACACGCTTATTAATTATTCGTGGGTCAGCCAGGCGCAGGTTGTTTTTTCGGATTTCTTCCAGTCGTTTATGGTTTTTTTCACCCGTAATGACCAAATACTCAAGCGTACGACCTTCATGTGTTTTGCCATAAGGATGAATGGAAACACGATCCGATTGATCATCTAGGTTTCTCAAATAAGCCAGAACATCTGCATAGATGGTGTATTCAGTCCCCAAGTCATATCCCAGGTAATCCTTCGGGGATTGGACTGACGGGTCGTATCCTGTCCCTGGTGTAAATATAAAACGCGAGTTTAAAAGGTCAACTTGTCCTAAGAGGAAAGAAGATAAAATTATAAACTTTATCAGTTGTGTTTTTATTCGCATGTCACACTCCAATTATTGATTTTAGTTAAATAAATTTTCCCAGATTGTTTTGTACAATGTTAACGACCGAGCCTTACTTTGATGTTTGTTCTGCCACCTTTGGGATGATACGACTCAAGCGTAACTGATGCACCCTTTGGCCCTTGTACAAGCCAATCAATTTCTATTTCTGAATTACCCATGATATTCCCTAACATTCTTTCCTTTTTTTCATCGAGTAGAGTAACCTGTTTTGAAGCAATAATTGTAGCATGTACTGGTGTTGCCCGACCATTTTTTTCTCTTATTGCCAATTCTATTGGTTGAAAACCTTTGTTGGAAATTGTTGTCTTTAATCGGTAAATATTTTTTTCGATCCTAGTTTGTTCAACATTGGTAATTACTAGTATAGGCGTCGCTCGAGCTTGCATAAGAATAAAATTTACGTTACGCTCAATTTCACGTGATAATTCAGGTGGAAGAGGGTTATTATGACCAAATTTTTTCCAACCACCAATTTCTACTTTTCCCAAAGTTGGGTGTTCAAATTCTTCCCAACTCTGAAATACATTACCATTCATTTTTTTGTCATTGTATTCAAGCTGTTCGGATGGAGAAACTCGCCCGTCGTTATCTAAGTCTTCTCCAAAACGATATATTTCATTGGCGAAAGCAAGTATACCAAATAATTCGTACATGCCATCTAGAGAACCACCATATGCTGCATATGCATCTTCAAAATCATTGAAACTACCGTAGTAATTGCCGGCGCCATCAAATGGGTCTAATCCTTTTATATCTCCTTTACTATCACGCCAAAGTTGGCCTTTGCCTTTATTTTTAGATCCTCGAGGGAAATTCCACTGATACACCGACGTTGCTAAACCATATTCAGTAATGTCAAGCCCTCTTTCTGATAATGAGATATAGAGCTGTAGATCGCTGTTTGGAAGAATCATCTCTGGTACAGATGGGGGTCTTAGAATTACACCACCAGATGAATGTAAATGTTGAGAAGCAGCAATGTTTGGATGTGAATAAATAAAATCAAGCATAGTTCTTAGTTCGAGCTCAGAACCGGGAAAAGGACCAGATCCTCTTTGTTTTAATGACCAATTTCCAGGGTAATTTCGATTGGGATCAATTCCGCCTGGCCCATCTTCGTTATATTTACCATCGCCATCATCATCATTCCCTTCACTATACCTTTTATAAAAGGGGCCTTCATCATCTGGTTTTCTTTGGCGCAGTAATCGCTCGTCTTTTTCATCTTTTACCCACTGTCCAGCAGAATTTTGGACGCGCATTTGTAAAGCTTGGTTATCTCCATTAAGGTCATCAGGGCCATCTTCATCGAACCTACCATCACCATCATCATCCCATGGACGCATAGTTGAATCTCTTGGTCGTATAGGTGTTTTATGATGGAGTTCAGATACATCTGGAATCATGTTAGGTAAGATATAAAAAGTGCGTGTTTTTCTTAAATGAGCAATATCCATATCATTAGAAGTTAAAAGCCGATGAATCAAACCTAAGGCGACTTCTGTAGCAATAACCTCATCCGAATCAACTCCGCCATCCACCCAAATTCCGGGCTTGTCTTCTGGAGCACCGGTTTTGTAATCAGTTATTGTTATTACCCATAGGTCACGTCCTTCAAAAGATTTTCCAATTGATTCTAGTTTAGCCAAGCCTGGGTGCTGTTTAGCAGCATCTTTTAGAAATTGGACCACTTCATCAAAGCTTCGATAACAATCGAAAGTAAGGTCTTTTGAAAATTTGTTGCAGGGACCAAAATATAGCTTTTCATTTATCACGCCATTGTCCTTACCAAAAAGAATGGCGGAATAAAAAATTAATATTGTTATATAAACAGATGCTTTCATGATAGATCCTTTAATTTGGCAAATAAAACTAAGCATGCTCAATCTAAATAACCATTTTCTATGGATTTTTTTAGAGGATTCAGACATTTAATAAAAAAATAACCAATAAATTTATCTTACTTGTACCGATAAGTAATTGGTGGTTCCCGTTACTCCCATTGGGACACCACCCGTGATAACGAACCGTTCACCGGATTCAATCATTTGCATTTTCTCCAGAACGGATTTGCATAAACTTGGGACAGCATCTACATTGTCATATTTTTCTACTTTTATAGCCATAATCCCCCAAACAATTTGAAGCTGCCTTGCAGTAATTTTAAAAGGTGTTAAAGCGAGAATTTTCCCCTGCGGACGATAACGAGAAATCATTCGTGCTGTACTTCCGCTGTGGGTCATAGTCATAATTACTTTAATATCTAAATCAATTGCAATTTCACAGACGGCATGACTAATAGCATCGGCGGTTTTTGTTACATGCTCAGGCAGTGATTTCCTTCCAGATAGATTAGACTGCTCAGTTTCAATAATAACACGTTTCAGTGTTTGAACAACATCAAGAGGATATTCTCCAATCGCTGTTTCTCCGGTAACCAACAGGGCATCTACGCCATCAAAAATGGAATTTGCAATATCGCTCACTTCAGCTCTTGTTGGTGTTTGGTTGTCTATCATGGATTCCAGCATTTGAGTAGCTATAATGACCGGTTTGCCCAGTGATCCAGCTACCTCAATAATATTTTTTTGAGCGAGCGGGACTTGTTCTGAAGGAATTTCAACTCCCAAATCACCCCGCGCAACCATAACAGCATCAAATGATTCGGTAATAGCATCTATATTATTAAGGGCTTCCCATTTTTCAATTTTTGCCATGATCGGTAAGTGTATATTTAATTCATCCATTACCTTGGTAACTTCATACAAATCTTCTGCTGACCGGACGAATGAAAGCGCAATCCAATCAGCACCTTCTTCTAATGCCATGATTAAATCTGACTTATCTAGTTCAGTCAGAATTGGTAAGTCCAGCGTAATCCCCGGAAAATTGACTCCCCTTTTGGGTTTTACTTTGCCTCCGATTTCTGTCTGACACTTTAAAGAATACGGAGATATAGCTTTTATAATCTTTAGCTGGATACGACCATCATTGATTAATATCCTTGCACCCTCAGATATATTGGAAAAACCAATCTGATTTGTTACACATATATGTTCATTGTCTGCTTCTTTTTCATTCGTGATAGTAACGGTTTGCCCTGCTTCCAGTACAAAATCGTCAAGTACATCTGTTATACGAATTTTAGGCCCAGCTAAATCAGTAATTATACAAGGACGCTGACCATTGCTTGATTGTAAAGATTTAATAAGATGATACATTTTTTGTTTAGAAGTTTTATCGCCATGAGACATATTTAAACGGAAAGCATTTACACCAGCATCTACCATGGATTGCAAAGTCGCCGTATTATCACATGCCGGGCCAATTGTTGCAATAATTTTTGTTTTATTTACCATTAGTAATAATGGTTATTAATTAACAGAGTGAGGTATAGATAGGCGAAAAGGCGCTATTTTTGCATTGAATTTTTTTCCATTATCATAAAACATTTCAAAATATCCATGCATAACTCCAAACTCGGTTGGTAAAGGACAAAAGCTGGTATACTCAAATGATTCACCAATTTTTAAATAGGGCTGATTACCTACAACTCCTGGTCCACGGACTTCCTCAATATTGCCATTCCCATCGGTGATATGCCAGTAGCGATTTTTGAGCTTAACAGGTTCATCTCCTTCATTTGTAATTGTAATATGATAGGAAAAAAAGAAAATCGGGCGGGAAAGATCGGAACGTTCCGGCACATAATTGGGCTGAACTCGAATATTAATCTGGTTAGTTATTGTTTCTATCATAGTGTAAAAATTACTATCAAATTACAATTCATTTTGTTCCGGAAGCATATGGATTCTAAGTATATTTAAATACAAATAGCGGATAGATCAAAACAATGAAACACAAAATATATCTTAGTTTTATAATACTCATACTTTTTTTGGGATGTAGTCAGATTTCCGATCATAAATCGACCTCTGCATCGAATCCAGAGATTACAACCGATGATATCCTGGGACATATAAAATTTTTGTCTGATGACCATATGGGAGGACGTTATCCAGGATCAGAGGGGTCAAACAAAACAGTAAAATATTTGGTTGATTATTTTAAAAACAATAACATTGAACCTATTGGGTCCAATGGATATTTACAACCCTTTGAGTTTATAACCGGGGTAAATCTAGGTGAGCAAAACAATTTAGAATCTAAAGGATTATTATTAGAGACATATTGGACTAACTATCAGGTTGGTTCGGATTATATCCCTTTAGAATTTTCTTCCAATACAAATGTTGAAGCCAATGTAGTATTTACTGGATATGGTTTTAGTATTAACGATTCGGTCCATTGGGAAGATTATGCTAATATTAATATAGATGGAAAATGGGTTATGGTATTTCGGGGAGGACCCGATGATGATAACCCACATTCCAGCTTTACGGCACATACACCATTGCGCAAAAAAGCATTACTTGCCAAAGATAATAAAGCGGCCGGTGTTTTGTTTATAAATCAGGCTGGCGATACAGATGATTTAATTCCTTTGAAACATGCTCCGAATTCAACTTCAATCGGTATACCAGTACTACATATTTCACGGCGAATTGCAAATGAATTAACGGATAATAAATTAGATGCTCTACAAAAAGAGTTAGATAAAAATCAGGCACCTAATTCATATTATATAGAAAAATCTGTTAAAGCGTCGGTAAGCTTGGTTAAAAAAATTATTAATGTGCCAAATGTCATGGGCAAAATTTCTGGAACAGATCCTAATTTGAAAAAAGAATTTATTGTCATTGGTGCACACTTTGATCATTTGGGTTTTGGCGGTAACGAAAGTGGATCCTTATCACCAGATACACTAGCGATTCATAATGGAGCAGATGATAATGCATCCGGTACAGCAGGTGTATTGGAGTTAGCTGGAAAACTCTCTGCAAATCGGAACTTATTAAAACGTTCTATATTATTAATGGGTTATAACGCGGAAGAAGAGGGTCTTTTAGGGTCAAAATATTTTGTTAATAATCCAACAGTTGATTTATCGATGATTGTTAGTATGATTAATATGGATATGATTGGTCGAATGTCTGATAAAAAAATTACTGTAGGTGGTACAGGAACCACTTCTGAATTTGAAATGATTTTAAAAGAAGTGAATAAAAACCATGGGCTGCAGTTAACAATGAGCCCTGAGGGATATGGACCGAGCGATCATGCCAGTTTTTATGTAAAGGATATACCCGTTCTCTTCTTTTTTACTGGGACTCACACAGACTATCATAAGCCCACTGATGATTGGCAACACATTAATGGCCAAGGAGAAAAGAAAATTGTTGACTTAATTTATGATCTAACACTAAAACTTAGTAATCTGGATGAAAAACTGGTATTTACTGAAGCAGGGCCCAAAGAACCCACCCAAAGTAGAAGAAGTTTTAATGTAACATTTGGTGTTATTCCTTCATATGGAAGCCAAGCAGAAGGTTTGGAAATTGACGGGGCAAGAAAAGATGGCCCAGCCGCCAATGCCGGTATGCAAAAAGGTGATGTTATCATTGAAATTGGTGGTAAAGAAATCAAAAATATATATGATTATATGTATCGTCTAGCTGAATTGAAATCTGGGCAAACAGTAGAAGTCAAAATACTGCGAAATGACAAAGAATTGCTGTTGTCAGTTAATTTGTAAGAATATTTTTCTTTAATTCATCCCGCAGTTCTAAAACAGCTTTTACATAATTATCAGCGTGATTGTAAGCAAAAACTGATTGGTATACTTTTTCTTGATCAGAAGGGTTATTGACTGGATAACCGTTTTTTACTAAATAATTTCCAACACTAGCGAAAACATCAGACCATTCATCGGGTTTACGAATACCATCACCATTGCCATCGGCAGCATAAGTATTAAAACTTGATGGAATAAACTGACCATAACCAAAAGCACCTGCATATGATCCCTTGATTGAATGGGGTGGAATGTTATCATTGTAGCAATAGATTAAAAATTCTATGAGCTCTTTTTTCGCCCATTTAGCGCGACGAGGCATTTTTGCGATTTGGGTATACAGAGCATTAAAAACAGTGAATTCTCCTTTGTGTAATCCATAATTACTTTCCACGCCAATAATACTTAAGATAAGAAATGGATCTACTTTGATGTTTTTTGCACTGGCATTTAGTTCCTGTTGGTTTTCAGTATAAAATTGGGTGCCTTTATTAATGCGGGAATCTGTAATAAATAATTTTCGGTAATTAGTCCAACTTTGTTTTTCATATGGTCGGGAAAAACGGTCAAGAATTTTATCGTGGATCTGAATGCCATTATGAGAAAAAGCGGTTTCAATATAAGATTTCGGTATTCCTTTTGCCTCCGCGTCGGATCGAATTGCAGCAAGAACATTATCCTCACTTTGTGAGTGGGCAATTAGCACCGATAATAATAATAATGGTGTTAATCGACCCATTCTGCAATAAATATATTGGTGTCGCCTGTTTTTGCTTGGTTACGGTTGGATGCAAATACAAAATATTTTCCGTTAGGACTGAACATTGGGAATCCATCAAATCCATCAAAGTAAGTGATCCGTTCAAGATTGGTCCCATCTGTGTTGACTGCCCATAGATCAAAATTCCTTCCATTGGGATCAGCCATATTTGAACAAAATATAATTCGCTCATCATTAGGGAAAAAGAAAGGAGCAAAATTTGCACCCTCATTATAAGTGATTTGTTTTTTCCCGGAACCATCTGCATTCATTACTCGAATCTGCAGATTCATAGGGCGTATCATACTTTCAGCAATTAATTTTTTATAGTCCACAATTTCTTTTGCAGTTTCAGGGTAATACGATCTCCACACAATTTTGTTGCCAGCATGATTAAAAAATGGGCCACCATCATAACCCAGTTTGTTAGTCAGCATTCGTTCACCAGAACTAATGGATGTATAAACGATTCGACTGCCATCTTCTGCAATAGTTGCTTCTGCATCATAGCCATTTTCATGCGTTAATTGTTCTAAACTACTTCCATTTAGATTAGAACGAAAAATATCATACCCTTCATGAAGTTTCCATACGTAACCTTTACTGTAATCTGGTGGTGGTGGACAAGATTTACTGGCGTGATGGGTAGAAGCATAAAGAATTTTTTCGTTGTTTGGATATTGGAAATAAGCACATGTGGTCACCCCATCGCCAGTGGAAACCATTTCATATTCACCATTAATAAGATCCATAATATATATCTGATCACACAAGCCTTCACCATCATGAGCCTGGAAAATCAGTTTTTTGCTGTCAGAGCTAAAGTATGCTTCAGCATTTTCACCGCTGAATGTTAGCTGGCGTAAGTTTTTAAAATGGCGTTCATCAGACTGAATATAAGTGTTGGCGCTTCCATCAACTAAAGTAAAGTCTTGCTGAATTGCGCGCCAGCGCATAAAGCCTAAAAAGCCCAGAGTCATGATGAGGACAATAATATAATGGTGTGGTTTTGTTTTCGACATTTGGAAATTTTCCCGCTGATTTTAGGATTATAATTTAAAGATATTTATCTTATTGCCACTATGATGAGAGTGATTACTAGTTTTCATAATTTTTTTACCTGAAAGATTAAGATGGGAAACAATATAAAATCTATAGAACCGTTGTACCGTTAAAATTATCTGTAATTTGTTATGAGCCATTATTCACCCCAACTTAACTTGAATCCATAGCTGGACGATACTACATTACCTGCCAGAACAATGCCCAGATTCACACTTAATGTAAATGGAAAAACTCACCGTGTTAATGTAGATGCGGATACACCTTTACTATGGGTTTTGAGGGATGAACTAAATTATACTGGTACCAAATTTGGTTGTGGGCGTGGTTTTTGTGGTACGTGCACCATCCATCTTGATGGCGAGGCGACGCGGGCTTGTATGACTGATGTAGAATATGCTGATGGAAGCACTATCACTACCATTGAAGGTTTATCTTCGGATAATTCTCACCCTATTCAAAAATCTTGGATTTCAGAGGAAGTTCCCCAATGTGGTTATTGTCAATCTGGACAGATCATGACAGCTGCAGCTTTGCTGGATCGAAATCCGAAACCTGATGATGAAGCCATTGATTCTGCTATGAAAATGAATCTATGTCGGTGCGGTACTTATGATCGAATTCGTAAAGCCATTCACGTGGCTGCAAAGGAACAAAAATGAATAAAGGTTATTCGCGGCGGGATTTTTTAAAGGTTTCTTCTGTCGCTGGTGCCGGATTAATAATTGGTGTAGTTCTTCCTTATAAACATCGATTGGTAGCCGCCGGTCTTGTTGACCAAACCTTTGATCCTAATGTATGGATAACAATTCATCCTGATAATACTATTACAATTTTTGCAGCTAAATCTGAGATGGGACAACATGTTCGTACTTCTCTGCCTATGATTGTGGCAGAAGAACTAGAGGCAGACTGGTCTCAGGTTAGAGTAGCTCAGGCTGATGCACATCCAGATAAATATGGTAGTCAGGGAACGGGCGGCAGTGGATCAATTCGTCGTTCTTTTACCCGTTTAAGAAAAGCTGGTGCGGCAGGACGGGAAATGCTAATTCAAGCTGCTGCAAACAAATGGAATGTTTCTCCAACAAATTGCCGTGCTGAAAGTGGAACCGTGATTCATTTATCTACCGGCAACTCTTTTACTTTTGGAGAACTTGTAGAAACAGCTTCAGAACTGCAAGCACCAGAAAACCCTGTATTAAAAAATCCCAAAGATTTTAAACTAATTGGAAATTCGATGCCTGGTTTGGACACTCATTCACGGGTGAATGTTTCCGCCATATTTGGTGTGGATGTGCAGGTTCCCAATATGGTTTATGCTACAGTGTTAC
>LUMK01000354.1_pt1 | contig 12770 bp, 15 predicted proteins | sample 729981 | NCBI WGS metagenome assembly LUMK01 (sample SAMN03860265, study PRJNA289734) | marine metagenome | biome: seawater column; feature: ocean; material: water; isolation source: Red Sea water column Station 22 - depth 200m | place: Saudi Arabia: Red Sea | collected 2011-10-15 | depth 200 m
CTTTTTAGCTAAATCTTCCATATCTTCGCTAGGAAATTTTGTTGGGTCATCGCCTACAAAATGCTCATGTTCATTTTTTTCCTTTTTTTCTTTTCGAGTTTGCATGGCTAATCAATATACTACGTTTCTGATAAATTTGATCAAGGGCTTGGGAAGCTGACGTCCTGCCAGTCTGGACTAACTCCGCTAAGGGAAATTAGTCGTTTTCCCACTAAAAATGATAGTGGCATTACTGAATTTGGTAATACTGTGGGGGGGTTTTTATTTATCATTAATCAAAATCAATCGTGGTCTTAGAAGAGGCATATCAGAAGAAAATTTTATCGTTGATTCATAAAACTATGAATACATCTGAAATTTCGACCCCTGAATTAGACGATAAGTCTTGGAATATTGAAAATACTGATGAGTTCAAGTATGGGCACAGGATTGGTTTTTTATTTGGCTTAATTATTGGAGATTACATGAAAACATATGATAAATTTCCTCCAGAGGAGGATCTATTCGAAATAAGAGACATATTAAAGTCAAAGATTGATGAAATTAAAAGTAGTGTTTTAGACCATTATTTTTACTATAGATAATAAAAATAATTCTAAAAATTATACTATGGAACCAAAAAGTGAATCTGACTAGATAGACGTCCCTTCGGATCCACATTCATCTAATTTGGAAACATTTTTGTTGGTTGGTTTTAAATGACAGATGATTGGTTTGCACGCCAACAACCTAGAGAGATAATTCTTGTTGTTGTCTCTTTAGGTCATTTTAAAATTTTGATGGTTTAAGTACAAATAGAATTCTCAGCGAAACCTGTTTAATGAGAAGTTGTTAAAAACTTGGATTTCCCTTAAAATTTTATGTTTGCGATTTGGTTTCTTTTTGGCAAAGAGGATAGTAGATATTTAGAGCATATAATTAAAGATCTAGCTACACAACACAATTCGCCATTTTTTATACCGCACATTACTGTTTACGGTTTAGTCAACACAAATCTTGAAACTATTGATAATTTGGTTTTAGAAAGTATCAAAGGTGTAAATCCGTTTTTGGTAGAAAAAAATAGTATTGGCTATTCTGATGATTTCTGGAAAACATTATTTATTGAAATAAAGCAAAACTTGTATCTTAATAGTATAAATGAAAAACTAACAAACGGCCTTTCAAAATTCTCAAATTATGAATTTTCACCACATGTTAGTGTCATCTACAAGAAAATGAATGAAAATGAAAAGAAATTCATGGTGCAAAACCTTAACATCAAAAATGATTTTTTAGTATCCAAAATTGTTATTCATGAATTTTCAAATAATGTTGAAGATTGGAAAATTATAAAAGAGTATGATCTTGGCGACTAGAGAGATAACATTGTTGTCTCGTTAGGTTATTCTAAGTTTTTGATAATTTTTTAAACATGAATATATTGACACCTTCCCAACCATAATCCACAAAACAGCCCAACTGGTTTTTGGAAAGCTCTTTTTTGTTTATACATTCATTGATAAACTGTAATGAGCTAACAGCACCAGTATTGCCTGTCTTTTTCATCAAATCATAGCTGAGTCCAATCTTCATTTTATCAATTTGACATTTTTCGATAAATCTACTTCCTGCAGTGTGCAGCCCCCAGATCTTAATTTTTTTAAATTGAGTAGGTGTCTTTTTGCGCAATAGTTTGATATTTTGTGCAGAAAGGTTTGCTACATCTTGTCTGAGCTTTTGCGAGTCTAACTTCATATCAAAAATCATTCTGTGTTTTTTATCTGGAGATATCTTTATTGTGGCCTTTTTCCCGGTATTCTTCGCATTCTTTAGAGTCAGGATTGATTTTGTATCAATCTGAATTTGTGTATTTTTTGTCTTTTTTTCAGATAATATTACAGATGCAGTAACATCACTAAAAATTAGAAAGTAAATTAAATTATGAAAATCCGCCTTATTTTTTTTTGAGATATGTTTTATTTGCTTTATTCTATCTAGAAACCAAGGAGTATAATATGTTCCAATCAACACAATAGCATCATCCTTTCTATTCATGAGAAAAAATCCGGCAGAGTTTAACAGTGATTCTGAAAATGAGGAACATGCCAATCCTTGAAAGTTTTGCGCTCTGGTCTCCTTTCTAAATGCAAGCTTGGGAATTAGCTCTACTGTCGGTGAAGGATCAAGGTATTGCTGATTATCATTAATTGTAACAAACAATCCTATTTTTTCAGTATTGAAGCCACGCAGAGATTTTTTTGCCGTGCGATAATACATGTCACTTAGGCTGACATCTGATTCAACAAAATCATCTTTGTCAAAATCAATTTTTGAAAAATCGTAGGATTTGTAGACATAATCTATTCCTAGCTCATTTTTTGCGTATTCTCGAACATCCTTATCTAGCTTTTTCTTTAGAAAATCATCTACTAATTCTGACATTGAATAACGAAATCTTGCTTTGGTAATTGCGATGTTTGATAAGTTAACGGAGGTCATCTTATTGAAGAGCTTTCAGCAATTTATCAAGTTTCGTAAAAAAGTCATCTGTGTATTTGTCTTTGGGCATGTCAAATCCTAAAATGATAGTTTTTAATTTTGTATTTTTTACCATTTCGTTAATTTTTTCTTTACATGTGTCTACTGAACCTGTAATAGTTAATTCGTTAAGTAATGCATCTCCCACATTTTGTGCAGCTTTTTTTAATCCATCTTTTTCATACATGCCCTTTATTTTCTTAACATCATCTTGGAAACCAGCATTTGATAATGGAGTTGAGTAAAACTCATTTGCACCTATGTAACTAGCTAATGTCATTTTTGCTTGATTGTTATCATCCTCAAAATATGTAGGAATAATTGAAATTAGATTAAACGTGTCTTCTGATTTATTCAAAGATGCCAGCGTTGAATTAATCAAGTCTATATGATTTAAAATTTGAACTCTTGGTTTTAAAAAAAATATGACACCATTTGCATTTTCGGCTGCAAGTTTTGTGGTTTTTTCACCTATAGCAGCCCAATAAATTTGACCTTTAAATTTTGTCTTGATAAAATTTGAGTATTCTTTTAGTCGTGAGAGTGGTTTTTTAAATTCCATTTTCCATAACTTCTCAATTATTATAGGCGCGCTGGTTCCAATCCCTAAAACAAATTTTCCATTAGTCTTTTCATGTATCCGGTTTGCGGAATCAAGAATTTCTTCTTGTGTTCTTGAAAATACGTTAATAATTCCTGTTCCCACTTTTACATTATTTACTTTTTCACTGATTTTTAATATTGTATCTAGCGCATTAACTCCAAAAAATTTTGGGTGTGTTTCTGGTACTAAAAAGTATTCAAGATGATTATCATCTGCAATCTGAGCTGCTCTTTCAATAGCTTCTATTGGGGCTCTTATTCCTAATTCTATTCCAATATTAGTCATAAAATTTGTTCGATACTTCTCTCGTATAAAATATTATGATGTCTGTTTCTTCATCCAGCTTTTTCAGTGCATCTATAAATGCTTCAGTAAGAGTATAAAATAACGTGAAAGTGTCAAAAATTTCTGCGATTACATTACGAATATCTGACATGAAAAAGTCAGTCAAGTTTTATTCTAATATTCCAAACTTTAAGATAGTTTATGGCGGCCCTGACGGCCAATTCACATCATTTCTAATAGATGACGTAGTAAAATCATACCTGAATCTCAGAATCGATGAAGTAGCTGCAGAAGCCACACATTGGAGCAGAATTATTTTTTACGTTGATGATGTTGATGATCTTTTTGCCTACATGGAAAATGATGAAACAATTTCAGCACTAGGCAAGTTGGAATCCAAACCAGAGGATGCAACTTGGGGCGAGCGATTTTTCCACATGTTAGATCCTGATGGTTATAAGCTGTCATTTGCAACACCACTTGGTGATGAATGATATGGAAATAGGAGATTCTGCACCTGATTTTGAGTTAGAGGCAAATGATGGAAACAAAATAAGATTAGAATCCTTTACTGGAAAAAATAATGTGGTTCTTTGCTTTTATCCTAAAAATCATCTTTTTGCATGCCCATCAAAAAAGGTATTCGAGATGGCCAAAAGTGTAATTTCTGTGTATGATGAGATCTTATCAACAAACTCCAAGTTATTTGCAATTTCTATTGATACTGTTGAGTCACAGAAAAAATTTGTTGATGAATATGATATTCCATATTTGCATCTTAGTGACACTCAAAAGAGCACTTGTAAAAAATATTCAGGTCTTAACATTGCAGGTCTTGCAAAACGCATAACTTTCATTATAGATAAAAATGGAATAATTAAAAATATTTTCCGAAACATCGACGTTCAAAACCACGGAAAACAAATTGTTGAGTTTTTAAAAAAATTAGACTAGTATATTATTAATCCTATAACTAACCAAGTGATCTAGAATGTTTACTTGTGTGCGGTCTTTCACCTGAATACTTTCTTCTCATATGACCAGATGGTCTCGCATACAAGAGCTCTAGGAACCATGATTCGTGTTCAACTTCTTCAGCTAGTATGTCCTTTGCAATATTATATGTGACAGGATCTTTTCCACTTGTCATATTACATATTCTATCCCAGTTAACAATCGCACCCTGCTCAGCCTTGAGGCATTTTTCTAAAATTGCTTTTAGGTTTGTTGGGTTTGGTGGTAATTGAAGAAACTCACACCCAGACATCTTAATGAATTGTGTGGCATCCTTTGGAAGTGAGCCACCTAATTGATAGATTCTTTCAATACATGATTCAAAGTGGCTTAGATCTTCAAGTCTCGCATCTTCAACTATACCTTTTATTCCTTCACCTTCAATGCCAGTACAATTTGCTCGTAATAATGTAAAATAGTAATATGCAGTGAATTCAACTGAGGCATTAACCACTAGTTCTTTGATAAGCTTATCAACATTAATTCCATTTTTTTTCAAAATCTCAATACCAAGTATATGAGGTTTTTTCGTCTTTGCCATTGTTTCCGTTTAAAAATCCTAAATAAAAAGGATTTTTCATTAATAGTATGACAGAAAGCAATTATGATATATTAAAAATATCTGAAGGGGCATCAAAAAAGGAAATACGAGAAGCTTATAGGAATTTGGTACTTGAAATTCATTCAGATAGAGGTGGTAACGATGAACAATTCAAGAAAATTAAGCAGGCATATGAAGACCTGAAAATAGGCAAGAAATATGCTGATTCAATTAAAGTGAAAAAGGAAAAGGCAAAAGTTTTTTCAGGTGATTCAGCTTCTGATAAGCGTAGAAAAAATCTTCTTTTATCTAGTGATATATCGATAGAAATGAAATCTGCTGAAGAATGGGTTGCTGCTCTTGATCGTGTAAATGCTACCGGTGTTAGATTGTTTGGTTCAAAAGAATTAGGTCAAATGGAGTTTGAAAGAAAACCAACCAAAACGTTATCTATGAAAGGTAAATTTTGGGCAGGTCATTTCAAATACAATAACCCAATAATTATGTGGGGCAGTATAACCAGTCCATATTTTAGCCCTTATGAAAGACACAAGTCGCACATTCATGTCACAAGTGGAAGTTTTAGATTGGTTGATTCAATAGAAAATAAATATGATATTGATGGTGGTGCAAAAATTACTGTAACTAATGGTGATATTGAAGTTGGTAATGTAAGCGGGCGAAAGGAATCTGTTCCAGATCCCCAAGGCAGAGTAGGTATGTCAGTTATTCGGGAACATTTTACAGAATTAAATGCACCGAATGGCAAGCTTGTCACGGGAAGTATTCGAGACACTGTTAAACTTAATGCAGACACTGTGGTTGTTTTGAACCTAGTAGATAATGTCAAAGTTACAGGAAAAAATATTCTAGTTTACGGGAATAAGGTAACATATGATGTCGAGTTTTTTTTGAAAAAGGGTGGAAAAATTAGATTTTATGATCAAGGCTCTGGTTTTGATATTAGCGATGATGCAACAATTCTATTAGAGAATGGGGAAAAGTTTAAAATTCGTGATATAAAACATGCCCAAATGATCAGCAACGGTGGACAAGATGTTAGTTATGAATATCTTGATAACATAGGTAGTAAAAAACGTACAAAAACTAACGGTATGAACACAAAGCTAGGTTCATTAGGTAAAATCTTTGGTAAATAATTCACATTTGGCTATTTTGACGTAGTGTATTTTCCAGACAAAATTATACAGACAAAAATTCCTTTACCAGACAAAAATCTTGCCTTGTGCTTTACACCCTTTGGTATAAACACTGTTGATGGAGATAGTACTTTGTATATTTCATCATCAAGCTGAATTTCATATTTTAGTTTGTCATCCTCAGAAATGATAAGATTAATTTCATCGGCATTATGTTTGTGTAAGAAGCTATATTCTGATAAATTTTTGTGCTTGTAATCTACAAGGTGAATTGCTACGTGTGTGTTAGAGGTTGGAACTAGTTTTTTACTTAGCATAGAAAGTCGTTTTATTGGAACATTTGTATGAAATGGTATTTTCGAAAAAGTTTCCTTCACACCTTTTTTTACAAATTTTCTGTAACGGTTCATGTGATGCTTTCGTTTTTACTAGTATAAAATCACCTATTAGTATTTAGTAAAAAGGTAATTTAGTGATAATTACTATAATATTCTGTGTATCAAGATAGAACAGATGAATGGTTCGTTCCAAAATTTGGCTCTAGAAATTTTAGGCGGACTATTGGAATATTATTTTTACCTTATACGAGTATAGTCACATGTTTTGCTGCACTGGGTTCACTTTCTGGTGAGTTCGAGATAGAACGTCTTGTAGCTATTTGTGTAATCTATTTTTTAGCTCTTGGAGTTTCCGCACATCTACTTGATGCAATTGGAGGAAAAACAAAACCATGGGGTGATTTACCAAAAAAGAAACTTTGGGCCATATCCATGATTGTGTTAGGCATAGCATTTTCAATTGGTATGTATTACGCTTTCTTGGATTCACCACTGTTATTCATCATAGGCATTGTAGAAGGATTCTTCCTGTTTGCATATAATTTAGAATTGTTTGGAGGTAAATTTCACAACAATGCATCGACAATATTTTCATGGGCTATATTACCAGTTTTTGCTGGTTCTGCAATTCAGACTAATTCAATAACAATAGAAGCAGTGATGATTTGTGGCATTTCTTCAATTATAACTTATGTTCTAATAACAACTTCAAGAAAGTATAAGCATCTAAAACAAAATAATGGCAACTATTTAGAAATAAAAAAGTGTGAAAGTATACTAAAAATTATTACAATTGGGGTTCTAATTGGCACCCACTTTATTTTTGTTTTAAAATTTTTTAGCTAGGTTTCGGAATCATTTTTTTCAAATTTTTGGAAGAATTCTTTATGGTCTACTTCTTGATGTTTTTTCAACTTTTCCATATCTTCAAACATTTTATGGCATACGAAACATTTTGGCTTATCTTCATCAATTAATGGTAATACCAAGGAATAACCTTATGCCAGCCCACTTATCTATTTATTTGCAAATAATTCACAAATTACATGCTAGAAACACTGATCAGTGAATCAAAGGCATTAGAACGCGCAATAGTTGGTGAGGAATTAACTTTTCAGGATGGTATAGAAATAATGGAGTATAATAACATCCATTTGCTTGGTGCTGTTGCTGATATCTCACGACAAAAACTTGTTGGGGATCAAGTTACATTTACCTCATCGTCATATCTGAATTATACGAATGTTTGTGCTGCAAGTTGTCAAATATGTGCATTCTATAGAAAAGAAAATGATAATGATTCTTACACACTAACACCAGAACAAATTGAAAAAAGAGCATCTGCAGCAAAAAGTATGGGCGCAACTGAAGTGCACATTGTAGGTGGTTTTCATCCAAAACTATCACTTGATTATTACGAATCTATGATGAAAATTATCAAAAAGAATCATCCTGAGTTAAAAATTAAGGCTTTTACTGCTGCAGAAATTTTCTTCTTTTCCAAGCTGACAAAAAATTCCGTGAAGGAAGTATTATCTAGGCTAAAAGAGGCTGGACTTGACTCTTTACCTGGTGGGGGTGCAGAATTATTTGACCCTGATATTCGTCCAAAAATTGCACGTGGAAAATGTAGCGGTCAAGAGTGGTTGGATACAATGGAAGAATCTCATAATCTTGGCATTAAAAGTAATGCAACTATGCTATATGGTCATATTGAGGAGCCAAAACATGTTGTTGATCATCTGATAAAAATCAGAGAATTACAGAAAAAAACTAATGGATTCATAACATTAATTAGGAGTGTTCATCAATCTATGATTTGAAAGTAATTGCACTGTCACGTCTGATGTTGGCAGATGTGTTAAACAATATTTCAGTTTACTGGGTGGCAGATGGTAAAAAACTTGCACAGGTAGCACTAGGTCATGGTGGAAATGATTTAGTTGGTACAGCATTTTCTGAGGAAGTATATCGCGCAGCGGGAAAATCAACTAACTCATCATTAGAGGAACTTGTAAACTTGGTCAAAGAAATAAAAAGAAAACCAGCACAGCGTGACACATTTTTTAACGTTCTTAAAACATTCTGATTTTATATCTCGGGTTTTTTCTCAGTTTTCTTAGCATTACTACCTCTCTTCCTTCTTGCACCAAAGCTAATTAGTATTAATAAAAATCCCACACCAATTAATATTCCAGATAATGTGCGATAATCAGAATTTTCTCTTTCTTCAATTATCAAATCCAGTTTTTCTTCTTCTGTCATGTTTGCACTTCCAATTGGACTAGTTTCCGTAAGATATAATGTGATAGAAAATCCAACGGCAATCATCACAATCCCAGAAGCAAGCATCCTTTTATCTATCAACAATTTACATCCTCTGAAAATCTGTTCTATAATTATGTAAAGTTTTTTACAATAAATTTAGTCCATGATTAGAAATTATGCTATTTTCAGATTAAATTCAGGCACCAAATTTTTAGATTTTGCCATATCAAAAAGAATGTTGATAGATTCTTCACCCGAGTCACCCATGTTAACTGTCACATTATTAACATACATCTTAACAAATTTTTCAATCAGGTCTCTATCTTTTCCTCTTGAATATTGCATTGCATAATCAATTGCATTATTTGTATGCTCTAGACCAAATTGAATAGATTCAGCAAGGAATTTGTCAAATTTTCTTATTGTTTCCAAACCAAATTTATCACTCATAACGTTGATACCTAATGGAACCGGAAGCCCATTAGTGGTCTTATCCCACCATTCCCCTATATCTAGAACTTTATTGATACCTTCCTGATAATATGATAGCTGTGTTTCATGTATTACCAACCCAGCATCAACTTTTCCATTTTTTACTGCAGAGGGGATATCACTAAAATTCATCTCTACGTAATCAAATTTTCCAATCATTAATTGTAAAAGCAAAAACGCCGATGTCATTTTTCCAGGAATTGCAATTTTTGCTTTTTGTAATTCTGAAATTTTCATTTCTTTAGTTGCAGTCACAATAGGTCCATATCCAATTCCAAAACTTCCTCCACTTCGTAGAATTGTATAATCTGGAATGTATGCACACGCATGAACAGAAACCGCTGTTACATCTAACACAGGCGATACAGCTTTTCTATTGAGATTTTCAATATCTTCAATTACATGAGTGACAGTAAAATCCGGCGAAGATACATTTCCAGTAAACATCCCATAAAACATGAATGCATCATCAGCATCTGGAGTATGGCCAACAGAAATTTCCATATTTTTACTCCTAAAACTGAATATAAATAACATTCAACCATGTATGGTATATGGGAAAACAGTTGACCTGTGAAAAATGTGGAGAAGTAATAGACAAGGACAAAGAAAAAGTACATAAGATTTTTTGTTATGCTTGGGTTGACGACGAACACAATTGAATCATTTGAACATGATCCTATATTCAGAATGTTTTCGTTAATGAATCCAAACCTCATTTAGAAACTTTACAAAAAATAATTTTTTCTCATAAGGTTTAATAGATGCAAATCAACTGAGCAGGTAATGAAGATTATCAGCGACAAAAATAAGATCAGAAATTTTGGTGTTATTGCTCACGTAGATCATGGTAAAACAACAATGAGTGATAGCCTTTTGGCACATTCTGGAATTATTTCACCGTCTGCTGCTGGCTCTGCACTTGCAATGGATTCTATGAAAGCTGAGCAAGAAAGAGGAATTACAATTGTTCAAGCAAATGTTACTTTACACTACCAGGAAGGGGAAAACGATTATGTTATTAATATGATTGATACACCTGGGCATGTTGATTTTTCTGGCCGTGTAATTAGAAGTCTTAGAGCAATAGATGGTTCTGTGGTAGTATGTGACGCAGTAGAGGGAATTATGACGCAGACTGAGACTGTCACTAGAATGTCATTAGAAGAAAGAGTGAGACCCGTGTTGTATATCAACAAGATTGACAGGTTGATAAAGGAGCTAAGATTGACACCTGAAAAAATGCAAGAAACACTTGCAAGTGTTGTATCTAACTTTAACGACTTAATTGACACATATGCTGAAGATGAATACAAAGAGAAGTGGAAAGTTTCTATTCAGGATGGTAGTGTAACTTTTGGATCTGCCAAAGATAAATGGGCAATTAATATCGACATAATGAAGAAAACAGGTGTAACTTTCAAGGATGTCATTGATGCATATTCAGATTCTGGCAACGTTGAGGACTTGGTTGAAAAGGCACCACTTGCAGACGCAGTATTGGGAATGGTTGTAAAGCATCATCCACCACCACATGAAGCACAAAAATACAGGATTCCAAAGATTTGGAAGGGAGATCTAGAATCAGATATAGGAAAAGCTATTTTGGATTGTGATGATAATGGACCAACTGTAATGATGATTGTAAACATGACAATTGATCCTGCAGCAGGGCCTGTAGCTATAGGCCGCCTATTTTCTGGAACGATAAAAGATGGGCAAACTATCAATATCATTGACACAAAGCGTGAAGGAAGAGTGCAATCAGTAAACTTTTTCATGTCAAACATTAGGGAGCAAGTTGGTGAGCTTGGGGCTGGAAACATACCGGCACTTTTAGGATTAACTGATGCTCGTGCGGGGCAAACAATTTCTACTGTAAAAGGCATTTCAGTATTTGAGGCATCAAAGTATGTTTCTGAACCAGTAGTTCAGATGGCAATAGAGCCAAAACATCCAAAGGATCTTCCAAAACTTGTAGAAACATTACGTAAGCTTACAATAGAGGATCCAAATCTTGTCATTAAAATTGATGAAGAAACTGGCGAGACAATCATGGCAGGAATGGGCGTGTTGCATCTTGACGTCTCAGTAAATTTGATTAAAGATGCTAAAATTGATATTGTTACATCTGAACCATTAATTAATTACAGAGAAACTATTGCTGGTTCATCTGAGGTTGTTATGGCAAAATCGCCTAACCGTCACAATAAGATTTTCATGAGAGTTGAACCTTTGGAGCCTGAAATTGCTGAAATGTGCAGAGATGGAACACTTAGCGAGATGAAGGATAAGAAGGAAACTACGCAGATCCTTCGTGATCATGGTTGGGAACCAGATGTTGCAAAGAAAGTAATGAGATTTGACTCTCGTGGAAACGTAATGATTAATGGTACTAAAGGTGTACAGTTTATAGACGAATCTACAGATTCACTTTTGTCCGGTTTTGATGAGGTAATGAGTGAAGGCGGGCTTGCAAAAGAACAGGTAAGAAATTGCAAATTTACATTTACTCACTTTGTTCCACACGAAGATACAGCGCATAGAGGTTTATCTCAATTAGGTCCAGCGTCAAGACGAGCATGCTTGGGTGCATTTTTATCAGCTGATCCAATAATTTTAGAACCAATGTTAGCAATTGAAGTACGTGTTCCAACTGATCTAATAGGTAATGTATCAAGTGTTTTGCAAGGCAAACGTGGAAAGGTACTTGATATGCAGCAAAAGGGCGCAAGTAGTATAGTTATTGGAGAAGTCCCAGCTGTTGAGACTTTTGATTTATCTGAGAAGATGAGGGGTCAGACTGCTGGCAAAGCAATATGGAACAGTCACTTTAAGGCATGGACCCCAGTACCAAAATCAATTGGTGCAACATTATTACAAGAGATTAGAAAACGTAAGGGATTAAGTCCAGAGCCACCAGTAGCTAGTGAATTTATTGACAAAGAGTAAAATCACATATCTTGGTTTTCTTATAGTTAAATAACTCAAATGGTTTGATTTCATGTGGATCTTTGGGACATTTTTCCTTTTGCCCCCGAGGTTGGATACATTGGATTAGCTCTTGTTAGCTTCATTGGTTCATTAATTCCATTTGTTCCTGTCCCTTCGTTTATTTTACTAGCTACTATGTCAGTTGGTGGACAATTTGATATACATATTCTTGCTTTAATTTCAGCCTTCACAGCAACGATTGCGAAACAGATCATATTTTACGCAAGTTATGGTGGCCGAAGAATGATTTCAGAAAAAACCAAAAAACGAATGAAACCGTTTCAAAAATTAGTTAAGCGTTATGGTGGTACTGCTGCTTTTGTTGCCGCAGCAACTCCAATTCCTGATGACATTGTTTACATTCCATTAGGATTAGCAAAATATAGCCCAAAAAAGTTCTTTGTTGCAACATTATTAGGAAAACTTGTTTTATGTTACATACTAGTATTAATTTCACATTACATGGGTTTATCAATTTTGGAACCAATACTTGAGGACATTGATGATCCATTTGCCGTTTACGCTGGAATAATTGTATTTGGAGCTATTATGAC
>LUMK01000227.1_pt1 | contig 12742 bp, 10 predicted proteins | sample 729981 | NCBI WGS metagenome assembly LUMK01 (sample SAMN03860265, study PRJNA289734) | marine metagenome | biome: seawater column; feature: ocean; material: water; isolation source: Red Sea water column Station 22 - depth 200m | place: Saudi Arabia: Red Sea | collected 2011-10-15 | depth 200 m
GAATAATAATGAGCGCTTCAGGCAATCATATTTGTCACAGTATCCTGGATATTACCTCACTGGTGATGAAGGCATCAAGGATGAAGATGGTTATTTATTTGTGATGGGCCGTACAGATGATGTAATCAATGTTGCCGGACATCGTCTTTCAACCGGAGAGATGGAGGAATTGATTGCAGGTCATCCTGCAGTTGCGGAATGTGCTGTTACAGGTATTGATGATGAGCTGCGCGGACAAGTTCCTGTAGGCTTTGTTGTGTTAAAGGATGGTATTGAGAAATCACAGGAGCAAATGCAGATGGAATTAGTCGATATAATCAGGAGAGATATTGGCGCCGTTGCCTACTTTAAACAGTCCGGTATTGTCAAGCGATTGCCAAAAACACGCTCCGGCAAAATACTGCGTAAGACTATCCGACAGCTGGCTATCGAAACAGAAGTTTCAGTTCCCCCCACCATCGATGATCCAAAAATACTTGATGAAATTCGTGAAGTAATGCGGGAACGTGGAATCGGACAGTACGCCGTGTCTTGACGAAACAACGCGCGCTGGTTTACTGCACCTTGCGTTGCCCCTTCCTTTTTTTTTGCAGCAGATGATCCAGCACAAAACACTCCATATTTTCCTTTCAAAGCAGACAGCATGGTTTTGGTTTGCCGGGAAGCATCACTGCCTTAAACCCGCACCTGAACCTCTTGATACAGAGTTGATTGTAGAGCTGTGTCGTGAGTTGGGTCCAGGAAGGATAGTAATGTTTCTTGAATTTCCATGGGTACTGACTCTTTATGAAATAACAATTTCATTATCGCAGCAAGAACTCATAACTTATGCTAAATCCTGTTTAGGATTTCCGGATCATGATCAAGGAAAAAATCAAAATCATCCTGAGCATATAACCCACCCAACATCTGAGGAGATGCCCGTGGGAGGAATATTTTTTAAACAAGCCCAACAGGATCGTGTCGGCCTACTTTGCGCTTCTCTTTCTAAAGAAAGTATTCGCTTAAAGAAATTACTGAAAGAGGATACAAACATATCTGTTGAGGCAGTTCCTTTGATTGTTGCCTGCATGCCTAAGTTGCTGGAATGTCCGGAAGACACATTGATTTTCAAAGGTGTTGAGCAGTCTTTTTTTGTAAATAAAACTGATGGGATTCTCAAAAAATATGTTGAACTGCCAACCCTGGGCAATGTTACAGGGGAAGATTTTGTTGCAGACCAAATACCCACTGACACCACGCCTCAGATCATCAGTCTTTTTCCAAATGATGATATTGAAGAACATTCCGGGGAAACAATTGAAAATGACGAACATATCGGTCAACCGACTTCTGTTAGTAAGCAAAATACTATTAAAATGGAGGATGTATTGTCAGAATGGAAAGGCCTGGCCAAATCCCCTCAAACAGGATTCTGGTGGACTTCCTTAAAAAAACGTCGGCAATTAAAACTGGTTAATACATGGAGGATTGCAGCAGGTGTTTTGATTTTATCAGTAATTGTAGTTTCAGGTTTATTTTATTACAGAATTTTGAATCAAAATTATATTTTACAAGATGAATTTTCCAGCCTCGAATTAGAACTCGAACAGCATCTTCAAAATTCTCCGTCAAAGTTATTTACAAAACGTGAACAACATCTTGAAAAATTGGAGGAAATATCAAAACAGCTTGTCAATGAAGCCTTTTGGATGCAAAAAACATTACAAACTATTTTGTCATCAATCGAAGGCGCATGGCTGGAAGGTTTTAAATTTAACAATAGCCTACTTCGTTTGGAATTACTGACATTGGAACCAATACACGCTGTGGATTTATTTTTGAGATTATCAAAAATGTCTGAAACCAGTCAGGTCAAATTTAAATCACAGCAGAAATCCAAGATCAAAGGCCATGAAATAATAAGATTCACATTAGTAATTGAATTAACGCCACCAAAAAACACTGGCAACCAAAATCTCAACAGAAATTAAAAAATGCAGCCAGGTCCAAAAAACAGTATCACAGACGTTCCAGGAATCAAAGTTGGACACGCGCAAGACATGAAATTGATGAGCGGAACAACTGTAGTTCTTCCTGATCAAGCAGCAGTAGCAGCAGTGGATTGTCGAGGCGGAGCGCCGGGAACACGTGAAACGGATGTTTTGCATCAGGCAAATTTTGTTGAAGAGGTACACGCAATAGTGTTAAGCGGAGGTTCTGCAATGGGACTGGACGCGGCAAGTGGAGTAGCCGCCTGGCTAAAAAAAAATGGCAGAGGTTTTTCTGTAGCAAAGGGAGTATCGGTACCGATTGTTCCTGCGGCAATTCTCTTTGACCTGCTGAATGGAGGTGAAAAATCCAGAAATGCGGAACATACTTATTTTGAGTTTGGCAAAAAGGCTGCGGAAATAGCCAACAGTGACTGTCAGCTTGGCAATGTTGGTGCGGGAACAGGTGCAAAAGCAGGTGCACTAAAGGGGGGAATTGGTAATGCTTCGTTGATACATAATTCTGGAAATTCAAAAGATAAAGGTTACACAATAGGTGCACTTGCGAGAGTCCATTCCGCCAAGCTGAACATTCATCTAAATCAGACTCAATTAACAACAAGGGAACCGATGGGGGTGTCTCAATGAACACTACTCTCTGTGTTGTTGCAACTGATGCAATGCTATCAAAAGCACAAGCTCAACGGATTGCAATCATGACACAGGATGGTTTTGCCCGTGCCATTCGACCCGTACATACGCCTTTTGATGGAGACATAGTTTTTGTTTTATCAACAGGAGAAATCCCGCTTTCCAACTCAGTATCATACGAAATAGCACGTTTAGGCATGATGGCCGGAGATTGCGCTGCCAGAGCAATTGCACGAGGAGTATATTCTGCAAAATCATTGGGAAAATTGGCAGGTTATCAGGACACATTCAAACAATAGACATATCAGATTTTTCCAATTCATATTTTTCGAATAAACTGGCTATTGGTGAGAATTGGTATTCAATATACATCAGTGATTAGCATGACCGACCATTGTTGAGTATCACCTGTAAAATGCTTAATCGTTCTCTGCATATTTTTCTTTTGAACTTGACTTAAAGATCATTTTCACGCATTATCCGCCTGATAAAATTCCGGGACAAAAAGGTTTATAATAATATCTTTTGAAACAAATACAGTAACAAAATAGTAAGAATATAAAATGAGTTTTCCTCGCCCGCGAAAACGTGGAGGCAGTCAGGCCAGACGACGTACTACCGCAGAGCGTCGTGATCCCATGTTGAGGCAACTCACACGCAACCTGCCGATTGTTGAACCGTTGGATTCAGAGCAGATCGAGCGCATTGATCACGAATCTATGCGTGTTCTAGAAGAGGTAGGTGTGGTTTTCCGGGATCCAATTGCGTTGGATGACTGGAAAGCATCCGGAGCCAGAATTGATGGAGAGCGCGTGTATTTTGATCGTGAACATATCCGTGAACTGGTCGCCAATATACCATCTAATATTACCCTTCATGCACGCGATCCGGAGAAGACTGTCATACTGGGTGGTCCTAATTCTATATTTGTGCCCATGACTGGAGCGCCCTTCCTGCGCGATCTTGACGATGTCCGACGTAATCCTACTCTTGCTGATTTGGGTAACTTTCATAAACTCTGTCAGATGCTTCCAGTCATTCATTCCTCTGCACATCACATCGTGGAGCCGATGGATCATCCTGTGCCCCACCGTCATTTGCGTATTACCTACTCCTCAATGAAGTACTCAGACAAAACTTTCATGGGCATGACCACCTCCGGAAAAAATGCTGAGGATGTTTTGGATATGTGTGCGATCCTATTTGGTGCGGATTTTATGGAGGATCATCCGGTTGTGACAGGCAATATTAACGGCAACTCACCACTGGTATGGGACGCGACTATGCTTGGTGCGTTACGTGCCTTTGCCCGTCTAAACCAGCCGGTATTGTGTTCCCCATTTGTTTTGGGAGGTGCGAACACCCCTGCTTCTGTTGTTCCCTCTGTGGTGCAGCTTAACGCCGAAGCCTTGTCCGCCCTGGCCTATACTCAAGTGGTTCGTAAAGGAACTCCTGCCATTTACGGGCATTATCTCTCAACCGTCTCCATGCAGTCCGGAGCACCAATGGCTGGTACGCCGGAAATTTCACTGATGAACTTCATGATTGGGCAGATGGCGCGTCATTATGACGTACCTTGGCGTACCTCCAATACGCTCGGCGGCGCAAAGACCTTCGATGCCCAGGCCGGTTACGAAAGCGCCTCAACTATGATGGCGGTACTGCTTTCAGGCGCACACTACCTCTGGCACTCCGCAGGCTGGAATGAGGCAGGTATGCACTGCTCAATTGCAAAGTTCGTTGTTGATGCAGAGCAGTGCGCCATGGGCTACCGCATGACTGAAGGTCCGCGCTGGGACGATTTTGAAGAGGCGCTTGCTGCTGTCAGAGACATCGGCCCAGGGGGGCACTATCTGGGACATCCTCATACTCTGGAAAATTTTGAGCGAGCCTTCTTCATGCCCAAGCTTTTCGACAACAATTCAATTGAGCAGTGGAAGGCAGAAGGTTCCAGGGAAATTACGGAAAGAGCCCTGGAATACGCCAGGAAACTGCTCCGGGAATACGAGGAGCCAAAGCTCGACGTGACTAAAAACGAAGAATTACTGGATTATATTGCCCGACGCGAACAGGAAATTCCGGAAGATGAAGGGCTGAATGAAAAATATTAACTTTAAGGAGACATGTGCAATTTGAAGGAATTTATACTCCAATCATAACTCGTGGAACTAATGAATTTAGCAAGCAAAATCATAAACAAGCGTGTTCCATTGATGGTAGGCACAGGAGCAACACGTACGGAGGATTCTGTTATGATCGCTAAAGAGGCCAGGAAAGCAAGAGCAGATTTTCTACTGGTAAATTCTCCACCGTATGCGGTACCGACAGACTTGGAAAACGCCATGCACGCACTCCAGATTGACAGGGCAGCCAACCTGCCGATCATGCTGTACAATTATCCCGGACGAACCGGAGCCAACATGGGAGAAGAGTATTTAAGTCGGGTAGGACGTTCCAAAAATTTCTGTGGCATAAAAGAAAGCTCTGGTGATATCAACCGAGTTCACCTGCTGGCACGGGATTTTCCTCACATCGGACTTGCCTGTGGCATGGATGACCAGGCTCTGGAGTTCTTTGCGTGGGGTGCCAGATGCTGGGTTTGCGCCGGCTCCAACTTCCTGCCAAAGGAACACAACGCGCTCTATGAAGCCTGCGCAATTGAAGGTGATTACACCAAGGGACGAAGAATTATGTCTGCATTGCTGCCTTTGATGCGTGTCCTGGAGCAGGGGGGAAAATTTGTGCAAAGTGTCAAGTACGGCTGCGAACTTGCCGGGTTGAGAACCGGACCACCTCGTGCCCCGCTAAGACCCCTTACCAAAGACGAAAAGCGTGAACTTGAACAGGTGATTAACACCCTTAAAACCACTATTACCACCATATTAGAAGAAGGTTAAAATGTCTGACTTGTTGACCCACGAAGAATATATTGCACTCGCAAAAAATCTCAACTTTCCGGACACAAGTTTTATTGATGGTTCCTTTCGGACGGCGAAATCCGGAAAGACCTTCCCTACGCTCAATCCTGCAACCGGAGAAACACTCGCCGAAGTCTCGGCATGTGGTTCTGAAGATGTGGACTTTGCAGTGCAAAAAGCGCGGGAAGCATTTGACGACGGACGTTGGCGCTGTCTGCATCCCAGCGAACGCAAGGAGGTGTTAATCCGTCTCTGCAAGCTGATTACCCGGAACAGGCGCGAGCTTGCTGTGATGGAAAGCCTGGACAGCGGCAAGCCCATCCGTGACTGTGAAAGCATAGATGTTCCTGAAACAATCCGCACCCTCAAGTGGCATGCAGAGCTGATTGACAAGCTCTATGACCAAACCGCACCGGTAGGAGAGGACGCTATGGCTGTCATCAGCCGTGAGCCGATTGGTGTGGTTGGTACGGTTCTTCCGTGGAACTTCCCGATGCTGATGATGGCCTGGAAGATCGGCCCAGCACTCGCCGCCGGGAATTCAGTGATTGTTAAGCCTGCCGAGCAAACATCCCTGACCGCTCTGCGTGTTGCTGAATTGGCGATGGTTGCAGGAGTTCCTGCAGGGGTGCTGAATGTACTTACAGGCTTCGGCCCGGAAGTCGGAGAACCACTGGGACGGCACAAGGATGTGGACATGATCAGTTTTACCGGATCCACCGAAACAGGGAGGCGCTTCCTTCGTTACGCCGCGGATTCCAATCTCAAGAAGGTTGTGCTGGAATGCGGAGGGAAAAATCCTTTCGTGGTTTTCGATGACGCGGAGGAATTGGACTTAATAGCGGAACATGTGGTCACAGGTGCATTCTGGAACATGGGTGAAAACTGCTCGGCTGCCTCACGGCTGATTGTCCACGAGTCAGTTAAGCAACCGCTAATGGGGCATGTGCTGGCACGTGCCGGTGAGTGGCGTACGGGTGAGCCGCTAAATCCAGTTAACCAGCTTGGGGCACTCGTGGATCAGGAGCACTTTAAGAAGGTATGTTCCTATTTGAAGAAAGGCAAAACGGAAAAGGCAAAACTCATTTTGGGGGGAACCACAGTTGAGGGAATTTATGTTGAGCCAACGATATTTGATGGTGTTTCCGAAAATACCTCAATTGCCAGAGAGGAAATTTTTGGTCCGGTTTTGACTGTTCTTACTGTCAAAAGCAATGACGCAGCAATCGTCTTGGCAAACGATACAGACTATGGCCTTACCGCCTCAGTATTTTCCGGAAACGCCAAACGCGCCCTCCGTGCCGCGCGTACCCTACGTGCCGGAACAGTCACAGTGAACTGCTACGGCGAAGGAGATATCTCCACCCCTTTTGGAGGTTACAAGCAGTCAGGATTCGGCGGACGAGACAACTCCATCCACGCCCATGACCAGTACACCGAACTCAAGACTATTTGGGTTGACCTCTCCGACCGTTCCTCTGGAGAGCTGGTGGAATGATGGCAGGGGCGAAAGATTTTTCATCCACACAGGATACCGCATCAAGAGTCGGGAAGAAAAATCTTTCTCCACAACGAGCATAAAAAACTAGTGCGATTCGAAGAGTAATGCCAAAATCAATTAATGTCAGCAACATCCGTCACGGTAATCCGGGAGTTTCTGGTTGGTACGCGATTTTACCTGAACCAAAACCGCCAGTTGTTTTGGAGAATGACATCACCGCCGACTGGCTGGTGATCGGCGGAGGGTTTGCTGGATTGGCTGCGGCACAGAGACTTCAGCAGCTCCGGCAGAACGAGCGCATTGTACTGCTGGATTCACTCCGCATCGGTGAAGGCAGTTCCGGGCGTAACTCCGGCTTTATGATTGATCTGCCCCACGACATCAGCACGGACAACTATGTCGGGGCAGTGGAACGAGATGTTCTCCAAACACAGAAAAATCGCTACGCGCTATCCTTTGCAGCTGAAGCAGCAGAGGAGTACGGTTTTTCCAAAGAAGTCTTTAACCCCTGTGGAAAAATTAATGCGGCGGCCAGTGAGTCCGGTGACATACACAACCGCGAGTACATGGAGCATCTGAAGGCCATGGGAGAAGATTCAACCTGGCTTGACGCGGAAGAAATGAAACGAATTACCGGAAGTGATTACTATCTGAGTGGACTGCTGACTCCCAAAACGATCACTATACAGTCAGCGGCATATATTCGAGGGTTTGCTGAAGGACTTTCAGGAAATATTGACATTCATGAAAATACCCCTGTGGTTTCACTTGAACGGACTGACGGTGCCTGGAAGACCATTACACCGAAAGGCTCGGTGACTGCACCAAAAGTAATTCTCAGTGTCAACGGGCATCTTCAGAGTTTTGGCTTTCTCAAACGGCGGTTGATGCATATCTTCCTTTATGCCTCAATGACCCGGGAATTAACTGAAAATGAGGTTCATAAACTTGGAGGAGAGCCAAGCTGGGGGGCTGCGCCTGCCAATCCATTCGGCTCCTCCGTGCGCAAAATTTGTGGAGTCGGTGGTCATCGCATTCTTATGCGTAACAAGTTTCATTTCTCTGCTTCATTGGAAGCTTCCGAGAGTGATATTCAACGTGCCGTGGTGGATCACAATCGCAGTTTTCAGCGACGTTTCCCGATGCTTAAGGATGTCGAGATGGAGTATCGTTGGGGCGGGCGATTATGTCTTAGCAGGAACGGTGTTCCTGTATTCGGCGAAATTGAAAATGGGCTGTTTGCGGCCTGCTGTCAAAACGGACTTGGAGCGTCCAAAGGCACCCTCGCAGGGATGCTGGCAGCGGAGTATGCTTCCGGACATGATAATCGTTTTATTGAAGATTATCTCAATGAATCCCAACCCACCAAACTGCCTCCGGAACCGTTTGCCACTATTGGCGCGACTGCTTACCTCAACTGGCAGGAATGGCGGGCAGGTATGGAAAAATAAGGTTCTATCGGCATTGCTATCAGCAACTCATTCAGATTTGACAGATTCATCAAGACTTAAAAATCCGGTCTTTCTTTTTTTGTATTTGATGAAAGCATAAACCCATCAAAATCAGCAGCATTGCCTGAACCTCTCCATCACGGAAATTGTTTTCAAAAAAACCTGCAATCATAAACCCGCATACACCTGCCAATCCTGCCCAAAGAATTGAATTTTCATAAGTGTAAGCAGTTGTTTTTAAAAGCCCCCTGATTGTCTGAAATAAAAATACTGCCAGAATTCCCATGTATCCCAGGATGCCAAACAGTCCAAAATTCACCCAGGTCTGCAGATAGATATTGTGTACTCCTATGCCAGCTTTGTTATGGAATCGATGACCGGTACTCTTACTTATCTTTTCCCTGTAATCAGGCATTATTACCGCATCATTGTCATAACCAATCCCCAGCCAGAAATGATCTTTAATTGCTGCTATCCCAGTTTCCCACATCAAAATGCGGTCCTGATTAGATTTAAGCATGAAGCCGCTGATAAAGCGCTGTTCCAGTGCTTCCAGTCTATTAGTAGGGACACTGTTTTGAATTTGGGAATCATTTAATTGTGAGTAAAAATATGTGCCTCCGGCGATCATTACAATTGTAAGCGACAGCATAAGTTTCGGGGACAGACGGAAAAGCAAAACCGCGATTGCTGCTGCAGTTCCCAGCCAAATACTGCGTCCCAGAGAAGCACCAATTCCGAACAGAACAACAATGGCGATTATAGCTGTTATAATCCTGCTGAAAGGATTCCAGTCTTTGCAAAAAAGCAGTGAAGCGAAAAGTGGGAATGCAATTAATAAAAATCCGCCATAAGTAAGATGGTGTGAGAAATTACCCTTGCCGTGAAAAACGGCATTTTCTGCGGAGGATCCTGGCATGTACTGAGTAGTCATTTCCTGTCCGTCCTGCCGAAGCCAGTCAACACCGGTGAAATACTGGATGATTCCATACACTGCAATAAAAAAAACAAATCCAAAGAAAACCCAGATCAACTGTTCTTCATTGACTTCAGACAAAATTCCCGCTAGCAGCAAAGGCAGCAGCAGCCTCCAATTATCACGTAGAGCCATCAAGTGATCTGTTTCATAATCATTCAGAAGTCCTGAAAGTACTGAGGCAGCCATAAAAAATAATGTTACCCATAAAAAAGGATTTTCAAGCTGGGTCAAGGGGCGATACCATATCCATCTGATCAACGCCAGCAAATATAACATTGCTATTGAAGCTTCAGTTCCTGCAATGCTGAAGGTGCTGCTTATGAACAGAAGATATATGAAAACCCGATTCCAGTTCATAGTAGAAAAAATACTTTTCATCAGACAAGTAAATATTAATAATTTACAATTTTGAAATATCAGCGATACTTAATTCTTCATTTGGGCGATCACGTTCCAGAAGCTGCTGCAAAGCCTGTGTACAAGTAATTCCTTCATGTAAAACTTGATAAACGGCGGTGCATAGCGGCATTTCAATCTGGTGACGCTGCGCTAACTCTTTAATAGAAACAGCGTTACGTACTCCTTCAGCGACAGCACCTCCTGGAGGCATGCATTTATCAAGGGGCAGTCCCTTCCCCAGTTTTTCTCCAAGTGTATGGTTGCGTGAGAGTTGACCTGTAGCAGTCAGTATCAAATCACCTATTCCTGACAATCCCACAAAAGTTTCATGGGCCCCGCCCATTGCCGAACCTAGCCGTGTCATTTCCGCAACACCTCTGCAAATCAAAGCAGCACGGGCATTAAGCCCCAGCTGCATTCCGTCCGCAATTCCAGAAGCAATTGCAATCACATTCTTTATGGCTCCTCCCAGCTGCACGCCAATTAGATCGGTACTTCTATAAAGACGAAAGCGCTCGGAATGAATATATTTCTGAAGAATGTTTCCTGTTATTTCGTCCTCACAAGCCAATACTGCCGCTGAAGGTAAATCCAGCGCCACTTCTTGCGCGAAAGTTGGGCCTGACATTACAGCCAGTTTGGAAATATTGCCAAGTTCTTCATGGTAAATTTCACTCATAAGTGCTAATGAATGTTGCTCTATTCCTTTTGTGAGAATGACCAGGATATGTTCAGATGTGAATTCAGGTTTAATTATTTTGGCAATTTCACGGGTAAAATGCGAAGGCGGCGCCGCTACCAGAATTTGGGTATTCCGGACAACTTCAGGTAAATCGGTTGTGGCGTTAATTGTTTCCGGAAGCCGGATGTCCGGTAAAAAATCTGTATTGACGTGATTCCTGGTGATATCCTCAGCTGTCTCAATTTCGTTGCACCATATCCGGACAGAAAAGTTTTTATTAGCAAGGTGTCTGGCTAGAGCTGTTCCCCATGCACCAGCCCCGATCACACCAATTTGAAACCGGTCAGACTTCATAATTTTTACAACTCTCCTGGGCTTCCAGAATACTTTTTTCCAGATCTACAAGCGGAGTTGAAAGTGTGTCAAGTTGTTCATTAAGCTGTTTTACTTGAAGCATTGTTTGTTCCGGTGATGGACTGCCCTGGTGCTGTCTTTGATCTAACAGTTTCAGTGGATTCTGCAGCTCAGTCAGATCATCGACTATTTCAGCTGAATACCCAGATTCTTCCAATGTTTGCTTCAATGCTGGTGTGGTAATTGTTGTTTCAGGGGCAGAAAGTTTTACACTTTGAGCAATGAGATGGTAACACTCTCGAAAGGGTAGATTAAGCTTGCGGGCCAGATGATCTGCAATGTCTGTTGAATTCATAAAATCTGTTTCGGATAATTCCTTCATCTTTTTAGTGTTCGCAGTCAAACTTTCAAATACGCCTTGTAAAATATACGGAGCTGATTCACATTCCCGAACAAGATCCATGATCAGATATTTGCTTACTTGTGAGTCTCGGTTATAGCCGCTCATACCCCCCTTTTGGATACCAAGCAAACCGGACAACATTCCCTGCGCAAGTGATGCTTTGGATTTAATTACTTCAGCAAAATCCGGATTTTTCTTCTGCGGCATGATAGAGGAACCGGTTACATAATCATCATCAATCCGGATCATCCCAGCGTAAGGATGACTCAAAAAAATAAGATCCTGTGCAATGATGCTGAGATGATTCATCAGCATAGTTATTGCTTGGGCGAGCTGAGCCTCGTTTTCCCAGCGTGCAACAATACAATCCAGTGTGTTGGTTTCTATCTTTTCAAAAGCAAGCAGCTTGGTAGTTAGTTCCCGGTCAATAGACCATGATGGCCCGAAAGCAGCGGCTGCACCCAGTGGATTGCGATTGATAAGAGAAAGTGAAAAAGATAATCGTTCCAGATCTCTGCAAAGTCCCTGAGCATAAGCACAAAGCCAGTGACCCCATGATGTAACCATTGCCGGCTGGCAGTGTGTGAATCCGGGCATAACACTCTCTGCGTTTTTTTCTGCCTGAACCAATAAAGCAGATGCCATATTTTTCACTGAAAAAAACATGTTTAAACATGTGCTTCGCAGATACAGCCGCATGTCACAGGCCGATTGATCATTTCTGCTTCTGCCGATATGCATCCTGCCTCCTGCGTCTGTACCTTGCTGTTCAGTCACAAAAGACTCGACATTGATGTGTACATCTTCCTTGTTTGGATCAAGCAAGAAATTACCTTCATCAACATGTTTTTCTAGCTGGTTAAGGCCGGCCAAAATGCTTTGCAGGTGCTCGTCAGTAATAATTCCCTGCTTGTGCAGCATTATGCAGTGGGCACGGTTGGTCCAGATATCATAAGGAAGCAGTATGTGATCAGCCATTGGTAATTCCTGCACATCACGTCCTGCACAAAAAAGCACATTTTGTTCATTAGGCTGCTTGTTGAGGTGACTTCCCCAGATTTGTGATTGTTTTTTGTCTATCATTTCTCTTGACTGATTCTTTGGTTGTTAATCATAAGCTGAATCAGGAAAAATGCAAGCATATCACAATGATTACGACTATGGCATCCATACCTCAAGTGGCCCTGAGATTGCATCTTCATTACAATGTTTTTTGTAATAACAGTTCACCATTAGTGATTTCAGTTTAGGAATGTTTGACAGCAGCATTTTCACATTATTGCATAAGACCCTTGATTTACGCACAAAGCGTCAGGATCTGCTTACTTCCAATATTGCCAACAAGGACACTCCCGGTTTTAAAGCTGAGGACATGGTTTTTGAGAAAAGTCTGGAGAAGGCGCTTCACGCAGAGGAACCGGGGCTGCTCAAGAC
>LUMK01000062.1_pt1 | contig 12720 bp, 17 predicted proteins | sample 729981 | NCBI WGS metagenome assembly LUMK01 (sample SAMN03860265, study PRJNA289734) | marine metagenome | biome: seawater column; feature: ocean; material: water; isolation source: Red Sea water column Station 22 - depth 200m | place: Saudi Arabia: Red Sea | collected 2011-10-15 | depth 200 m
TCTTATGCTTTACCTTCAGTTGGTGGATATGATATTACAGCATTTGCTCATGTGTTTAATGCATTAGATGCAACATATGTACAAGATGCAGTAGATCATAGTCAATACAACAGTTATGGGGATAAAGTTCATGCAGCTCATAATGCAGAAGTATTTCTTGGAACACCAAGATACTTTAATGCTGGTATTGCTGTTAGTTTCTAAAAGTTAAGTTTGGGGGATTGAAATATATCCCCCACTTTTCTAAAAAAGCTTGACTTATATGTGGTTTTATTGTTATATTTGTATATCGAAAATGGGGATTTTATAATCTAAATGTATCAAAACATTTGGTGTGAAAAAAGAGGTGGTAATCAGGTGGAAGTTCATCTTTGGGATGACACTGCAGGTTATCAAAATTTTATTTTTAAGAATTATGCTTATATAAAAGATGGTTCTGGTCAATATCGTTCAATTTATGGCGATAAACTTAAAAAAGTGACATATTGGACGGAAGAAGATTATAGTTCTGGTAAGGTATTTGAATCTGATGTTCCTTTAGAGACAAAAATTTTATTGGATAGATATCATAAGTCGGATGAGTCATCTAAAAATCATGTTGAGTTATTTTTTGATATTGAAGTAGAAGTTATAGATGGTTTTCCTGAACCTACTAAAGCTAATAATAAAATTACATCTATTGCATTGTATAATAAGATGGAAGATTGTAATAAAGTATTCATAATATCAGATAAAATAAAAAGTTATACAAATGGTAATACAATCGTAGAGGTTTTTGGAACAGAACAACAATTATTACAGGCTTTTTTGAAATATTGGATAAATACAAAGCCAACTATTATCAGTGGTTGGAATATTAATAAATTTGATATACCTTATCTTTATAATCGTATTACAAAAGTATTTGGTGAAGAATTTGCTAGTGCTTTATCACCTATTCAAATTGTAAAATATAATACTAATAAACAGGTGTATAGAATTGCTGGTGTTAGTTCATTGGATTATTTGGAGTTATATAAAAAATTTACTTATACTCAACAATCAAGTTATCGATTAGATCACATCGGTAAAATTGAAGTTAACATAGGTAAGGTTGAGTATGATGGTAGTTTGGATGACTTATATAGAGACGATATAGATAGGTTTATTGAGTATAATTTAAATGATGTTAAAATTGTTGTTGCTCTCGATGATAAGTTGAAATTGATTGATCTTGCACGGGCAGTATCACATTTGGGTAGGATTCCCTATGAAGAGGTATATTATAGTTCTAGATATATAGAAGGTGCAATATTAGTTTATTTGAAACAATTGAATTTAGTTACACCAAATAAAAAAGCTGGAGTTACTTATGATGGTTCATATGGTAGATTTAGTGGAGCGTATGTTAAGAGTCCAGTACCTGGTAGATATGATTGGGTTTTTGATTTAGATTTGACTTCTATGTATCCATCAATTATTATGAGTTTAAATATATCACCTGAAACTAAAATAGGTAAAATAAATGGATGGGACGCAGAAGAGTTTATAAAAGGTACAACTAAAACTTATTCAATTGAAAAAGAAGGTAAAGTTATACGACATTTATCTAATGGTGAGTTAAAAGATTTCATGAATAAAAATAATGTATCTATTTCTTCTAATGGAGTGATTTATGATTTATCTAAAAAGGGAGTAATACCTGCCATATTAAAAAAGTGGTTTAATGCTAGGGTAGAGTATAAATCACTTGCAAAGAAGTATGGTGAAGAAGGAAATGAAAAATTACATGGTTATTTTAATCGTAGACAACATGTTCAAAAGATTTTGTTAAATTCTATTTACGGTGTTTTAGGATTAACAGTATTTAGATTTTATGATATTGATAATGCAGAAGCAACTACAACTACTGGTGTCCAGTTGATTAAATTTACTGAGAAAGTAGCAAATAGTTACTATAATAAAATATTAAAGGATGATAAAGATTATTGTATTTATACTGATACTGATTCAGTTTTCTATTCTGCTCTTCCGTTGGTTCAAAATAGGTTTCCAGATGCTGATGCAACTAGTGATAAATTTATGACAGAACAAATATTGGATGTTGCAAGTGAAGTTCAAGAATATATTAATAAGTCTTATAATTATTTCAGCAATAGGTTTTTGAATATACAAGATGAACATAGGTTTGAGATAAAACAGGAATTGATAGCAAAGAGTGCTTTTTGGGTCACTAAGAAAAGATATGGTCAATGGATTATAAATGATGGTGGTTTGACTGTAGAAAAGTTAGATGTGAAGGGTTTAGATATTGTCAGAAGTTCATTTCCGCCGGCATTTCGTGATTTTATGATAAAGCTATTGAAAGCTATATTGGCTAAAGTTCCAAAGGAAAAGATTGATGAGTTTATTTTGAATTTTAAAAAGAGTTTGGATGATTATGACCTTATGGATATATCTTTACCAAGTGGTGTCAAAGGTATAATTAAATATACAAAGAAAAAAACAACAAAAGGTTTTGGTGGTAAGTCTATATTTACGGAAATGGAAAAAGGAGCACCAGTTCATGTTAAAGCGTCAGTTATCTATAATGATTTGTTAAAACATTTTAAGGCTACCAATCATGAACAGATTAGAAATAGTAGTAAAATCAAATGGGTCTATTTAAAAGACAATCCTTTTAATATTGATGCTATTGCTTATAAGGGATATGATGATCCTAAAGAAATAATAGATTTTATAAATCAATATGTTAATAGAGATAAGTTATTTGATAAAGCATTGAAAAAGAAAATAGAGTTATTCTATGAAAGTATGAAGTGGGATATGCCAGTTGATAAGAAAAGTTCAATTGAAAGGTTTTTTTGATTGACTTTTACATTAAAAAGTATTAAATTAAATAATAATAGGAGAATACTATGAACAAAATAACATTGGATACATTTATCCAAAAATACAATCTTGGTGGGAATGTAAATTCAGTGAAATGGATTTCTGATGGTAAAACATTGTCTACTAGATTTATTTCACCTGATAAAAGTCTGTTGGGTGAATTGACTTTGGTAAAACAAACTTTACCTGAGTTTGAAGTTGGTGTTTATGACACACCATTGTTGTCTAAAATGTTGGGTACTTTAGCTGATACTGTTGATTTTACTTTAACTGAAGTTGATAACACGCCTGTTGCTTTCAATTTTACAGATTCTATAATGTCAGCTGATTATGTATTGGCAGCAATTGGTGTTATACCTGATGTTCCTGAATTAAAGAATGTTCCTGAGTTCAATACTTTGGTTAATATTGATGCACAATTTATTAGTTCTTTTATTCGAGGTAAAGGTGCTTTGGCTGATGTTGAAACATTTGCTGTTACTCCACTTATTGGTGGTTTAGAATTTGTTATTGGTTATAGTGATATCAATTCAAATCGTATTAGTATAAAGACTCAAAGTGGTGCTGTTGCTTTAACTGAACCAGTTGTGTTTAATGCTGAACTTTTTAAAGAGGTTTTAAGTGCTAATAAAGAATGTTCAAAAGCTACTTTACAGATATCAGAAAAAGGTTTGGCTCACATCGAGTTTAATGTTGATGATTTTAACGTTAAATATTGGTTAGTGTCTCAGCAAACTAACTGATGGAATCACATGGATTATGGGTTGAGAGATATAGACCTAAAGATTTATCAACTTATGTAGGGAACAAACATCTTAAATCGAAAGTCGAGAGATTTTTGGAAGATGGTAATGTTCCACATTTATTACTTTACGGTAGAGCTGGCGGTGGAAAGACCACATTGGCAAAAATAATTGTTAATTTGGTTGATTGTGATTATCTATACATTAATGCTTCTGATGAAAGAAATATTGATTTAGTACGAGATAAACTCAAGACATTCGCGTCTTCAATTGGGTTTAGGCCGATGAAAATAGTTATACTGGATGAAGCTGATTACTTAAATGTAAATTCTGCTCAACCAGCTCTCCGTAATTTGATGGAAACCTTTTCTGCTCATTGTAGGTTTATATTGACTTGTAATTATGTTGAGAAAATTATTGAACCAATACGAAGCCGTTGTCAAGCATATAAGATAGTTCCACCATCAAAGAAAGAGGTGGCACTTCATGTTAAAGGTATTTTAGAAAAAGAAAATATTGACTTTGATTTAGATGATTTAGCACTTGTAGTTACGGCTGGTTATCCTGATTTACGTAAAATTATAAATGACTTACAAAGACAGGTAATTGATGGTAAGTTGAAAATTGATAAAGATGGAATGATACATAATGAATTTAAACTCAGATTTTTAGAGATGATTAGAAATAAATCTGATATTAGATCAATTCGTAAGTTGATAGCTGATAGTAATTTTAGTGATTATACTGAATTATTTAGGTTGATGTATGATGAAGTAGAAACATTTACAGGTGACAAGATACCAGAAGTAATAGTAGATATATCTAGTGGTGCTTATCAAGATGTATTAGTTGTGGATAAAGAGATTAATTTTATTGCTACAGTATCAAATATATTAAGGAGAATATCATGAGTATGAAACCAAGAAAACCATTACCTAAGGCACAAGTTCAAGTTGATTTAAAAGATGCAGAAACTATGACTTGTCAACAATGTGATAACAAAATATTTATTCAAGGTTATGTAGTAAAAAAGTTATCAGCGATAATATCACCAACTGGACAAGAAGTGATTGCACCAATACAAGTGTTCAATTGTGGAAGTTGTGGTGAGTTATTACCATTGGGTGCTGAGGTAGATGAACTTATTTAGTTGGATAAATGAATTGTTTGTTGGTAAACGAAATTGGGACACATTTTCTGATACTGATAAAAAAAAGTTTAGTCCATTTATGGTGAATCGTTATTTGAGTATGAATGATGATTTTTTGCCACTTGTAAATTATGTTCAAAAATATGCAATTGAAATTATGCCACATAAATCTTTATATCAATTTTATTGTGAATTGTTGCCAAAAAGGAAAACATATTTAAAATATTTGACAGGGAACAAATATAAAATTGATGACAGAGTTATTGAGTGTTTGATAAAATATTTTGAAGTAAGTAAAAAACAAGCATTGGAGTATTATCGTTTAATGCCTAAGAAGGATTTGAAATTATTACTTAAAAAATTTGGAAAGACAGATAAAGAAATAAAAGAAATGAAAGTTAGATGAATAAGTTGTTTTTAGCATTGGTTTTATCTTTGGTAGGTCATGTTATGGCTTGGTTTCATATGCAAGCACAATTTAAATGGGAGTTTGCTAAATCACTTTGGTGGATTATTTTAGGTGGTATACCTATAAGTTTTGCATTTTATTATAGCACTCGTTGGTACTATGAGCATTTTGAGAGATATTGGTATGTTAGACCTATTGGTTTTGGTATGGCAACAATAGTTTTTGCATTTTTGACTTGGTTGATATTATCAGAAGTTCCAGATACTAAGACTTGGGTTTGTGTTATGTTATCTGCAATTATTATTTTTATTCAACTTTCAAATTTTAAGTAAATAGGAGTATAAAATGGAAATTAAAGAGAGAGAGCTATTAGCCAATACTGAGAGATTAGTTATTATAGAACAAATGGAAAAAGATTGGCCTAAGATGACTGAAGAGTTTAAAAAAATACAACGAGAACAATATGTTTTGTTTTTACATAAACAACATGATTATGGTCCTGGTAATATTTCAGTTGGCACTCAATTACAAACTAAAGAAGAAATACATTTAAGTTTGACAGGACTTTGGTTTAGAATGAACGACAAAATTCAGAGATTGAAAAATTTATTGATGAATAAACGACAATCGGCAGTAGAAGGTGAACCAATGGAAGATGCTTATTTGGATGTATCTAATTATGGAATTATGGCAGTAATTGTCAGTAGAGGAAAGTGGGGTAAATAATGAATGAAAAATATTGGGGTGAAAAGAAACCACATAGAAAGAAAAGAGCACAAAATCCACCAGCCGACAAACATATAGCAGTTCATGAGAATAAAATTTATTATTATGCTGGTGTTGGTAGAGATAGTGCATCAGAACTTAACAAAAAGATAGGTGAGTTGGAATCTAAGAGTTTAACACTTGGAAATAATTTAGATATAGACCCACCAATACTTAGATTGATGATAAATTCAGGCGGTGGTTCAATTACTGCAGGTATTTCATCTATGGATACTATATTGAGATGTAAAGTTCCAGTTCATACTTATGTAGATGGATTTTGTGCAAGTGCAGCAACATTTATTTCAGTAGTTGGTGAAAAACGGTATATGAGTAGAAATTCTTATATGTTGATTCATCAGTTATCTTCAAATTTTTGGGGAAAGTATTCAGAGTTTGAGGATGAGAAACAGAATCTTGATTTGATGATGGAAACAATTAAAAATGTATATAAAGAATATACTAAAGTTCCAATGAAAAAAATAAATGAAATATTGAAACATGATTTGTTGTGGGATGCTAAAACTTGTTTAAAATATGGTTTGATTGATGAGATAGTATGAAGTCGATTTCACATTCACAATTTACAACTTATAACGATTGTAATTTAAAGTGGAAACTTCGTTATATAGATGAGCTTAGTATTTCAGGTGGCAACATATATACTTTATTTGGTTCTGCAATGCATACTGTTATTCAAAGTTATCTTACTGAGATGTATAACAAGTCAATAGTATCTGCAGATAAATTACCACTTGATGATATGTTGAAAGAAGAGATGGTTAAAGAGTTTAATAATATAAAAGAGAAGTGGGGAGTTTTGCCTTGTGAGCAAAAAGATATGGTAGAGTTTTATCAGGATGGTCTTGATATAATTCAACATTTTAGAAAACATCGTAACAAGTATTTTATGAAAAATAATTATGAGTTAATTGGTGTTGAAGTTCCTATATTTACAACTGTACAGGAAGGTGTAGAATTTAGAAGTTTTTTAGATGTCGTGCTTCGTAATAAAATATCTGGAGATATTACTATTATTGATTTGAAAACTTCAACAAGAAGTTGGACAAATTTTCATAAAAAGAATTTTTACAAAATATCTCAGTTATTATTGTATAAACAATTTTATTCAGATAAGTTTGATGTATCGTTGGATAAGATTTTTGTAGAGTTTTTGATTTTGAAAAGGAAGATAGCAAAAAAGTCAGATTTTCCAATTAGTAGATTACAACGATTTGAGCCGTCACAAGGAAAAATAAATATGAATAAAACTATGAAGGCGTTTAATGAATTTCGTGAATTGATTTTTGATTCAAAGGGAGAATATAGGAAAGATAGAAATTATTCAGCAAAACCTGGAAGTGCATGTAAATTTTGTGAATTTTATGATACGGAGTATTGTGAATGGGGAAAGATATTGTAGATAATCCGATATTGAAAGTCGGAATTGTTGGTAGTCGGAAATATGAAAATCGACAAAAAATAAAACAATTTATATTCAAATTAAAAAGGGAAAAGGGACCTGACACGGTAATTGTAAGTGGTGGATGTCCACGAGGTGCAGATTATTATGCTAAGAAATATGCTCTTGAATTGGGATTACAATATGAAGAGTATCCACCAGTACATCAAGCACATAATTTATATTGTCCATTACATGAAAGAAATTATGGAAAGCCATATAGTGTTAGGAATTTTTTTGCTAGGAATAAACAAATAGCAATTCATTCAGAATATATTGTGGCATTTATACCAAGAGGAGTTGATTCACCAGGTTCTATGTCTACTATTAATTATGCTAAAAAATTTGGAAAAAAAACTATTGTTATAAGTTAAATATATATATTTATGTATATATGAAAACACAAACAAAATTAACATCTGTAAAAATAATTAAATCTTTGTATGAAAATTTTAGGTTAAAAACAGTTAATTCATCTATGAATTTGCAAAAAATAGTTAACCGTTCAATCCATCAGTATCTAAATGATGTAGTTATAAGAGAGCAAATGGAGAGCTATGATAAACTTTTTGCAAGTGGGAGTAAATTTTAATGAATAGTACAGTTAGTGAGAAAATACTTAATAAAATTTATGACATTTTAATTAGAATTGAAAAACATTTGCTTGAACATAAACCTAAAAAAGAAAAAAAGAAAAAACAGTTATTAAACGATTAATATGAATGTAAAGAGGTTATATGGCTAAAAAGAAAATTTTATTGATGTCTGACGATTTGAGGATGCATAGTGGAGTTGCAACTGTTTCAAAAGATATTGTCATAGAAACTTTAAATGAATATGATTGGGTTCAGATAGGTGGTGCAATAAAACATCCTGAAGTCGGCAAGATCGTAGATATGAGTGAAGGTCTCTCTGAATTTGGGATAAAAGATGGATACCTAAGAATTTATCCTGTAGATGGTTATGGAAGTGAAGATATTTTGAGAGAAGTGTTAGATCGTGAGAATCCAGATGCAATTCTTCACTATACAGATCCAAGATTTTGGATTTGGTTTTATCAGATGGAATCGGAGATCAGGAGAAATATTCCCATATTTTATTACAACATTTGGGATGATTTGCCTGATCCACAATATAATACAAATTACTATCGTAGTTGTGATTTACTAATGGGAATATCAAAACAAACTTATGGGATAAATAAAAGATTATTAAAACCATATGGATATGAAGATTGGCAGATAACTTATGTTCCACATGGTATATCATCAAGACGATTTCATAAGATTGAAGATGATGATGCTAAATTATTGGATTTTGAAGAAAAACATAGGTTGTTAGATAAAAAATTTAAAATATTATATAGTAATAGAAATATCAGGAGAAAACAGCCTGGTGATGTTTTGATGGCTTATAAATATTTTATGGATTATTTAACGCCTGAGGAACAAAAAGAATGTGTGTTAATCTGGCATTGTGCTCCAATCGATGATAATGGAACTGATTTGCCAAGACAATGTAGACATTTAATTCCTGATTATGATGTTTGTTTTACTTATGATAATGCAAATGAAGCTTTTAATGATGAAGATATGAATTTGTTATTTAATTCAGCTGATGTTTATGTTAATTTGGCTTCTAATGAAGGATTTGGTTTGGGTAGTTGTGAAGCTCTTACGGTTGGTACACCTATTATTGTGAATGTAACAGGTGGATTACAAGATCAATGTGGATTTAGAAATAAAGACGGTGAATTTTTGACACCAGATGATTATATTAATTTAGGTAGTAACCATAGAGGTGAATATAAAAATCATGGCGAGTGGGTAAAACCTGTTTATCCATCTAATGTATCTTTGCAGGGTTCGCCACCAACACCATATATATGGGATGATAGATGTCGACCAGAAGATGTTGCACCACTTCTTCGTGAGTTTTATGATATGGGTAGGAAAAAAAGAAAAAAACTTGGATCGCTTGGTACTAAATTTTGTAAAGAGAATCATATGACTGCTGAAGTTATGGGTCAGAATTTTATAAATTCTATGAATGGGGCATTTGAAAATTGGAAACCAAGTAAACGTTATACGATGGAGAAAATATGAAAAAATTAGTAGTAATGTGTGCTCCATTTAGTACTAGGAGTGGTTATGGTGATCATGCTAGGTCAATATATTATTCTATAATGGATAGAGATGATATTGATATAAAGTGTTTAGATGTTAGATGGGGTACGACTCCTAGGAATCATTTGAATCCTGAAGTGCCACGACATAAAAAATTATTGGACTGTTTTGTGGATCCTGAACAGCTGAAACAACAACCTGATGTTTATATTGATATACGTATACCTAATGAATTCGCAAATCCTGGTAAATTTAATATAGGAATTACAGCAGGTGTAGAGACTGATGTGGTTTCACCTGAGTTTTTGGCAGGAATGAATAATATGAATTTAAATATTGTGCCATCGAAATTTACTGCTGATACTTTTAGAAAATGTACATATGATCAAGTGGAAGATATGCCAGATGGACAAAAACAAAAAACTGGTATTATTAAATTAGATAAGCCAATAAAAGTTTTATTCGAGGGAGCTGATACTGATGTTTATTATCCAATGGATAAATATAAAATTAAATCAGATTTTGCGGATGAGTTATCTGAATTGATAAAAGAAGATTTTGCTTATTTGCATGTTGGACAATGGACTAAAGGTGAGATGGGTGAAGATAGAAAAAATATACCTTTGATGATTAAATGTTTTTTAGAGACTTTTAGTAATACACAAAATCCACCTGCTTTAGTTTTAAAAGTAAATGGAGCTAATTTTAGTATTTTAGATAATCATCAAACGGTGAAAAGTATTACAAAAATTAAAGATAAATTTTCACACGTAGAATCAGTATCTAATATTTATTTAATTCATGGTGATTTGACAATTCAAGAAATGGCTGTCTTGTATAATCATCCAAAAATTAGAGCATTTATAACTTGTACTCATGGAGAAGGATTTGGTAGACCAATGTTAGAGGCAAGTTGTTGTGATTTACCTGTCATTGCTTCAAGGTGGAGTGGTCATATGGATTTTTTAACGGATTCTGACTCTTTATTGATTAATGGTTTTTTAAAAGAAGTTCCAAAATCTGCACTTTGGAAACCAATTATTGTTGAGCCTGGCAAATGGTTTAATGTAAATGAAGCTGACGTTAAGAGAAAATTAAGAACTTTTTACAAAAAACATAAACTGATTGGAAGGAAAGCAAAAAGATTAGGTAAGAATAATAGACAAAAATATTCCTTAAATGAAATGAAGAAAGAATTTAATAAAATTTTAGATAATGTGTTGACAAGTATTCCAAGTCCAGTTAATTTAAAATTGCCAAAGTTGAAAAAAGTAGGTAGTAAAAAATCAAAATCACAGACATCTATAAAATTGCCAAAATTAAAAAAGGTTACGTAATGGATGATATTTTTTTAAAAGTACAGTGTCCTAATGATGGTGAAAAATGTTTAATTGATGATGGAGATATATTTGAATCAGTTATTTTATTAGGAGATAATGAACAAAATATGCAATGTTTGGTTTGTGGTTTCGCGTCTAATAGAGATATGAAGTCACACATAAATGATAATCCATTTCCACAAGAATTTAAAGATGTATGTATAGAAATGAATGACAGATGGTGGGCACCGTCTACATTTACAACTGAACATTACATGGTTGTACCTTTTGTAGAAGGAGATGTATTGAAATGGAGATTGTTTGCAAAAGATGACCCATCTACTGAAGTATTTGTACCACATTTCAGTGATGCTTTTAAAATGGTAGAAAAGTTGGAGAAGAACATTGGCGACCAGATACAACAATCGTAATATAATATTATCAGAACAAACATTACCAACTGGTAAGTTATTATCAGGAATGATTGTGACTTTTAATTATTCTGAAGAAGGTGTAACTGACCCGAGACCTATACTTTTATTTTTACATCGTGACAGTAAAAAAAAGTTGATAGAGGGTTTGAATATGAATTATATTAATTCTGCAAAAATAAAAAAATTATTTCAGGTAATAGAGTTCAAGAAGGGTGTACATGGTCAAGAGAATCTTATTGCTTTGAGAGATGACTATTTTAGAATTCAATTATCAGTTACTAAAAAAAGGTCTTTTATGTCACCAAAAAGATTTTATTCTAATATTATATTGGCAGATAATGTTTTTACACGAGCATATAGAAGTTATAAGACAGATAAATTATCGGCATTAAAAGTAATTAATATAAAAGAAGAGTATATTCAATTTTGAAAATTAGTTATTCTATATTAACTCATAATGAAACTAAGTCATTAGAAAAACTATTAAGATTTTTGGTGAAGTGGAAAGCTGATGGAGATGAAATAGTAATTCTTGATGATTATTCTGATGATGAAAAAACTAAACAGATTTTAGATTTTTATGTATCTACCGAAGATATTATCTATGAACAAAGATCATTAAATAATGATTACGCTACACAAAAAAATCATTTGAAGTCAATGTGTAGTGGTGATTATAGTTTTAACTTAGATGCAGATGAAATGATTAGTAGGTGGTTGATAAAAAATATTCATGGAATATTAGAAGATAATCAAATAGATTTGATTTATCTACCAAGAATTAACACTGTTGAGGGTTTAACTCAACAACATATACAACAATGGGGATGGAATGTAAATGAAGAAGGTTGGATTAATTTTCCAGATTGGCAAGGACGAGTGTTCAAAAATAGACCAAATATAAAATGGGAAAAACCTGTTCATGAGATGATAAAAGGATTCCAAACATATGCACATTTACCTACGGACAAGCCATTTTGTATGTTACACTATAAGAAAATTGAAAAACAAGAACAACAAAATAAGAAATATGATGGAATTTTAAGATGAAAGCATTAGTAACAGGTGGTGCTGGTTTTGTCGGTACGAATTTAATAAAGAGATTATTAAAAGATGGATATGATGTGATATCAATGGATAACTATTCTTCTGGATTTATGGATAATCATCAAAATGGATGTAAATATTTAGATTTTGATTGTACAGATAAAGAAGGGTGGGAACAAGTTGAAGAATTTTGGGGAACAAATACTCCAGATGTTATATTTCACATGGCAGCATTAGCAAGAATTCAACCATCTATAAAAGAACCAACTATTACTATTCAAAATAATTTTAATAGTACTTTAAATATTTTAGAATGGGCGAGAAGTAAAGATTGTCCTGTGATTTTTGCTGGTTCAAGTTCATATCATCATGGATTATGGGGAAGTCCATATGC
>LUMK01000337.1_pt1 | contig 12709 bp, 11 predicted proteins | sample 729981 | NCBI WGS metagenome assembly LUMK01 (sample SAMN03860265, study PRJNA289734) | marine metagenome | biome: seawater column; feature: ocean; material: water; isolation source: Red Sea water column Station 22 - depth 200m | place: Saudi Arabia: Red Sea | collected 2011-10-15 | depth 200 m
TCCGAATTCGAATGGATAGACACAACATCAGCTAAGTCTTGTAGTGTGGCAGCCCGAGAACCGTCTAGTTGGGCCAGGTGCCAGCTGGCTATTCTAGATCCGATAAGACGGACGACTTCAGCCAGGTCTTTGTCTTTCAGCATGGAAAATACAGCGATGTTACGTCTGACAGGATGACGCCTATCAATGAACGCAGCCAGATTGGCGACACCAGCGGGGTTATGGGCCACATCAATAATTTGTTCAATTTCACCCGGCCGCACCTGGATCCGACCAGGCAGTTCTGTGTTTGCCAAACCTTCGCGAACCGTATCTTTACGGACGGGTAAATCTGCGTTCATCGATTCAACGATTGCGATCGCCCCTGAGGTGTTTTGCAGGGCGGCATCGTCCCCTGACCCAGGGATCTGCAGGTCGCTATATGTCCTAGCCGTGCCCCATCGCGACGGATCCGGATTCCAGGCAAAGCGACCGTCCGATACTGTAAATCTATAATCTATACCGATCCTTTTTATCTTACATTTCAACCGATCTGCCCTATCGACGATCGAAACTGGTACGCTGTGGTCATTCAGTACCGCTTTACTGCCGAAACGAAGGACACCGGCTTTCTCAAACCCTATCTGCTCACACGTTTTTCCAAGCCAGGCCTCGTGGTCAAGTGACACGGGGGTAATACAACTGAGATTCGAAGTGATCGAATTGACAGCGTCTAGTCGGCCTCCCAATCCAACCTCTAGCAGAACTACGTCTAACTTGTTGCTCGAAAAAATATAGAGCGCCGCTAAAGTACCAAATTCAAAATATGTCAAGGGGATCCCTTGCCGGGCCTGATCACATTGGTTGAGCTGAATCCTTTCTCCATAGTCAACTAAATGGGGAGAAGTATAAGCACCCACTCTATAACCCGCTGATACGTAAATCGACTCAACACATCTCACTGTTGAACCTTTACCATTCGTACCGGCAAATGTTATTACCTTAGATGGCAGTCGAAGCCTCATCTGATGAAGCACACGCCGTACACGATCCAGGGCAAGATCCTTCGATCGAAAATGAACTGACTGAATATATTCGAGCCACTGATCCAAGGTCAGAAGTGACAAGGGCGCGGACAACTCAGTCGTTGGGGTGGTTCTATTTCAGCCTAAATAAACGAGAGTAAAAATCATCTCTAGAACTAAAGAACCAACTCCCCCTCTACACTACGTCCGGGACTTGGCCCTAGTATTTTCAATAAGCTGGCAATAGTCGCAGACATTTGATCTCTTGTTACGATCATGTCAATGGCACCGTGTTCAAGCAAAAACTCAGCACGTTGGAAACCTTCCGGCAAAGACTCACGAACAGTCTGTTCAATCACCCGAGCTCCTGCAAACCCGACCAGCGCTTTCGGTTCAGCAATGATAACGTCGCCCAGCATGGCGATACTTGCCGACACACCCCCCATTGTGGGATCTGTAAGAACTGAAACATACGGCAACCCCGCTTCGTGTAGTTTATTCAGTGCAGCAGTAGTTTTTGCCATTTGCATTAACGACAAAATTGACTCTTGCATTCGGGCGCCTCCACTGGCAATGAAACAAACCAGAGGCGCCCGTATTTGCAAAGCATGTTCGGCAGCTCTAACGAATCGCTCTCCGACCACCGATCCCATCGATCCTCCCATGTATGCTAAGCCTTTCCTTATACCTTTTAGAATCCTTAAACCTTAACGGGTCAGTGGATTGCAGACTGGTTGCCAATTCAGTGAACTCGGCCTCGTCAAATAATGTCCGCAAGCGTTCACGGGCGCCCAGCCGCATGTGATGCCCACACTTTGGACAAACCTGATTGGTTCTTTCAAGTTCAGAGCCATACAACACTGCGCTGCACGCTGCACATTTGTGCCACAATCCTTCTGGAACACTGCGTTTACTTAGTGCATCTCGAACCTTGATCTTAGGTGGAATTAGCCTCTCGAACCAGTTCATGGTCAGTCTGCTTCCCGTTTGTGAGTTTGCATCTGATCATGATCTCTAACCGCACAGATAAATGATTCAATCTTCTCTGTGTTCTTCCGACCGGGCGACGTTTCCACCCCGCTTGAAACATCAACTCCATACGCCCCAGACTTCGTAAGTGCGGTAGAAACATTACTCGCCTCTATGCCTCCGGCGATAATTACCGGACTGCTCTGGCATTGTTTGGCTCGTTCCCACGAGAATGCCGAACCTGTGCCGCCGTATCTCTCTGATTCGTAGGTATCCAACAAAAGCGCACAGGCTTGCGGATAGGACCGTGCATAAATTTCAGGTTCGGCATCATCCGACATCCTCAATGTTTTGATGTATGGCATTCCAAAGCCGTTACAAAACTCAGCCGATTCGCTGCCGTGAAACTGGAGCAAAGTAAGCCTTACTTTGCTCAACACCGTGTCAATTTCTTTTTTATTTGGGTCCACAAACACACCAACAACATGCACTAGTGCCGGTAAACTGTCAGCAATATCCGCAGCCTGCCGTATACTTACTGCGCGAGGACTTGGACCATAGAAAATAAGGCCGATTGCATCCGCACCGCAGGAGATTGCGGTCGCAGCATCCTCAACCCGGGTAATTCCACAAATTTTTATACGCGTTCGCAAGACAATTTACTGGTTAGTATGACTTGTAACAGATGAACCACATCAACAGGTTCCGGGTTCATGTTACCAGAACCTACATGGCGGCGGTGCTGGGGGAAAGTTATATCTAGCCGAGTAGGAAACACCACATAAATACAACCCATCGGCAGTGGCTGTTACGCCACCTTTCGTTCGATCACGTGTTTCCAGCACTTCCCTCGACCAATCTGGCTCGCATTCACCCGCACCAATAGCTATAAGGACCCCGACGATGTTCCGAACCATGTGTTTAAGGAACCCATTCGCTTTAATATCAAACCATATCCAGCTTTCCTTCTGATTGATTTCGAGTTCGTGGATTATTCGGATTGATGTATTTGATTGGCATGATACTGCCCGGTAAGCGTTAAAGTCGTGTTCACCAAGCAAAGGTTTCGCAGCCATCTTCATTTTGTTTATATCAAGTGGCCTGTAGTACCAGGAAACTCGTCCGGACAGGTAGGTCGGCCGCACCGGCCTATTCAGCAAAACATATCGATAGGAGCGGGTAAGTGCTGAATACCGCGCATGGAAAGTAGCCGGCACCGGCAGAACCCACGACACAACAACAGACTCCGGCAAATTAGAGTTAATTCCCCGCAGCCATCCTTGGCCAGACCGATTGGACCGAGTATCGTAGTGAACAATCTGCCCCGTCGCATGCACTCCTGCATCTGTCCGGCCTGCTGTAATCACCTGAATCTGCTCATCCGCTACGCTGGACACCGCCCCTTCCAAGGTCTCTTGCACGGTTACTACCCCTTTTTGTATCTGCCATCCATGGTAACTACTACCATCGTATTCAAGACACATGGCGATTCGAGATATACCGTTGGGATTCATGTTGCACCGCGCCCTTAGGACATCCGACTACGCTGAAATGGAATATTGGAGATAAAACACCCTACACTCGGCTAAATCGCGCCCTTAATAGTCGTGAATCGGTCGTACTATACGACTCAACTTGACCGGTGGTTGATTACAGTCGCCTTAGCGGGCACTGGTACAATAGACAATAATTGGCATTCTAGCTACACACTATAACGCACTCATGACTGCAAATAACGCAAAGCCAGAATCTTATCGTAGTGGTCCGGACGAATCCGGCCATTTCGGAATGTTTGGCGGTCGCTTCGTGGCCGAAACGCTCATGCCGCTGATTCTTGAGGTTGAACAAGCCTATAACCAAGCTCAACTCGATCCAAGCTTTCAGTCAGATTTCGACTTTTTTGCAGAACATTACATCGGCCGCCCAAGCCCGCTTTACTTCGCTGAAAGCTTAACTCAGGAACTTGGTGGCGCGCGAATTTACTTCAAGCGTGACGAGTTAAATCATACTGGCGCCCACAAGATCAACAACACACTGGGGCAGATTCTGCTTGCTCGTCGAATGGGCAAAAAACGCATTATTGCAGAGACAGGTGCCGGTCAGCATGGCGTTGCAACTGCTACGGTTTGCGCTCTGTTCGATCTACCCTGTGTCGTGTACATGGGCTCAACAGACATCGAACGCCAGGCACCTAATGTATTCAGAATGAAACTACTGGGAGCTGAGGTAATTCCGGTGGAGAGCGGAACAGCGACCCTTAAAGACGCAATGAATGAAGCACTTCGAGACTGGGTCGCTAACGTAGAAGACACCTTCTATATCATCGGCACTGTTGCTGGTCCACATCCCTACCCAGCCATGGTTCGGGACTTTCAAAGTGTGATAGGTCGGGAAGTGAAGGAACAGATTCTTAAGGCAGAAAATAGATTTCCGGATGTATTGGTGGCTTGTATTGGCGGTGGTTCAAACGCTATGGGCCTGTTCCACCCCTTTCTCGATGACAATTTAAGGATCATAGGGGTTGAAGCAGCGGGCCTTGGCGTTGATTCAGGTAAACACGCTGCTTCGCTTACAGGCGGAACGCCGGGTGTTCTGCATGGTAATCGAACGTATCTGCTACAAGATTCCGACGGACAGATTATCGATGCACACTCTATTTCTGCCGGACTAGACTATCCTGGAATCGGTCCTGAACACTCGTGGCTAAATGATGTGGGTCGGGTCGAATATGTATCGGTAACTGACAACGAAGCATTGGATGCATTTCAATTATGTTGCCGGACAGAAGGAATCATCCCTGCGCTTGAGCCTGCCCACGCGCTTGCATACGTTACCAAGATTGCATCTGCGCTTGATAAGGACAACGTAATAGTCATGAATATGTGCGGCCGTGGAGACAAAGATGTTTTCACCATCGCCCAAGCATTGGGAGTAGAACTATGAGCGGCAACGCAGCAGAGACCAGACTGACTCGTAGATTCGCTCAGCTTACCAGTGACTCCCGTGGTGGACTCATTACTTTTTTGACGTCCGGGGATCCAACTCCATCCATATCCAGAGAACTTCTGAGCCGACTACCTGCAGCCGGTGCGGACATTATCGAACTGGGTATGCCTTTTTCAGATCCCATGGCTGATGGGCCAGCTATACAAGCCGCCAGCCAGCGCGCTTTGAAGTCAGGCGCAACTTTGAAAGGCACTCTTAGCATGGTCAGAGATTTCCGGCTAGAAGACTCCCAGACTCCCATTATCCTGATGGGCTACTTCAACCCTATCTATCGCTATGGAAGCCAGAAGTTTGTGAATGATGCCTATTCGTCGGGTGTCGATGGACTCATTATCGTAGATCTGCCTCCTGAAGAAGATGAAGAGCTTTGTCATCCTGCCCTGACGGCGGGCCTTCACTGGATTCGCCTGGTCACGCCCACCACAGACCATAAACGCCTCATATCTGTTCTACAGAATACCAGCGGTTTTGTTTATTACGTATCTATAACCGGTATAACCGGCACACACTCTGCTGACCCTGAAACTCTCAAAAGGGCGATCACTCAATTAAGAAAGGTTACTGATCTACCGCTTGCGGTTGGGTTCGGAATAAAGTCATCAGAACAGGTCCACACTGTCAACGAGTTTGCAGAGGCTGCAGTTGTAGGTTCGGCATTGGTTAACATAATCAGGGCAAATCTAGATAACAGTGGCCGACCGAAAGCAGAACTGTGTGATAACGTTATCGAGTTTGTACAGGACCTGGCTAGCGGTACAGTACGGACCTGATCAGATCATCTGCCAGGAATTTGTAGATCATTTATTGTCTAGGGTCATCAGCATCGCCTCAGCGCTTGCCTTTTGATCCGAATCGCCGTGTTGTAGCACTTCATACTATCAGTGCTATCTGGATCTTCGGTCGACTCATCCGAATCAGAGATGCCAGGACCGTAGACTGTTTCTTCTACGGGAGGTTGCACCGGTTCCTCTGACAATTTCAGGTCAGTCGACGATGACCGCGGGGTTACATCCGGTTGCGCGTCTGGCGGTGAACTGATCGCTGGGGTTACCATTTCTACCCCTGGCTCTTCAAGTTCAAGATCAATCCCGATTTCTTCAGTCAAGATATCGCTGTCACTGGCTATTTCATTGTCTGCATCAGGCTCCCTGAGAGGCGTCGCTGTGAAAAGCGAACTATTCGAGGACAAGGCACGACCCATTTGAACGACTGATAGCCATTCAGAGGAGTCCACTGGCAAAGATGTGGACAACTGGCCGGCCGTCTGTTCGAATTTTTCTAAGTTTCCTTGCGCCTTATAGACCTCCAGCAACTTCAGCTTCAAATCAGTTCTGGTTGGTTCACTAAGAATCGCGGATGTCAGGACCTGCTCAGCTTGATCGTGGTGACCGTAAGTGAGGTAAATGCCCGCTTCAGAAATAGGATCGGTCGCCTTGCCTTGTTCAGTCGACGTGTCGTCTGATTTTTTTGGTATTTGGGACTGTTCAGAACTTCCGTTGGAGTCATCTCGTTGGCTCGCACCAGCCGACTGTTGAGCAGAATTTTCGTCATCTCGCTTGCTGGTCACCGCCGGCACCACGATCGGTATCGTCTCGGACGGTGTACCATCATCTGGACCGATCGAACGTTTTCTACGTAGAACCAGTAGCGCCAGCAATAGCATCAGTATGATTGCTGCACCTAACATTGCGACGAGCTGCTCATCCTTTTGGTAAAGCCTGTTGAGCCCGTCGATCGTGGCCAGGCTGCGAATAATAGCCATCACCGACCCCGGCGATCCAGGATCACTCGAGTCGACTGATACAGCAGTTGTTGTGACGCCGGAGGATTGTTGCTGTCCGGATTGCAGCTGCGTCGCGGAAGCCGGGCTGCCTGCTTCCTTGTTTTCCCCATCTTCGACTGCACTTGGCGAGGTCACCACGACGCTCTCAGAAGAGTCGCTAACCTGCTCAGACGTGCTCTTCTCTTTTACTCCACTACTGGTACTCGCGTTTTGATCTGACGAACTCTGCGAGGCAGCGCTTCCGATATCCGAGGTGGCCGCTACGGCTCTCTGATCATCGCTATCTGCTGTCTGGTCGGTCGAGATCTGTGAACTATCAACGGTTGCATCCGGCACCGCCGGTGTAGCGCTTGTATCCGCTGACCCAACTGAAGAAGCTGCTCCAGTTTGCTGCGTTCGTAGTATTGCCTGTTGCTGTGCCAACGCGAGTGCTTCATCTTGTAAGGCAATCAACCTGGCCGACTTGTCGATCTGCTCTGCTAACAATGCGATTTGGCGTAACAACTTCTCATTTTCGAGCTCCGTCGACGCCAGGTTTTCCTCGGTCAACGTCAGGCGATGCTTGATATTCTCCAACTCAGGATCGATTAATGGCTTGTCAGCTGGCACCGGTACCGTATCGGTATCTTTGACCTCTGTTGCGGGTGGAACGGTCGGGTCGGGTTGAACGATCCTGAGAACATATCCCCCTGTCGTGGTGGCGGTTGTCGTTGCATCAGCACTTTCGCGTTTGCTGTCCTGGCCGGCCTTTGCCGTATCAACTGGCATTTCATTGACAGTTGTTTTTTCAATTTCTTTGACAACGACCTTTTCGACAGGCACTTCCTTGATAATTGTCTTTTCAACCTCTTTGACAACGACCTTTTCGACAGGCACTTCCTTGATAATTGTCTTTTCAACCTCTTTGACAACGACCTTCTCATCTCCCGGTATCAGTGATACCCAGAGTCTCTCGCCAGACTGGGACTTACCCTGTGCGATACCCTGGTGATAATCAATCCATTCCGATAGCTGGCGAGTATATTCCTCTCTAGCTACAATTCTTGAAATGCCCGCCATCATTTCAACAGAAGGGATAATCAATGTAGCCCCTTCTCGGAGCAGATTCATGTTGCCACGAATAAACGCCTCAGAATTGATGTGCATCAACGCAAACATTCTCTGATATATAGTCACGTTTTTATCGACGTCAATATTTGTAGCAATACCCATCAGCGTCTCACCACTTCTAACGGGTTCGTAAGTATCCCCTGGCAGTAGTACCCGCTGATCAGTCGCCCTGGGTAACGTCACTGACTGACCAGCTACCGTGTCGTAACCCGGTGGGTCCAGCAAGGCGGTATATTCGCGAATAATCCTACCGCCCGACCACTGTATGGCCGCTAGAAAATGTAGAAACGGCGTGCGAACGGAACGATCTGTTGTTACATGAATCCATGGGCCGGTTTCACCATTGATCACATTAAACTGCAGCAACTTGACGACCGGTTCGATTGAGATATTGGCACGTCGAAAGTCAGAATCTGTTGCCAGCGTGATTTCCAGACTCTCAAGCACATTGTCCTCAATGGAAGCAATCGATATCTCTGCATCAAGTGGTTGATTCAACGCAGAATTCCCCACTATTCGGCCCAAGCCGATAGCCTGGACATTGGTTGTCACCAGCCAAAGGCAGACCGATAAAACAATCCAAACAGCTGGGCGTTTAGGTAAAGTTCTGATCAATTTGCTAAAACTCGGCTTTCCAGTGAATAGCTCGACGTGTTTTTCTCATGCTAATTGACATAGACATTAAACACTCTTAAATAGATGTTCGGCTATCTGCACGCTATTTAGTGCCGCACCTTTCCGAATATTGTCTGATACAACCCACATGTTGATACCCTGAGCACACGAAACGTCCTCGCGAATCCTGCCCACATACACTCCGTCGCAATCGGCACCATCGGAAACGGGGGTGGGGTAACCGCCCGGCTCACATTTATCAATGACAACAACCCCCGGTGCAGCTTGTAACAGTTCTCGAACCGCTTTGGCAGTAATCTTTTCGCGGGTTTCGATATGTAAAGCCTCGGAGTGGCCATAAAACACCGGCACACGCACACAGGTTGGGTTTATGCAGATGGTATCATCACCGAGTATTTTTTGGGTCTCCCAGATCATTTTCATCTCTTCTCGCGTATACCCGTTTTCCTGGAATTCATCGATATGAGGCAATACGTTGAAGGCAATCTGCTTTGGCATAACAATCGGACTGACCGGCCTGCCATTTAGCAGTTCGACTGATTGCTGCCCCAGTTCGGCAATGGCACGTTTACCCGCACCTGAAACAGCTTGATAGGTCGCTATGTTGATTCGGGAAATGCCCACAGCATCATAAATAGGCTTCAAGGCAACGACCATCTGAATGGTCGAACAGTTGGGATTGGCAATAATGCCATCGTGCCCGTCTATTGCGTGCGCATTGACTTCTGGTACGACGAGAGGAATTTCCGGATCGTTGCGAAAATAGGAAGTATTGTCAACGACTACGCAGCCCGATGACGCGGCCTTCGGCGCGAAGACGGCGGATACACTTCCGCCTGCTGAAAACAAACCAACATCGATCGAGGAAAAATCAAACTCGTCCAGTCTTTTTACCTCGATTGATTTGCCCCTAAAGTTGATCGTACTACCTGCTGACCGTTCACTCGCTAGCGGAAACAAACAACCAACCGGAAAGCTGCGTTGTTCGAGAATGCCGATCATTGCCTCACCGACCGCTCCGGTGGCTCCGACGACGGCAACATTTAGGCTATTGGCCAAGAGATTCTGTGTTCCAAAGACACAAGAATGGCAACAGAAATGATTCGAATCCAGACAAACCGCACAACTTCATCTTAGGAAATATCCTCAAACAACCAGGGCATCCTCTGCTTATGTATCGCCTCAAGCTCCGAAATATCTTTCTTATGCCGCAAAGTCAAGTCGATGTCGTCGAAACCATTGACCAGGCAGTACTTCCTAAAACTTTCAATTTCAAATGAATATTGTGTGCCATCTGGGGTGATGACACTTTGAGACTCCAGGTCCACCTCGAGCATATAGCCTGGTTCATCTTTGATCGATTCAAACAAGACATCAATAACATCATCGGACAATACAAGGGGCAGCAGGCCGTTCTTAAAACAGTTGTTGAAAAATATATCGGCAAAACTTGATGCGATAATCACCTTAATGCCGTAATCATGAGGTGCCCACACCGCGTGTTCGCGAGATGATCCGCAGCCGAAATTACTGCGAGCCAGCAAAACCTCCGCACCGGTATAACGCTTTTCGTTCAGTACAAAATTTGGATTTATTGGCCGATTGCTGTGTTCCTGTCCAGGCTCACCATGGTCCAGATATCTCCATTCATCAAATAGGTTTGCCCCGAAGCCCGAGCGGGCTACCGACTTCAGATATTGTTTCGGGATAATCGCATCAGTATCAACGTTCGAGCGATCGATCGGTAGGACAACGCCCTTTACGGTTCTAAAAGCTTCCATCAGGACCTAACCTCCAACTCGGCAGGGTCAACAAAATGTCCTGCTACAGCGGCAGCTGCTGCCATTGCAGGAGAGACCAGGTGTGTACGCCCACCCTGACCTTGCCTGCCCTCAAAATTCCGATTAGAGGTTGAGGCACAACGCTCGCCAGGCTCCAATCGATCCGCATTCATCGCAAGACACATTGAACAACCGGGCTCTCTCCACTCGAATCCGGCCCCAGTAAAAACTACATCCAGCCCTTCTGCTTCAGCCTGACGCTTAACCAGCCCGGACCCCGGAACGACCATTGCCAGCGACACATTTGAGGCAACACTATGACCTCGGGCAACTTGCGCTGCGGCTCTTAAGTCTTCAATTCTTCCGTTTGTACAAGAACCAATGAACACCTTGTCCACCTTGACCTCATTGATCGGTGTCCCAGACTCCAGGTCCATGTACTCCAATGCGCGTACCCAACCGTCTCGGCGAGTCTCGTCAGCTTGACCTTGCGGATCAGGAATCACCCCATCAATCGGAATGACCATTTCGGGTGATGTACCCCAGGTGACCTGCGGCGTAATCGCCTGTCCATCAAGCTTAATTTCCCGATCAAATACTGCATCTTTGTCCGAAACATAACCAGACCAGAGTTGTTTCGCTTCGACCCATTGCTCGCCCTTGGGGGTGTAAGTCCGATTCTCGAGATAATCGATCGTTACCTCGTCAACTGCAATGATGCCACAGCGGGCTCCTGCTTCAATCGTCATATTACACAAAGTCATTCTCGATTCCATACTCAACGCACGGACCGCGCTGCCTGAGAACTCAATGGCACAACCTGTACCGCCCGATGTTCCAATTTTGCCTATGATCGCGAGGATCAAATCCTTAGCACCAACTCCAGGCCGCAATTCGCCGTCTATGGTGATCCGCATCTTGTGCATTTTCCGAGACACAAGGCATTGTGTCGCCAGTACGTGCTCAACTTCAGAGGTGCCTATACCAAAAGACAGTGCACCAAAAGCACCGTGGGTAGCAGTATGGGAATCTCCGCATACGATCGTCATTCCTGGGAGCGTTGCACCTTGTTCGGGGCCAATCACATGCACAATCCCCTGTCGCGGATCGTTCATATCGTATTCGGTAATACCAAACTCCTTGCAGTTCTGATCAAGGGTCGTAACCTGAAGCTGTGACACCGCATCACTGATTCCGTCGGTTCGATCAGTCGTCGGTACATTATGATCAGCAACTGCCAAGTTCGCGCCGACTCGGCGTGGTAATCGTCCAGCTTCTTTGAGACCAGCGAAGGCTTGCGGCGACGTCACCTCATGAATCAGATGGCGATCTATATAGATCAGTGATGTGCCGTCATCTTCTTCACGCACAACATGGCTATCCCATAGCTTGTCGTACAGGGTTTTTCCAGACATTTTTAGTGAAACTCAATTAATGATTGTGGAATAAAATTGTAGCACATCACCGAGCCATCCTTGACTGTCACTGGCGGTTGCCACCCGATAATTTAGCGTAAACTCCAAGATCCTGGTGACACGACAGACCCTTAATAATCTATTCTGCCAAACAGCAACCTAGTACGAACAAATGACCAACTTTCTGACACTGTTCCAAAGATTGCAAAGCGAGCTTGGGGAAGCGGCTCTGCCGCTTTACCCTGAAGCAAAAGCGCCTCGGGAGTTGATCCTGAGTCAGGCACTTCATCCAGAATTATCTAAGGATGCCGCAACGCTCATTTTTAAACACAACCGTTGCGCCAATCTACTAGACCCGATTTCGCTGTATCCCACATTAGATGCATTAGGCGCTTTGAAAGCTCAGATTTTGCAAAGTGGTCGCGCAGACATCGATGCCATACGATTCATCGAAGACATGGGATACCTCGTGACGCAGCTACTATCAGATCTAGACGAGCAATCGTTAGACCGAACTGAAAACCCCCTTACAGAAGTCAGGATGTAGCTTTCAAATAGCGGCCAGGGCCTAAGTTTTTTTATCTGGTTTCGGTGTGTCCGTCGATGCGGAGATACAGGGGCCTTTCGACTCTGCTGCAAGACTGCGGTGGCGCAGCATATGATCCATCAATACTAAAGCGAGCATTGCTTCAGCTATCGGTACTGCCCGTATACCCACGCAAGGATCGTGACGCCCCGTTGTAACAACCTCAACGGGTTCACCATGTATATCGACACTACGCCCGGGGATTTGAATGCTCGAAGTTGGTTTCAGCGCAATTGAAACTACGATCTCCTGACCACTAGAAATACCCCCTAGAATTCCACCGGCATTGTTGCTCAGGAATCCTTCCGGGCGTATCTCGTCACGGTGTTCTGAGCCATGCTGTCTAACACTGTCAAATCCGGCGCCCAGTTCTACCCCTTTGACCGCATTTATAGACATCATTGCCTTAGCTACCTCCG
>LUMK01000412.1_pt1 | contig 12633 bp, 27 predicted proteins | sample 729981 | NCBI WGS metagenome assembly LUMK01 (sample SAMN03860265, study PRJNA289734) | marine metagenome | biome: seawater column; feature: ocean; material: water; isolation source: Red Sea water column Station 22 - depth 200m | place: Saudi Arabia: Red Sea | collected 2011-10-15 | depth 200 m
CTATACAATAGGTAAAGGCTATGGAAAGGGAGTAAGAGAACAAGCCATTTCACGGGGTCCAGAGAACCATCTCCCGCGGGGGGAACACACGATACACACAACTTCACGAATTCCCCAACCTTTCCAGCATAGGAATCACTTATCTCAACCTATCATTGGCAAGAAGATGCAGTATCTTACAGAAGCTCTGATATCATATTCTATGCCCACCATATATATTGAATAAAAATCTACGATTTTTAAGAGATATGAACCTTTTTTTTAAAAATAATTGAAATAGCTCTTGACTTTTATTGAAATAGCCACTATATTATAGTATGGTTATTAGTAAAAGAGATTATTTGGAAGCGGTTAACGATTTCGGTAATTGGATTGGTAATGGTTCTATGACACCAGAACAATCACTATTCAATAACAATCAGTTAGATGCAAATTATGGTTTGGGAAGACCACAAACTCGTGATGAAATGAGAGATGATTTACAGGAAGATGGTAGAATGACTGATGTTGAGATTGAAGAGTGGTTAGATTCATTAGAACAATAGGATTTCTATGGAAATATTAACAATTTTAGGATTTCAGATGTTTCTGAAACAATTTTTGGTATATGAGTAAGAAACAACACAAAAATTATAGAAAGTTTATCCAGTGGAAAGCACAAAGAAATAAAGATAATAATTATACAAGACATTACACAAAAGAATTAGAATTACTTATGGAAGAAAGAACAATAAGAACATTAGATAGTAAATATAACGACTATAAAGGGAAATACAAAGGTAGAGTTTTAAATGTAGCACAATGGGGTAAATACGGGGTTGTTTCCAATCCAGACGGATTTGGGAGAGTAATGAACTATCCAGACAAACGATTTATCTTAATGACTGATGAAAGATATTACAAAGAATTTTGTCAATTAGACCATATGATAAACGATAGAGAATTTATGAAATATTGTAGAGAGTTCGTATCTACTTCTCAAACAACAGACAAAGGTATAACTGAACATAAATCCATTATAGAACTTTGGTGTAAAGTAAGAGATATCACATTAAATGGTATATTTGAAGGATATCCAAAAAAACAAAACTTTTCAGTTAAGTCAGGAAACTACCTAACTGCATTTGAACTTGATAAGTTGAAATCACATAGAAAAGACTATATAGATTTTAGTAAAGATGATCAACCAAATTAATTTTCATCTCTAAATTCATTTTAAGAATTGATTGAATAAGGTGATGAATAGGTTTCTTTAAAACAATCCACACAAACAACTTTTCTTTTAGTTAATTCATTTTTATACCAATCAACCCAGTATTCACGAGCACTATGAATAGTCTGATACACTTCTCTTTTACATTTTGAACAATGCAATTCAGGTTGTTCTGGAACATATATTTTATCTTTTTTCATATTACATATACATATTGGAATCGTTAAAAATTTAACGACTTTTTTGTATATATTCTTATTTATTACTCAGTATGGAATTAATAATAATATTCTCAAGTAGTAGTCTGATTTGTTTATGGTGCATCTACAAGATGACTGGGTGGTTATAATGGTAATAATCGATATAATTTTCTCAATAATATTCGTTTCGGGACTATGGATGATATGGAAACTTTCATAGAAATTTCACAACTTTTTCTCTTTGCAATTGTTCTCAGCATCTTTCTTTACTTTATTGTAAATGACTAAAACCACATATAAAATTTTCATCAACGGGAGTGTATCTAAAACACACGAGAATACCCCTAAAATCAATCTTTTTTTACAAACCTTACAAATACTTGATAGAAAATTTATCTATCAATATACTTAATATATGGAAGTCGTAGAATTCTTAGAAGTTTTATCTCATTTTTCATAAAAAGGGAAACCTACCCACCATTACCCACTTTTAATATCCACACTCTTGAGAGTATTGACCAGATTTATTCTATCATAATTTTAAAATTTATTCGTGTGTGTTCAGCCCTGCGAAGCCCCCGTCTGATATGACAATATGACATACATCTACCACACAGCTCAAACTTTTTTACCGAGCTTTTTGTTTTTTGAGCCAGGCTACCCCGCGCTTGAGAACATTTTGAGAACCTTTTTTATTCTATGACATTATGTCAGAGCCGCGGCTGTTAGAGGAGGCTTAGAGGAGGCTGATGTGACCTGGTCGTGAAGAGAAGCCTCGTCGTGAGAAGCCTCGTCGTGAAAATAGCTCAAATAGCTCTTGACAATAATCTAATAGTGTTGTATATTATGGTATGATAATAAACGGAATAGAACAGAGAGAGTTTAGTAAGACTTTAGTTCCCAGAGTTTTTGACTTGGGTGACTATGGTTCTACGACTTTGAATGTGTATCAGTATAACCACGATTACCGAAAGCTGTATAGAGAGTTTGAGTTGGATAAGAGGCTCCTATTACAGAAGTATGAAGCTCCTTCTTTTGAAGCGGCTAAGTGGAAAGGTATTCCTATGAGATTTAGGTGGAACGCAGTCATTAAGGAATTAATGATGACGGGCCGCTATAGGATAAAGTATCGTGGAACAAGTAAGAGAGCGGTTGGATATAAGAGAAAACCGAACTATTGTTTGGCGGAGTATGCTGACACTTTCGCAATATATTTGAAATAGCTCTTGACAATAACAGATTTTTGTTGTATATTTATATATAAGAACAAGGACATAAGGATTTAGATAGGGCCTTGTAAGGTTGTGAGTGACATTATTATGGAACTCTCAAAAATTTGATTTGACAATTTGGGGTGTTAGTTTGAAGGAAAAACACTATGAAACACGAGTTAGGAAAAAGGACATTGCCTCCTCGAGGCTCCTCTAACGAGAAATCGGGTGATACTAACTTAAGAAAGGTAGGGTGTGGTAACCCATAGAAATATTTACCTAACTAACAAGTAAAGTAATAGAGAGATAGGGTTCAAGTCCCTTTACACCTCACAGAATTTAACTTATGGACAATACATTATTATGGGGAACCATTACTCTCATAGGAGCACTATCCGTAATACTCTATATAGGGTATGATGTATGGAAGATGTAGAAGGAGCTCGGTATGAGATATAACGACGATATCATCACTCAGAAGATAATGAAACAAATTATGAGAGAGATGCAGAAAGATTTTTATAATGAGAAGTGGTGGCTAGATGATAAGAAGGATAAGTTCCCTCTCATTATGGGTATATGGGAGTTTAAAGAGGAAGCCATTGAATTAGGGTTCACTATCGGACTGACATAGAAGCGTGTCATTTTGACGGAGCATTTAACCGTGAAATGGCAACTGCAGGTTTTATAGAGGAGGCTCTTACTGATTTTCATATCGGTGAGTGCAAAGCCGCGTAAGATTTTTAACACATAGTTTTTTTGACACAAGTGTCAAAGGACTATTAACAGAGGGGAAATAGGTTATGTATTACGATTATGATGATTTAAAGGAATTGGTTAAGTGGTGCTATGGAAACAACATAGGAACATTTATTCTCGGTGAAAGATATGATGACGAGATTTACGACGAGGATAATGACAAGTTTATACCAATATGGAGATTCGTAAAGATATGTAGACAAAATGGTTATGAGGGTTAGACGACATCTGAATAGGGTGCCTCGACCATAGAGATAGAATTATGAATAAACAGAAAATAAAGAAAAGACAGAGATTGACTAAACAACAGAAGGCGTTGATTAGTTATTTCACAAATTGGAAACGAATGAGAATTACGAGGAGAAAATGAGTAAAAACGGAACTAAAAAGAATGCAGGATACTACAATTCAGTATGGTATAAGATTGAGAGATACTTCGATAGACATAATCATTTAATGGAGTTTATCAGAACAATACTTGCACTGATTGTTTTATGCTTACAACTATTTATACTTACACGATTAGTATAATGAACAATCAGTATTGGACAATAGAAATGTTTGGGATTATATCTTTAATCCTAATTGCAGTAATGATTATAGAACACTATTTTTATAGAGGAGAAAAATGATGTCAGAGAAATGGACATATTTAATTGAGATAATGTATCACGACACTCACAACACAGAGGTGATTACACTCACCACAGAGGACTTAGAGTGGAGTATGAACCAATATCAACGAAACAGATTACCATTTGAGTGGGAAAAGTTGGATTGGAAACGAGAGAGCGATACACGACAATTAGTAGATACAAGAGATACAGAGTAATGGAATTCCTATTATTAATATTTGGAATTGGAATAGCTCTCTTTCTGAATGCTCTAATTGGAATATGGGTATATCAGAAATCCACAGAGTAATAATTTTACTTTTTGGGTTTTGAGTAGTCATATATATAGATAATTAAGGTTATAATGAAACAATCAGAAGTCACATACAACGACAGAGATTACCGAGAGGAAACTCGACAAGTGTGGTCAGATTTAGGAAACAACACGGATGTCCTACAAGACGGGCCTCACACAGGAGTCGACTTAGTCAGCCCCCACTACAACATAGAAGTCGCCTTCACCACGATTTGGCATCCCTATCGCACCGAGTGGAGATTGGAACAGAGGAAGTTGAAGTATTGGAAAACATCCAAGCCGTGCCACTATGTTCTCTTTAATCAAGAAAAAACAGAGTGTGTGATTTGGAGCAATGGACAGATACGAGAGTGGATAAAGGAATATCCAGTAGAATATCGATATTGTAAAGGCTGGAATAGAAGGAATAGTTTCTTTCTCATTATACCACTATCAGAAGGAACAAAGATGAAAACCTGTAAAAAAATGGAAAAAAAGTGGATTTTAACACCGCCTACTAATACTTATTAATATGGAATGGATAATCATATTCGGGGGCATCGCACTAATAGTGTATTGGATTGGGAACTTAGGAGAACAGAAATGAAAGATTTAATTAAAACAACGGAAGCAAAGTCCAAATCAAATCTGGACACGATTACATCAGAGTCGACTTCGTTCAAGTCTAAACTGATAGCCATCGTGAAACAGATGATATTGGTATTTTCAAAGAAATGAAGTGGATATGTTATCTATTGTTGTTTAGTATAGGGATGATAGGAAGTTATTATACGCATATGTATTGGTTATATAAGAGGGAGCAACAGTAGGTTTTAGGTTACCCGAGTTTTAAATGTTATATACTTTGTATCAGATTTTTAATATTATATTTTGGATATTTTTTATTGGGTTTACACTCATTGTTATTATGGCATTATTGAATATGTGGTTAGAAGAGGATTAAATGAAGACGATATTAGCGATTATAGTAGGACTATCAATTGGTTGGGTTCTATCAAAAGCATTAAAAGAATTAGGTATATAAGAGTAAATTAGTTCGGGAGGCAAAGGCAATATAGGTTGACGGCCCGCGACGAAAGTAAAGAGGACAGAAAATGAAACGAAGAAATAAACCATTATGGGAAGAGGGATATAGAAAGAAGTGTTCCACTTGTGGTTCAATCAAAAAGGTAGAACATAGAAAAGTTGAACTACCTATGAGGAACAACAACTATAATCCGAAAGAGATAAAGAAAGCTGTAGATTTACCAGGAGCCGTAGTATATCACTATTGTTCAATAGATTGTGCAGGAGAAAGTTTTGTTTACAATTATACAGAAAAAGATTTTTGGAGATATTAATTTAAAATAGGAGAACAAAACGATGGTAAAAAAAGACAAGAAACAATGTTGGTGTAAAGGGTGTTGTAATAATTGGTGTGAAACTTATGAGTTTTATGGGATTAAGAACTACACTTGGAACAAATGTTGGGCTGGTGCTAAGAAAAACGGATTCGGTTCACAACTATATAAAGAGTGGGGTATGTTAAATAAAGCAGTTTCTACAGGGAAACTATCATACACACGATTAGTTGGAGAGAGTATAGTTTGGTTAGCAGTAGTATATGGTATTGGTTGTTTGATTGGTAAACTTATCGCTTGGATAGTATTGTAGATGGCATTATTTCCAGGTAGTAAAGAACGAGGTAACGGACAAAAGAAGACACGACAAGGAAAAGGTCGTGGAACTAAGTTCGGAACAAAACCACAGACACACACAAGTATGTTTGTATCAACTAAAGCATTAAAACGATACAAAAAAAGATATAGAGGACAAGGCAAGTAATGGATGCAGTAGGAATATGGAATCAGTTAAGCTATTTCGATGGTATAATGTTTACTATTTGGTTAGGAGTATTATATTACGGAAAATGTTGGATTGATTCTAAGTTTAATTGGTTAGGAGTATTATATTACGGAAAATGTTGGATTGATTCTAAGTTTAAATAATGGTAGAACTGGTTATATTATTTACAGTTTTTATTTTATTTAATTTAGCACTCAATTAACCAAGTAGCTCGAATGCAGGGGCTATGGTATAAAGGCATTACGCTGCCCTTGCACGGCAGAGATTCCGTTTCGATACGGATAGCTCCACAATGCTTCCGTAACTCAGTAGCAGAGTGTCGCTTTTGTAAGGCGAAGGTCGTGGGTGCAAATCCTACCGGAAGCTCGCTAAGTTGGGAGAGTAGTAATCCAGTAGGCTGTAAACCTACCGCTCGTATGAGCATCGGTGGTGCAAATCCATCACTTAGCACAATGTCGTGGTGCGAGAGGAGTTAATCGGGTGGTTTGCAAAACCATTATTCACTGGTGCAAATCCAGTCCACGACTCGTAAAGAATTATAGGTTCAGAAAAAAGAGGAAATCTGATTAAATTTATTCCTTCCCTATGAAACATTAGGATAGAACAAAGCCTATATAAATAAGAAAGGGTAAACTCAAACCTTAAGGAGAATAAAAATGAGTAGATTAGATGAGTTATACACAAACATATGTAATTATGTGACTGAGTTTCAAACCAATCATCAAACATATGTTACTCACGGAAACAAAGCCGCTGGAACGAGAGCTCGTAAAGCGATTGGAGAAGTGAAGAAGTTAGTTACAGAATACCGAAAAGAATCGGTTTCAGCAAGTAAATAATAAGTGAGACATAGTAGAACACCATTAAGATATGCGGGGGGAAAATCCAAAGCGTATGGATTTATTTCCACCTATATCCCGTTTTGGCCTAAACCTGAACGAATAGTATCGCCATTTATTGGTGGTGGTTCGTTAGAGGTTCGTTGGGCTAATGAGTTGGATATAGAGGTTATCGGATATGATGTGTTCGATATGTTGGTTAATTTTTGGAAGGTTCTTTTAAAACAACCGAAAGAGTTGGCGAAAGAACTTTCCAAGATTACCCCAGATGACAAAACATATAAAGAAGTAAAAGATATTTTATTACATTTAGATAAGACACAAGATTTATTATCAGGTTGGAAAACAAATTCTTATAAACGAGAAGTAATGATTACATTAAATAAATTGGAACAAGCTTCCTTTTATTACTTTAATCACAACACTTCGTATGGGCCGGGTTATTTAGGGTGGCCAAGTTCGGTGTATTTACAAGCAGATAAGTGGAAGAATATGATTAATTACATCAGAAACTTCGAGTGTCCGAATTTGAAAGTTAATCAAGCAGATTATAGAGTTACAATTCCACACCATAAAAATGATTTATTATATTGTGACCCACCTTATTATTTAGATAAGGATAGTGATAATAAGATGTTTAAAGGAATTTATCCTATGAGAAATATTCCTGTTCATCACGACGGGTTTGACCACGAGAAGTTAAGAGATTTATTACATAACCATAAAGGTAGTTTTGTTTTGTCATATAACAATTGCGAAACGATTAGAGACTGGTATAAAGATTTTCACCAAGTATTTCCGAAATGGAGTTATTCTATGGGAAGTGGTGAAACAAGAATAGGAAAGAACAGAAGAGACCAAGGCATAAGTAATGTAAAAGAGTCTCACGAAATTTTAATTATAAAGGAATAAAATGACTGAAGTATATTTTTTAGTAATGGTAATAGGATTTATAACCTTAGTATATCTTGATAAGAAAAGATGAAGAACATTTATATATTTGATGTAGATGGAACACTAACACCATCAAGAAAAATGATGACTGATGACTTTGTAGAGTTTTTTAATGAGTGGTCAGAAAATAACATATTTTATCTTGTAAGTGGTAGTGATATAAAAAAAATGAAAGAACAAGTTCCATTACAAATACTTATTAAAGCTGAAGGATTATTTACTTGTGGTGGTAATGATTACAGAGCAGATGGTTGGCAAGTTTATTTTAATGAGTTTAATCCACCTAAAGATTTGATTAAGTTTTTGGAAGATAAAGTAGAAAAATCAAAATATCCGTTTAGAGCTGGTAATCACATTGAAGATAGAAAGTCAATGGTAAATTTTAGTATAGTAGGTAGAGATTGTGATAATGAGATGAGAGAAAACTATTTTAAGTATGACAACGAAACTAATGAACGAAAACAAATAGCAGACGAAATCAATAAGAAATGGCCTAAATTAGAAGCGGTTATAGGTGGACAGATTTCTATTGATATAGCACCAAAGGGTAATGACAAATCACAGATATTATTTCATATCAGAACGGAACACCCTGGTCAAAAGTATTTTTTTATTGGAGATAGAACAATGGAAGGTGGTAATGATTATCCATTAGCGAAAGTAATGAATAATAGAGATGATTGTTATGTTTTTCAAGTAGGAGAACCTTCAGATAAAAATGGATATAAAGAAACACAAAAAATATTAGAGGAGAGAATAAAGAATGAGAAATGAAAAAATAGTAATAGTTAGTGGATACTTTGACCCACTACATATTGGGCATTTAGAATACTTTGAGTTATCAAAAAAACTTGGAGATAAGTTAGTAGTCATTGTTAACAATGATGAACAATGTAGATTAAAAAAAGGTGAATCGTTTATGAACGAAAAGGATAGAATGGAAATCATTTTTGCACTTGGTATTGTAGACGAAGTTCTATTAAGTTCAGACACAGATGGTTCGGTTTGTGATTCATTAGATAAGGTAGTTCAGTTTCATAACGAAGTTGGTATGGATTATGAATTTATTTTTTGTAATGGTGGAGATAGACAATTGGAAGAAATTCCAGAAACAGAAGTTTGTGAGAGATTAGGAATACAGATGGCAGATGGACTTGGAGATAAAATAAGAAGTTCAAGTGAAATGACAAAATTGTATCCTAAAGAAAGAGGACTTTATACACCAAAAAAACCCGAGTATTACGATAATGACTAAACCTATATATGTTGGAACAGCACCTAATGGCAGATTACAAGTAATTTGTTATTCAGAGAAACAAGTAAGTACCGTACACGAGATATTTACTGGAAAAGGAAACTATCCAGTAGATTATGAGGAGTGGGATGAAGGTAAAGATAAGAAGTATATTATCACTTATTCTATTGGGAAAAGAGAAGAAGTTGGGTTATGTTAAAAAAAGCTCTTGACAAACGACAAAAAATGTTGTATATTATAAGTATATAAAAAATAAGGAATATTGATGAAAGTTATAGGAACAAGTAAAATAAAAATTACAATAGACGAAAAAGTGTATAGTGAAGCTTTACAAGACTTATCAGTTAAGGAACTAAATAAGTTGTTAAAACAGAAACAATCACATATGAAAAAGAAAAAGAAAATCTTTGTAGAGATGTGGCCTTTGTTTGAAACACAGATATCTTTAATTGAAGAAGCTTTAGAAAAACAAAATGTTTTAAAATTTAGTTAATAGTTAGATATAGAGGATTATTATGTTTTATAATGAAGATGACAGAGCACAAAGGCTTATAGATGTCTTTGACTTTTTAGACGGACAAGTAAATGTATCGTATGTAAATAATACGAGTCATATTGTTGCGTGGCATAAACATAACCTACAAACAGACTATTGGGTTTGTATAAAAGGTTCGTTTAAGGTAGGATTAGCAACAGAAGAAGATGGTTGTGAGTTTGAATATCTTTCAGATAAGAATCCACGAGTGTTAGAAATAAAACCAGGAACTTATCACGGATATAAAGCGTTAGAACCAGGTTCTATTTTAATGTATTATGTTACAAGAAAGTATGATATTAATGATGAGATAAGAGTTCCAGTAGGACACTTTGGAGAATTATGGGAGACAGAAAACAAATGAGTATGAGTTGGATAAATGTAGATTGGTTTAAGAGAAAAGCCCTTCACGAGTATCAAAATGGTGGAGAGGAATCTGCTAACACATATTTAAAACAGATTGCTCCAGCATTAACAGATAGTGATTATTTAATATTAAAAGATTATATAAAAGATTTAACACCAAATGATACAAAAGAAAAATCAGAGGATGATAAGTTATGGCGAATTTAAGTGGTTGGATAATACACAAAAAATCGTTAGGTGAAAACTTCGAAGTAGATAGACTTGTTGAGGAATTTGAAAAACAAGGTGTAAATATTCGTGTAGTTAATCCACAAGATGTAGATATTTTTGTAGATAGAGATGATAGAAAATCTATTATCGTTAGTGGACAACAACGAAAATTACCTGATTTTGTTATGCCAAGAACAGGAAGTGGAACAACATACTTTATTAAAGCTATTATCAGACATATGGAACGATTAGGTGTAGTAATGATTAATGGTAGTGAAAGTATAGACGCAGTTAAAGATAAGTTATATTCACAACAGATTCTTGGACAATCAAATCTACCAGTTCCAAAGACTATGTTGGTTAGGCATCCAATTAATCTTGCGTTAATTGAAAGGAATTTATCTTATCCTATAATCGTAAAAACATTAAGTGGTTCGTATGGTGCAGGTGTATTCTTGGTTGAGGACAGAAAACAATTTAGACAACTGATGAAGATGGCAGAGTTAACTAAACCAAGTTATAATATTATAGTTCAAGAATTTATACAAGATAGCTATGGTAAAGATTTAAGAGTGCTTGTTGTTAATGGTAAAGTTGTAGGTTGTATGATGCGGCAAGCGGTTGACGGAGATTTTAGAGCTAACCTAACAAGAGGTGGAGAAGCTATTCCATATCAGATTGACGAGAATATTGAGTGGTTAGGTGGTGAGTGTGCGAGATTACTTCATCTGGATATTGCAGGTGTTGACTTGTTATTTAATAACGGAAGTTATACGATTTGTGAGGTTAATTCAGCTCCAGGGTTTGAAGGTATGGAAAAGTATACAAATAAAAATATAGCGGTTGAAATGGTAAATTATGTGGTTAAAAAAATTGGTGGTTGACGGGTATATCATTCTTCCTTTTTGTAATTACCATAGGTAAATATCGGGAAATTAAAAAAATGAACAAATTATTTTTAGCAATTATAATATTAATAGTAAGTAATATTTTAGCGTGGTATCAATTAAACGCTCAATTCAAATGGACTGATAGTGCATTTTGGAATAATCCATATTTAATGTCGATATTCGGTATTCCAGTTGGATATGCGTTTTTTATCGCAACAAAGTTATGTTTTGAACATTTTGGTTTCACTTGGAATATGAGAATGATTGGATTCGGAGTTGGAACATTGGTGTTTGGTATAATGTCTTGGTTAATGTTAGACGAGATACCAACATTAAAAACTATTATATGTATTTTATTAGCAATAGCAATTATATTAATTCAAGTAACAAACTTAATGGAGTAAGATTATGGCAGAACAAGAAATAGCAACAAGAGTTCCACCAGGTGATAGGTGGAAAATGGTAGGTTCAGATGTATTATATTTGAGTTTAACAGATACATTAAATTCAATTTATATGAAACACGAAGTATCAGAGTTTCGTATTGATGCAAAAAAAGGTGTTATCTATATTGATGACGGAGTAGAAGTGGAACCAGTTATAGAAACATATAGTTTATATGGGGAGAGATAATGAGAATAGGAATTGATGTAGATGGGGTATTGAGAGATTTTGTAAGTGCCTTTGAGGGAGTTGTTGGACAAGAATATCCAAACGCTCAAATACCAGAAATGATTTCAACTTGGAAATTCGAAGATGAAATAACAGGATTATCACGAGAGGAAATCAAAGAGATTTATAAAGAGAAATTCTCTAAACAATGTTTTCAAGATGCATTACCGTTCCCAGAAGCAGTTCCAGCCTTTTGGACACTTGAAAAATGGGCAAAACAAGAGGGACACGAACTAATAATAGTTACTTCACAGATACCTGTAAATAGACATTACACTTTATCGTGGTTAGGTAAGTATAGTTTATGTCCAAGTGAAGTTATCTTCGCGAGAGGAAAACATAAATGGATACACGATATCGATTATTTGATTGATGATTCACCTGTTAATCATTTATATTGGACAAGAAATAGAAAAAAAGATAAAGATAATTTTATTATATTTAATAGAAGTTATAATCAAGAGGCCGATTCTAAATATAGAATTGATTCTTTATTAGATATTAAAAAAATTATAGGAAGAGGTTAATTATGAAGAATAAAATTACATTAGATGATTTAAGGTTGATAGGTATTGGATTTATTCCAGCCGTTGTATCTCTTTATATTGTATATTATGCAGCATATTACTTATGGTGGATACCATTTTTAGTGGTATTTCCAGCGTTAGCATACTTTTTTGGTATGTTATTAGAGGAAAAAGCTATGATAGTTTATTATACAATAAAAAAAGCACTTGACAAATAAGAAATAAAA
>LUMK01000114.1_pt1 | contig 12543 bp, 15 predicted proteins | sample 729981 | NCBI WGS metagenome assembly LUMK01 (sample SAMN03860265, study PRJNA289734) | marine metagenome | biome: seawater column; feature: ocean; material: water; isolation source: Red Sea water column Station 22 - depth 200m | place: Saudi Arabia: Red Sea | collected 2011-10-15 | depth 200 m
TAGCAATAGACTCTGCCGGTTTGACATCAAGACTTAAATTATTCAATATGGAGGTTTGGTTATCTCCTTCAACATATGAAAAACAAAGAGAACGGCACTTGATGATATTATTCATGTCGGAGCACCTCAGAGATATTTACTTTTCCGGCACGCCTGGCTGGATAGATTGCGGCAAGAACTGCTAAAACAAAGGCGCCTATCACCACACTTAAAACATCGTTTAATTGGATTACAGAAGGGAACCGGTTGATGTAGAAAACATCTTTTGGAAAAAATTGAAAGCCCAGGATTGTTTCGATTCCTGAGATAACTGATTCGATGTTCAGTGCCAACAAAAGTCCAAGCGCAGTTCCAACAACGATACCAATAAAGCCAATACTTAGGCCTTGATAAAAAAATATTTTGACGATTCTTTTTGGGGTCATTCCAATAGTTCTTAGGATTGCAATGTCAGATTTTTTATCAGTCACAACCATAACCATCATGGAAACAATATTAAAGGCCGCTACAGCAATAATTAAAGAAAGGACTACAGCAATCATTTGTTTTTCAAGATTCAGAGCTCTGATAAAATTGCGTTTTTGTTGCATCCAATCAACGCCGTAATACAAATCACTGCCAAGTTCTTCAACAACATTATTAGTAATGTCATTTGCTTCAAAGAGATTATCTACTTTCAGGCGAATTCCTGAGACTTGGTCATCTAAACTGAAAAGTTCTTGGGCATCATTGAGATGAACAAAAGCCAAATTATTGTTGTATTCGTTTAGACCGGCGTTAAATATTCCAGTTACCGTAAAGGTTTTTGATTTAGGCATCAATAAACCGATTGAATTCCTACTGGGCGCTATCAGTGTTATCGAATCACCAATACCGGAACTCAGTATTGTCGCTAATCCAACTCCAATCAAGACAGATGAAGCGTCTTCAGTTAAATCAATTTCACCATATTTGATGTCATCAAGCAAAACAGAAGTTTTAACTTCAAGATCCATAATTATTCCTCTGACACTTATTCCTTGAGAGGCATCCTGTGTAGTAATCAAAGCAAAATTTTCAACATATGGAGATGAAGCTAATATTCGATCTTTTGAGTTAATCTCTTCGCTGAGCTCTTCCCAGTTTTCAAGAGTGTTGTCTTTTTCTGATATATAGGAATGAGATATTGCATTTAGAACACGATTTTTTAGCTCCTCATGAAAGCCATTCATTACCGACAAGACGGTAATTAAGGACATGATAGCAAGAATTAACCCCACCATCGAAACCCCAGAAATAAAGGAAACAAAGCCTTTTTTTCGATTAGAACGCAAATATTGGTTAGAAATATGAAATTCAACACTCATGGTCAGAATATTTTGTCATAATTAATGTTTTAATAGTGATTAAAGTATTCAAAATGTCAAGCATTTTAGGTTTTGTTGATTTTAACAAGTTGCGCATTACCAACTCCCTCTTAGAGGCTTTGGGGGGAGTTATGTCCAAGACACTTTAGAAGTCACGCCTTTAACCGATTCCAGAGAGTGTGGCGACGAACCAGCTTTAATAATGCAGCAGACAAATGCCAAGGTCGTGGTTGCAAAAAGACGCAATAAAGCGATTGGACATTTGACTGCCAACCATCAAGTTGACATTATTATTAGTGACGACGGACTTCAACACTATGCCATGGGACGGGATGTTGAAATTGTAGTTATTGACGGAATTCGTCGTTTCGGCAATGGTTTGCTTTTACCTTCTGGGCCTCTTAGAGAACCTCTAAAACGATTAAAATCAGTTGACATCATTGTCAATAATGGATCTATAGTTGAGGGAGAAATATCTAGTCAGCTCATTCCTAAATGTTTTGTTAATCTGCTTACCAATGAAACCAAAGAGCTTGATTATTTCAAGGGAACTCAATGTTATGCTGTATCTGGGATCGGAAATCCAAAAAGTTTTGATGCTCTCCTTGAAAGTCAGGGGATAAATTTGATTAGTAAACCATTCCCTGATCATCATCCATTCGTTGCTCAGGACTTAGTATTTGATCAGGATTATCCAATCTTGATGACGGCCAAGGATTGTGTAAAATGTAAGCATTTTGCAACTGATCAGATGTGGTATTTATCTGTTAGCGCTGAGCTGAGTGAAGATTTTTACAAACAATTAGAGGCTAAATTGTGATCGATAAAGCTTTATTAAAAATGTTAGTATGCCCAGAATGCAAAACCCCTTTGAAGCAAGTAGGGGAAGAGCTAATCTGTGAAAAAAGCCAATTAGCCTATCCAATTCAAGATGGAATTCCGGTTCTTCTTGTTGAAGAGGCGCGTAAGATTAAGTCTGAAAAGTAATGGACTTTACCGTTATTATCCCTGCCAGATATGCTTCAAGCCGATTACCGGCAAAATTACTCGAAGATATCAATGGTAAGTCTCTTATCGAGCATACCTATTTAAATGCCCTTCAGAGCAGTGCCAAGCGTGTCATTATTGCAACGGATGATAAAAGAATTTATTCTGTTGCACGAGATTTTAATGCAGATGTGTGTATGACAAGTATGGTAAATGTTCAAGGTGATGAACCTATGCTTAGTTCTGAAGTGATTGATCAAGTAGCTTGTAATTTAATTCAAAGCGAAATGCATGTCGCTACTTTGTGTGAAAAAATTGAGAGCGAAAGTTTATACTTTGATCCAAATTGTGTCAAAGTTGTATATAGTTCAAGCGGAAAAGCACTGTACTTCTCAAGATCACCGATTCCAGCTTTTCGAAATAATGAAGAAATAGATTTATCAATTTGTTGTCGCCATATTGGTATTTATGCATACCGTGCGAGTTTTTTAAAAAAATACTCACAGATGGACAATTCGATTCATGAGGAAGCTGAAAAATTGGAGCAACTGATGTTTTTGAACGAAGGTTTAGATATTCATGTTGAGCTCGCTTGTGGTTCTACAGGTTACGGGATTGATACAAAAGATGATTTAATAAAAGTAAAAAAGGAATTAGAAAAATGAACATTATTGATGGCAAGGAGATAGCAAGAAAACTAAGAGATAAAATTGCTGAAGAGGTTAAAACTCTTGAGCGACCACCAGGATTAGCGGTAATACTTGTTGGTGAAGATCCTGCTTCTGCAGTTTATGTGCGTAACAAGGAACTTGCGTGTATTGAGGCTGGATTTTTTTCAGACAAAATCATTAAATCTGAAAACACGACCGAAGAGCAGTTATTAGAAGAGGTGGAGCGTCTCAACAATAACCTTCATATTGACGGTATTTTGGTTCAATTGCCACTCCCAAGTCATATCAATGCTAATAGAGTTATAGAACACATTTCGCCTTATAAAGACATTGATGGCTTCCATAGTGAAAATATTGGTAAGTTGATGCAAAACAAAGCTCATTTACGTCCATGCACTCCAAAAGGCGTTATGACAATGCTTGATTCCATTGGTTGTAAAGTATGGGGAAAGAATTGTGTTGTAGTAGGCGCTTCAAATATTGTTGGAAAGCCGATGGCAATGGAGTTATTAAATGCAGGCGGTACCGTAACTATTTGTAACAGTAAAACAAAGGACATTCCCTCTAAAGTAAAACAAGCAGATGTTGTTGTTGTGGGCGTCGGCATTCCTAAGATGGTCAAGGGAGATTGGGTCAAAGAGGGTGCAGTTGTTATTGATGTCGGTATTAATAGACTTGAAGATGGTTCATTGGTTGGAGATGTAGATTATGATGAAATTAAGAACAAGGCTTCTGCAATAACCCCTGTTCCTGGTGGGGTTGGTCCGATGACTATTGCAACGCTTTTAGAGAACACGTTAATAGCTTATAAAGAGAATTTATGAGTTGTTTTTACTGAAAATGCTATATATTCATGGCGGCAATAAAGAACAGGTAGAACTCTCAAGGCAGTTATTTCACTTCTGTAATGAGAGCTTGTTTTCAAAAAAAGAAAAACCCACTATCGATTTAAGCATTCAAAAAGTGCAAGACGCTCTTGCTTGGACAGACTATGAAGGTGACGGCAAGTTTTTCATTGAAATTGAAGAGTCACTGGATAGAAGACAGTTTATTATTACTCTGTGCCATGAAATGATCCATGTCAGGCAATTTTTAGCTGGAGTCGAAGTAAGCGAATTTTCTGCCTATTATTACGAAGAAAAGTTAGCCAATCAGTTTTATGACGAAGAGCTGGATAACCAATTTCAAGAAAATATTCTTGATATGAATGAAGATTGAACTCCACTTAAGGCATAAAGTCGCTTAAGGCTTCGAGAGAGGTATTTAAATCATCAAGCGTATTGGCAGTGATAGTGATATGACCAAGTTTGCGTCCCTTACGTTCTGTCTTGTTGTAAAGATGTAGGTGAGCGTTTTTTAAAGTAAGCGCAATATCGATAGGACCTTGTTCTCCAATAATATTAATCATAGCACTATATTTATGGGTGCAAGATGTATCCCCTAGTGGTGTTTCAGTGATAGCTCTTGTATGGTTTTCAAATTGTGAAGTGCGTGCGCCTTCAATAGTCCAATGTCCAGAATTATGAACTCTGGGAGCCATTTCGTTAACAACTAGAGTGTTGTCAGTTTCAAACAGTTCGATAGTCAAAACCCCTACATGGTTCATCTCGTCAAGCAAAGAGCGCATATAGGCCTCAGCTTGTTGTTGCAGTTTTGGACTGATATTTTGTGCAGGAGAAATTGTAAGACGAAGGATGCCATTATGGTGCGAGTTTTCGACTAGTGGATAAAACTTACGAGTGTTATCCACTCCCCGCACAGCAACAAGTGAGAGTTCTCGCTTAAAGTTTACAAGACTTTCTAAAATTGACTCAACATCAGACATACTTTCCCAGGCTTGGTCAAGCTGTGTGTCTGACTGAATTAGAAATTGGCCTTTACCATCATAACCATGAGTCGCGGTTTTTAGTATCGCCGGTAGGCCGATTTTCTCAACAGCATTTTTTAGCTCTGAAAGGTTGTTTACCATCTGGTAAGGAGCGCATGGTATGTTGAGTTTTTCTAACAGTAATTTTTCTCTTCCTCGATGCTGGCAGGTGTATAAAGACTTAGCGCTGGGATAAACCGTCGTTTTCTGACTGATTTTATTGACAATACTGATATCCGTATTTTCACTTTCATAGGTAACCACATCGGAGTTTTTAGCAAAATCTTCTATGATCTCTTGACTACCGTTTTGTATGAATGTACTTCCTAAAAGTGAAGAAGGGGTTTCTTCAGATGATGCTAAGAAACGCATTTGGTGTCCCAGAGGGTAAGCAGACAGAGCAAGCATTCTTCCTAATTGACCGGAACCAACAACACCAATTTTCATAAATTATTTATCAGGATTAGGATTATCTAGAACATCTTGCGTTTGTTCAGAACGAAATTTAGCTACTTTTTCTCTAATTTTTTCATTATGGTTACCAACAATTTGAGCAGCCAAAATGCCAGCATTTTTTGCACCGGCTTCGCCAATAGCTAATGTACCAACTGGAATACCACCAGGCATTTGTACAATTGATAGAAGTGAATCTTTGCCACTTAGGGCTCGAGATTGGACTGGAACACCAAGAACTGGAACAATTGTTTTGGCAGCAACCATTCCAGGTAAGTGGGCAGAGCCACCAGCACCAGCAATAATTACTTGAAGTCCTCGGTCTTGAGCAGTTTCTGCATATTCAAACATTAAATCAGGTGTGCGGTGAGCCGAGACTACTTTGACTTCATAGGGTACTCCAAATTCTTCCAACATATCTATGGCGTTCTTCATAGTAGGCCAGTCGGACTTTGAGCCCATAATAACACCAACTAATGCACTCATTAATTGCTCAGAAAAAGAGAATGATTAAATTATACCAAAACAACTTCCTGGTTACCCTCGAAACTGAATTACCTAGAAGTATTTGTTAATGGTAATTTAAATGTTTTATCTAAAAAAGGTAGGTGACCTGAACGCAACAAATATGTTTGCGATTTATTGTCTTTATACCAATCCTCAATTTCACTAGGAATTAAAGTATCGAGAGAACCTAAGACAACACTCTTTGGAACATTAATTTTTTTGTACAATTCCTGTAGATCTGAAGTTAGTAATATATCTAGACCTATATTGAGAGCCTTATCAGTTGTAGGATATTTTTGTATGGCTTCGTAGATTTCTAATATTTGAGATTTGTCTTTACTCTGTAGGCTAACAAAGCGTTTAAGTGTTTTGGTATTATCATTTTTTAAATTAATGGCGAATTGGTGAAATATTTCACTATTTATTCCAAACTTCCAATTCTCATGATTAACCAGGCTCGGCGTGGCGGCTACAAGAATTAATTGTTCAAGTTGAATTTTAGTTGCAATGTAAATTGACAATAAGCCTCCTAGGGACCATCCCAATAGAATGGATTTGTTAGGAATGAATTGAATCAATTCTTCGCACCAACTTTCTAAACCGCCATCAACGTCATCACTTCTACCGTGCCCTGGTAGATCTATAACAGTGATGCAATAACTTTTTTTGTACTTTTCTATAAGGCTTTGAAAGATATCACTACTAAAACCCCAGCCATGTAAGAGCACTAAATCTGGACCCTTGCCGATTGATTTATGCCATAACATCTTTAACCTTTTTAAGAAGAGATTCAATCTGAGCAAAGCTGTGATTGGCGCATAATGTGAAACGCAAGCGTGCGGTATTCGGAGGAACTGTTGGTGGTCGAATTGCACTTACAAAATAGCCCGCTCCAAAAAGTTTATTGCTCAAACTTAAAGCCATATTACTGGAACCAATAATGAGTGGCTGGATAGCGCTTTCAGAAGGCTCGAAATGAAGACCTAAAGTTTCAGCACAATTTTTAAAATAATTTATATTTCTAAATAATGCTTCTTTTTGCCGACCTTTTTTAATTAATTCTAAACTTTTAAGTGTTGCTACGCTCATGCTTGGAGAAGTGGCAGTGGTATAAGTATAAGGACGAGATTTTTGAATTAAAAATTCAATCAAATCGCTACTTCCAGCAACAAAAGCACCCATCACGCCTGCCGCCTTTCCTAAGGTTGCCATATAGATCGAGTGATCAGGTATAGTTGATTCAAAAATACCAAAACCATGGGCATCATCTTGCAACAAAAGAGCTCCATTTTTTTCTGAAATTGTATTAATTCCATCTACATTTGCCCTGTCACCGTCCATACTGAAAACGTTATCCGTGACTATTAGTCCAGAGCCAGTTTGTTTTTTTAGCTTCTTCTCAAGTGATTCAAGATTATTATGCAGATATCGTTGTACAGGCAAACCAATCAATCGGTTGCCATCAATCAAAGATGCGTGATTTAATTTATCCTGAAGTACCCAATCAATTTCATCTCTCAGTGCAGAAAAGATACCCAGATTTGCGCTATATCCAGACGAAAATAGAAGGGCTCTTTGTTGACCAGTATGTTCTGCTAGAGCCTCCTCAAGTTTGTGATGAGAATCTGAGTGGCCGCTCACTAGATGGGAGGCGCCTGATCCAACACCGTAACGACTCACACCTTCAATCAGCGCCTCTTTAATTTGCGGATGGTTGGCAAGCGATAGGTAGTCATTAGAACAAAAGTTTATTATCTTCTGGTGATCAATTACCATTTCTGTACCTTGTGCACTGTGAGCAATTTTTCTTAAGCGCAATAGATCATTTTGCTCAATAACATTGATTTTTTTTGAGAAATTCATGGTATTGCTTTTATAGAACTATATTAAGTTTTCCATCGGTGATGATGCGCTTGCATAGGCTTTCTTCATCATTCTACCTGCAAGATAAGATTCACGTCCAGCAATAACTGCATGTTTCATGGCGCTTGCCATTAGCAGTGGATTACTAGCATTGGCAATTGCTGAGTTCATTAAGACGCCGTCACAACCTAGTTCCATCGCCTTGGCGGCATCACTGGCACAGCCTATACCAGCATCAACCAGAACGGGAACATTGGATTGTTCCTTGATGAGTTTGATATTGTAAGGGTTAGAGATACCTTGACCTGAGCCTATAAGTGAAGCAAGAGGCATTACCGCACAACAACCGATAGCTTCAAGTTCTTTTGCAACGATTAGATCGTCTGAAGTATAAACCATTACATCAAAACCATCTTTGATAAGGGTTTTAGCGGCATCAATTGTTTCAACAATATTTGGGTAAAGTGTTTTTTCATCTCCTAGGACTTCTAACTTAACAAGATTATGGCCATCCAGCAACTCTCTAGCCAATCGACATGTCCTGACTGCATCTTTGGCATTGTAACAGCCAGCAGTGTTTGGAAGTATTGTGTATTTTTCAGGCGAAATGACATCAAGAAGGCTTTCTTCATTAGCATTTTGACCAATATTGGTGCGTCTGATTGCAACGGTAATGATTTCCGCACCAGAGTTTTTTGTTGCTAATCTTGTTTCTTCAAGGTCTTTATATTTTCCTGAACCAACCAACAATCTGGATTTAAAGGTACGACCTGCGATAGTAAATGGCGTGTCTTTTTTCATAGCTGTAATAAGATACCATGTGCCTTGGTTAACTGAGTTAAATTAACTGTTTTTTTCTGCTCGTAACAAAATCTCTTCTAATAGATGTTAAACTTAAACTTAATTTATTATTAAACAAAATAATTTAAGGATATATTATGCCTCTAAACGCAATTGAACATCCATTACTAGCTCATAAACTGGCATTACTGAGAAAAGAGGGCATAAGCACCAAACAGTTTCGAGAACTTGCCAATGAAGTGGCAAGTCTATTAACTTATGAGGCAACTCGAGATTTACCTTTGCAGGATTGTGAAATCAACGGTTGGCAAGGTGAGCCAATAAAAGTAAAAATGTTAACAGGTAAAAAACTCACTATAGTTCCCATACTTAGAGCAGGACTTGGAATGTTGGACGGTGTGTTAACTCTTGTTCCCAATGCCAAAGTCAGTGTCGTGGGGCTCTATAGAGATGAAGAGACATTAAACCCCGTAGCTTACTTTGACAAAATTATCACTAATGTAGATAAAAGAACAGCCCTAATTATTGATCCAATGCTTGCAACTGGGGGAACTTTACTGGCAACTATTGATTTGCTTAAAGAAAAAGGTTGTAAAAAAATTATAGGGTTATTTTTGGTTGCCTCACCTGAAGGTTTGAAAAGAGTTTCGGAATTACATCCAGAAGTTGATCTCTTTATTGCTGCAATAGATGAATCACTAAATGATAAGGGATATATACTTCCTGGTTTAGGTGATGCTGGCGATAAGATTTTTGGTACTAAGTAGCTAGATATACTTTGTTATATAATATCTGGCACGTCAAAGGCATACTCATCAGTTGAAGTTTTTTCGTGAGCATAAGTTTTTATTTTCCATTCTCTGACATGTGGATTTTGACTGACTTCGTTATATAACTTTTTTAGTCTTTTAAAAGGACTAACAACACTTGGAGGAATATCATCAAGAACTCCTGAAGTGATCCAACCTAACATGCCCCAAACTGCAATGTCTGCTACAGACATCTTGTCTCCAACAAACCAATTTGATTCATTTGCATTTAAAATATCTTCTAAATATCCAAAATAATTTGGTAAGTCTTTATTAGTCAACTCTGCCCGCATTAGTCTTTTTTTAATTGGATCATTTTCTCGCATTGAAGGATTTAATAGCTCGTTTATGTCAGTAACTGTATCAATGATTTGATCTACTTTGCCAGCCTCAATAATATCTTCAGGATACATGCCACTTAGTTTGCCGCATATTCTAGCAATACCACCTGTTTGGGCTATACTTTGACCATTTATAACTAGCACTGGTAATTGATTGAAAGGGATTAATGTGCCATCCATTAATTTCCCATTTTCTTGAAGGTAGCTAAACTCCGCACTATTAACTCTTAAATCTTCAAACTTTACATCAGCAATAAATAAAGCTAATCTTGCTACTTCTGCTCGCCAAAACGGCAAATCCAAATATACAATTTTTAAGTCCACCAGTTCTACTCCAGATTATCAATATAGTTTTGAAAGAATTTTAAACCAATAATTAAAGATTTAAAAGTTGTATGGCGGAGAGAGATTCGAACCCTCACACGATGTTGTATTAATAGGGTTTATAGAGCCAATAGTGCATTAATCGTGTATTAATTAGACCAATCATGCACTAATCAGCCCTATTTTTATGCACTATAAAAAAATAAAGCCCATGGCTAGAGTTTGATACAATTGTCAGCGTTTATTCAGTTTTACTGGCTTTACTTTTTTTTGGTAACTTAATACTTATGTCAGTTATATCTGTTCCCCCATCAAGATTTAGCCCGTCTGAAGCCCAACAAATAGCAAAAACTTTATACGGTTTTGAAGTCTCAGTTAAAGTCTTGGATAGTGAGCGAGATCAGAATTTTTATTTGAAACGTGAAGATGGCAAGGAATTTGTATTAAAGATTTCAAATCCGGCGGAGGATGTTGAGCTCATTAAGTTACAGGTCGCTAGTTTGAAGCATATCGCCAACTTTGATTCCTCCATACAAGTGCCAAGTACGATTCAGACTGTAGGTGGTAAATTTATTAGTCGGCATAATGGTTGTTTTATTCGCCTGCAATCTTTTTTAGCAGGACACTTTATAAAGGACATTGAGAATCCTGAGTCTTTCTTATTGGAAGAATTTGGCGCATTTCTGGGTAAGTTGGACGTTGCTTTTCGAGAGTTTGGTTATCCGGATTTAAAGCGTAAATGGATATGGGATGTTAGAAATATTGACTTTTTGAAAAGTCATTTAGACTATATTGAGAGTGAGTCTGATAAAGCTGTAGTGCGTCATTTTATTGCAAATTATCAGTTAAATATTGTGCCGAATGAAAAATATTTACGCACCCAGTATATTCATAATGATGGCAATGATTACAATGTACTTCTAAATGACAATGGCCACATATCTGGCGTTATTGATTTTGGTGATATGGCGCATACTTTTTTAGCAAGCGAATTAGCGGTTGCCATCACTTATCTTATTCTAGAAGAAGCAGAGCCTGAGACGAAGATCAAGTCGGTTGTGCAGGGATTTCAATCAGTTTATCCATTAAGAGACGAAGAAATTGAGTCACTCATTCATCTTGTTTGTGTACGCGCGTGTTTTAGCGTGGTAACAGCGAACTACCGAAAAAAACTATTTCCTGAAAACAAGTATATTTCTGTTACTGAGCCATACGCATGGACATTTCTGAAAAATTTTGCTGACAAAGAATTAAGTAATTTTAAAATATATTAAAAAGTGAAATCCAAAAAAAATACATTGAAGTTGAGAAAAAAACACTTGGGTCCGTCACTCTCTCTGGCTTATTCAGAGCCACTAAAAATACTCAGGGGGAAGGGGCAATATTTGTATGATGAAAAAGGCAAGGAGTATTTAGATTGTGTTAATAATATCAGTCATGTTGGGCATTGCCATCCTGCTGTTATCCAGGCGGCTCACGAGCAGAATCAACTATTAAATACTAACACTCGCTACCTGCATGATAATATTGTTGAGTTGGCTGAGAAGCTTTGCAGAAAATTACCCAAAATCTTGTCCATTTGTCATTTTGTAAATTCGGGTAGTGAGGCGAACGAGCTGGCTTTAAGATTGGCCAGAGCATATACGGGCAAAGATAGCACAATTGTCCTAGATCACGCCTACCACGGAAACACCAACTCTCTAATCAATATCAGTCCTTATAAATTTAATAGTAAGGGTGGGCAGGGAAAGTCAAAACATGTTGAAGTTGTTCCGATGCCAGACTTATTCAGGGGTGAATTTAATAACCCAAAAACGGCGGGGAAACAATATGCCCAAGCGGTTCAGGAGGCAATTAATAAGCACGGTGGGGGTTCAACCTTTATGGCTGAATCGATGTTAGGTTGTGGTGGGCAAATCCCTTTACCAAATGATTTTTTAGCGGAGTCGTATAAATGGATAAGGGCGTCCTCTGGGGTTTGTATCAGTGATGAGATTCAGGTGGGTTTGGGCAGAGTGGGCTCTGCCTATTGGGGGTTTGAGACACAAGAAGTCATCCCGGACATCGTCACAATTGGCAAACCGCTGGGTAACGGCCACCCTATAGCAGCTGTTGTGACCACAGCTGAAATAGCAAGCTTCTTTAATAATGGTATGGAGTATTTCAATTCTTTTGGTGGCAACCCAGTTTCTTGTGCAATTGGACTCTCTGTTCTCAATGTAATCGAACAGGAGGGGTTGCAGCAGAATGCCCTAAATGTAGGAAATTATTTGTTCTCAGAGTTGTGTTTATTAAAAGATAAATTTTCATTGATTGGCGATGTTCGAGGCGCTGGATTATTTATTGGAGTCGAATTGGTTGAAGACAGAAAAACCCTGAAACCGGCAACAGAAAAGGCAAAGTTGATTACTGATAAAATGAAAGAACTTGGCATACTTCTCAGTACTGATGGGCCACATAATAATGTTATTAAAATTAAACCTCCTTTGGTCTTTACCCAGGACAATGCAAAGTTGTTGGTGGATTCATTGTCAAAGTTTTTAGCCTAGCATTTGATATGTAAATAGGTGTAAT
>LUMK01000108.1_pt1:5000-12476 | contig 12476 bp, 12 predicted proteins | sample 729981 | NCBI WGS metagenome assembly LUMK01 (sample SAMN03860265, study PRJNA289734) | marine metagenome | biome: seawater column; feature: ocean; material: water; isolation source: Red Sea water column Station 22 - depth 200m | place: Saudi Arabia: Red Sea | collected 2011-10-15...
CTGAAAAAATTCAGGTACTTTTGGCAGGAATGCAAATACCTTCAAACTATGGACGGGAATATACCAAATCTTTCCGAAAAGCTTTTTATGAACTGGCAGAACATTATCAGCTGCCAATGATTCCGTTTCTGCTGAAGGAAGTAGGTAATGTTCCGGACTTAAACCTGCCTGACGGCATCCATCCAAATCCTGAGGGGCATAAAATAATCAGCCGGACAGTACCTGAACATCTTGAACCGCTTCTTTCCAATTAAGTTATTGCTTGGTCTCTCAGAAAGTTCCAGGTCAAATTATGCAGGGATATTTACAAAACAGCGTCTGTTCTCTTCAGCCATATTTTTTCAATGACCCAATGGCCTTGATGATTTGCTTCTGCTGGCCGAGATAAACTCTGTTGTTCGGCACAAGTGCATCCAGGGCTTTTTTCCCCATTTCCAGTATTTTCAACACCCCATGATTTGCCAGATTCAACATTTTGCGATGCTGATACGCATAAAAAGATATCTGAGCAAATTCCGCCAGTACAGTGATGTCTCCACGTTTGGGATTTGCAAAAGAAGATCTTTTTAATGCTTTATGGTACGCCACTATTGCCTTGTTGAAAGTAGGTGTCATGGCAGGCCGAGCAGAATAATCGTCCATTATCACACGCAGAGAAAGAAACCGGAGTGCCTGCATATGTAAACGGGCTTCCATTAAGTGAGGCAGGGCAAGCTTGCTGTCGAATGCCTGAAGTTTTCCCACTATCCGTATTCCAATTGGATGCAGTACAGGAATTCGTTTAATCACTTCCACTGCAGCCAGGGTTTTGCGGACAATTAACAGATGCTTATTTTTAACAGTATCAGCATTGGAGTTGCCTCCAAACAGACTCCTGACCTTGTTTTTAGAAGAGAGCGCGTCAAGTTCATCTATGTGCATGGACATTGTTATGCTCCCCCGAGTATCCTCATCAAGGGTTTCTGAATATTCCTGCAATTTAAGAGTTAACTTCATTTCCTGGATTGCCTTGATCTCGTGTTCCTGAAGTTCTTCCTCATCATCTTCCTTGCTGATCAAGTCATTTACTGAAATAACATCCAGATTCACATTCTTGAGCTGTTTTGATTGAACAACAAGCAGGTTTTTTTTATGAGTGCTGATAATTTTTTCCAGATACAAACGGTAGGTTTGACCGGCTATTTGCAGTGTAGCGGGTGTTATGTCTCCCAAATAGATAGTAATAGCGGCCTGAATCAGCAGGTTACGGTAAAGAGACAAGGGGAGATCACCTTTGTCTTCCAGCATTACTGCTCGGACCAGTTTGACTCTCTCAAGACTTGTTTTTGGAGCACTGCTAATTTTGGAAACAATAGCATAAACAGAGGCACTTTTTACCTGATTGCCAAGTATGCTTGCATCTACATGGCTCCCTTTTTCATCAGAATCAGCGGGTATGATTTTTTTGCGCATCTTGAGAATGAAGGAGGCCCGGCTGAGTTTTTTGATTTCTTCAGTTGCCAGTATAATTTCCTTCTCGATTTTTATAAAATCAAGTGCTGGAAAGGGGTTGGTTGTCAAGGAATTTCCTTTCATGGCATTGTTCGAACCGCCCTTACTTGATCGGGTACCTGAAAATTCTTTTTCTATTTGATCTTTCTTTTCCATCTCTAAAACCTTATGGAGAAAACAGCAGTAGAAAAGTGATGACCGGTGTGTTCATGATTTGTCATTCGGGCAGTATGTTCCAAGAAATTACTTCATCTAATAATCAAGCATAAATCAGGTCAAATTTAAAGACGAATCTTTTATTATTTCATAAGACAAATCAAATGATAATCGCTCACTCCTTAAGATTGAGCAATTCAACATACATAACATTATACCTTATTTGTCGAATCGAAGAATGCTCCGCTTGAGTTATGCATTTTGCAGGCTTTTGAAACATGCATGGAAAACGTTAATTCCTTATTCAAGGATGATACCTATTGACGGCAAATCATCAAATGCTGTCTGTTTGGAGAAATGTTTGTGATTATTTCACACGAAGCACTCGACGTTTAATTTCAAAACTAGTATCTTTATCAGCCGAATAATAAACATTTCCATTTGTATCTCTATGTTGTTAAAAGGATACACTGATTAAATGGAAAAATTAGCTGAACATCAATTCCCGAATAAAAAAAATTGTTGTGCAAAACTGCATACAGCAGCCTTCTGTTCAGCAAACATTTGAGATTGTTCTGATTTAGTCGATTAAAATCCCACACAAGTGGTTTAAGCATCCATGTCACAAACTTTTCATGCCGTTAATTTGGGAGGTACTACAGATGGTTTACTTGTTTTAAGTAATGGGCGATTTTTCCGTGGTAAATTAAGAGGTGCCCCTGTTGAGGCTACTGGTGAAGTCATTTTCAATACATCAATGACAGGTTATCAGGAAATACTGACAGACCCGTCTTATACCGGCCAAATAGTCACCATGACTTATCCCCACATCGGCAACTATGGTATCAATCAGGATGACATGGAATCAAAAACAATACATGCTTCAGCTCTTGTGGTTCGCGAACTCAGTCAAATAAGCAGTAACTGGAGAGCAACGCAAACACTTGATGATTGGCTGATTGAAAATAGAATTCCTGTACTTGAAGGAGCAGACACACGTTCTCTGGTAAAGACAATTCGCTCAAGCGGCGAATGCTCGGGACTGCTTGTTCCATCTGACTCCAGTCACACTTTAGATATTCTGCGTGAAGAGGCGATAAATTTGCCTTCAATGGTTGGACAAAATCTGGCAAGACAGGTATCCGCCAGGGAGTCTTATTTTTGGGCATCTGAAGCGGAAACAAAACCCATGATGGTGATTGCTTATGATTTTGGGATAAAGTACAACATTTTAAGGAACATGAACAGTTTGGGTATGAATGTGACTGTAGTGCCCTGGAACACTTCTGCAGAAGAAGTGCTGGAGATGAATCCTGCAGGTGTTTTCCTGTCAAATGGTCCGGGCGATCCAGCAGTAGTTGATGAGGCAATTCAGGCAGTAAAGAATTTACTTGGCAAATTGCCCATGTTCGGAATTTGCCTTGGACATCAGATTTTGTCTCTTGCATTAGGGTGCCGCACATTCAAATTAGATTGCGGGCATCATGGGGGCAATCATCCTGTGATTGATTACGCAACAGAAAAAATTGAAATTACCAGTCATAATCACGGCTTTTCAGTAGATGAAAAATCTCTTCCGGAGAATGTCCGGGTGACGCACAGAAGCCTTTATGATCAAACTGTTGAGGGAATAGAATCATTGGATCATCCTGCTTATTCTGTGCAATATCATCCGGAGGCTGCACCAGGTCCAAGAGATGCTTCTTACCTGTTTGGCCGGTTTCTTGAAATGATGAAAAGCTGACGCAAATTAATTATATTTGAATTGGTGCTTAAAACATTTCAATACGATATAATAAAGAACCAAATACTGTAAGAGTGAGGTGATATGGCTGTAGGTAAAATAACAGGCCCTAAAAAGGCCGCAATATTATTACTTGCCCTGGGCGAAGATGCGGCAGCGGATGTGATGAAAAATTTGGAGGAGTCTGAAATCCAGCAGGTAGGTTATTACATGAGCCGCTTTACAGATGTGGCTCCGGAAGAACTGGACCTGGTGCTTGAGGAATTCTATCGGAACTCGATTATGACTGATGACGGTGTGAGCATAAGTTCTTCGCCTGATTTCGTTAAGAACACCCTGACAAAAGCTTTAGGGGCAGACAAGGCAAAGGAGCTCGGCGAAAATCTCAGAGTTGGCGAGGATGATGTCGGACTTGATGCGTTGCGATACGCAGAACCCATAATGATATCAAATTATATTCGAACTGAACATCCCCAGACAATTGCACTGATTCTTTCTTATTTAAAGAACGTTGAACAAGCGTCAAATGTACTTCGTGAATTACCTGAGAGTTTGCAAGCAGACGTTTTGTACCGAATGGCAATGATTGAAAGCATTCCTCCCGGGGTTGTTTCGGAAATGAATGAGGTGCTGACGGAAGAAATGAAAACAGCAGGAAGTATGGCAACGGCTGTGGGTGGAATTGAACCTGTGGCAGAAATTATAAATGCGGTGGATAAAGCCACTGAAACTAGAATTTTGGCTAGCATAGAGGAAACAAATCCGGATCTTGCAGAACAGATTCGTGAGCTGATGTTCACCTTTGAAGATTTGGCCCTGATTGATGCCAAGCAGATGCAGATTGTGATGAAAGATGTTGATCAGGCAGACATGGTGCTTGCACTGAAAACAGCCAGTGACGCGGTTATGGATCTGATTTTCAGCAGCATGTCTTCCAGGGCAGCGGAAATGGTAAGAGATGATCTGGAAAACCTTGGACCGGCAAAAATTTCTGATGTAGAAGCAGCCCAGCAAAAAATTATCAAGGTTGTCAAGCGGCTTGAGGAAGAAGGTTCCATCGTTATAGCCGGTGCCGGCGGCGGGGATGTGGTTTAATTAAACAGATTTGATGCAGCCATTCAGTTATTCGTTATAATTATTCAATACTGAAAAATATGGTAAATTAAAGCGAAATATGACAAACTGCTTGTTACAGTGCGCAAATTCTTTATTTAAAGTTTTTTAAGTATTATTTCATCCGGCCTGCTTGATTGATTATCAGTAAGTTCATGATGCAGAGCGAAAAGTGATAATCAAATTACTCTGTTAAATCTAAGTTTGAATAGAATGTATTGAGTTTCGAAATGCCAAAAACAATGTTTGAAAAAATCTGGGACGCTCATCTTGTGCATGAACAGGACGGAAACTCGATCGTTTATATTGATCGACACCTGGTGCATGAAGTGACTTCCCCGCAGGCATTTGATGGATTACGCATGTCCGGTCGTGCCGTGATGCATCCGGAAGCAACTTTTGCTGTCCCGGATCATAATGTTCCCACCAGGAATCAGGATAAACCGATTGAAGATCCAATATCCGCTTTGCAGGTTGAGACCTTACGCAGGAACTGCAAAGAGTTCGGTATCACGTTGTTTGATTTGGGAGATGAGCGCTCGGGAATAGTGCATGTTATTGGTCCGGAGCAAGGACTGACACTTCCCTGGTCAACTATCGTTTGCGGAGATTCCCATACAGCGACTCATGGAGCATTTGGTGCGTTGGCCTTCGGAATCGGCACTTCTGAAGTTGAGCATGTGCTGGCCACGCAAACATTGCAGCAGAAAAAGCCTAAAACCATGCTGGTTGGAGTTGAAGGAAAGCTGCCGGAAAATGTTACTGCTAAAGACATAATTCTTGCGATCATAGGGAAAATCGGAACCGCCGGTGGAACAGGTTATGTAATTGAGTATGCCGGAGAAGCGATTCGAAGCATGTCCATGGAAGGACGCATGACCCTGTGCAACATGACAATTGAGGCAGGAGCACGGGCAGGCATGGTTGCTCCTGATGAAACGACATTTGAATATCTCAAAAATCGACCGTATTCCCCGCAAGGTGATGCTTTTGATGAGGCAGTTTCAGTGTGGGAACAGCTCCCTACTGATGATGGTGCTGAATTTGATTTAATCGTAAACATAAACGCAGACGATGTTTTACCTCAGGTAACATGGGGAACAAGTCCCGGAATGGTCACAGACATTAACAGCACAGTTCCGGATCCGACAAAAATACAAGATCCTGCTGAGCGCAAATCAGTGCAGAAAGCATTGAATTACATGGATCTTAAAGCAAACCTGCCGATCAAGGAAATAAGTATTGACCGAGTTTTTATCGGTTCATGTACAAATTCGCGTATTGAAGACCTGCGTTCTGTGGCAGAATATGTTAAGGGCCGTAAAGTACATGAAGATGTCTCTGCCATGATTGTACCCGGAAGCGGTCTCATCAAGCAGCGGGCAGAGCAGGAGGGACTTGATCAAATTTTTATTTCAGCAGGATTTGAGTGGCGTCAGCCGGGATGTTCCATGTGCCTAGCCATGAATGATGATATTCTGAAGCCCGGAGAGCGCTGTGCTTCTACCAGTAACAGAAACTTTGAGGGACGCCAGGGAAAAGGCGGCCGCACACATCTTGTCAGCCCACTGATGGCAGCTGCTGCAGCAATTGCCGGACATTTTGTGGATCCGCGCATTAATTAATATTGGTATAAATGTAATTTTTTTGATATGGATGCATTTGAGACTATTTCCGGAAAAGCTGTGCCGCTTGATATAATAAATGTGGATACAGACCAGATTATTCCAAAACAATTTTTAAAAAAAATAGATCGTGCTGGATTTGGTATCCATCTGTTTCATGACTGGCGTTATCGTGATGACGCAGGCACAGAGATGAATCCAGAATTTATTTTGAATTATGCGCGGTATCAAGGTGCAGAGATTTTGCTGACACGGGAAAATTTTGGCTGCGGTTCCAGCCGTGAACACGCGCCATGGGCTTTACAGGATTACGGTTTCAAATCCATCGTTGCTTCGAGTTTCGCCGATATATTTTATAACAATTGCAGGAAAAACGGAATTTTGGCTGTTGCGCTTCAGGCAGATGAAATTCAATCTTTGTTTGAGGAAGTTGAAGCAAATGAAGGATGCATGCTGACAGTTGATCTTCCTCTGCAGACAGTAAGCAGTCCTGAAGACAAAGTTTTCTCTTTCGAAATTGATGAGTTTGCTAAAAACTGTCTGCTTAACGGATTAGACGATATCGGATGGACCTTACAATTTGAAGAAAAAATACAGCAGTTTGAGCAACAAGCAAGGAGCGAAAACCCCTGGCTGTTTGTTAACGCGTGACATTTCTTTCCGCTTAATCTTCAGAAAAATTTTACCCGCCGCTTTTAATAACTCAATGCTCCATCACATTTTGAAATTCTTTCAGTTAAATGCTGGATTTCAGATCATCTTTGACAGCGATAACCCCATTTCAAACCATTTTTTGAAAAGACAATTTGCCACAATTGTTTTATCCTTGCCCTGAATATTCCCGCGCATGACAAGAGATAGTATCTCCACATTCTAAAAAATCTTTCGTCATATTCCTCTTTTAAAAAGTGCCAGTTCCTGGAGAAATTATCATACCAGGCCATCAGAGTATTATCATAATACTGGCCGAAGTTATGCCAGTCTTCCATTATGAAAAGGCCTTCACTTGCAGTTGTAATCTGACCTGCTGAAGGCAGCATTGAATTAGGGAAAATATACTTTGCAATCCATGAATCAGTTGATTTTCCTGAATCGTTCCTGCCAATTGTATGTAGCAGGAAAAGTCCGTCTTCGGTTAAACACCTTTTGGTTAATTCCATGAATTTTCTGTAGTTTTTGTAACCCACATGCTCAAACATTCCAATTGAGACAATACGATCAAATTTACCTGAAATTTCCCTGTAGTCTTTCAATTCAATTTTGACATCAAGTCCCTGGCATAGTTTTTCCGCAAAAACCTGCTGTTGCTTTGAAACAGTTATGCCTTCAACAGAAACACCATATTCT
>LUMK01000135.1_pt1 | contig 12457 bp, 10 predicted proteins | sample 729981 | NCBI WGS metagenome assembly LUMK01 (sample SAMN03860265, study PRJNA289734) | marine metagenome | biome: seawater column; feature: ocean; material: water; isolation source: Red Sea water column Station 22 - depth 200m | place: Saudi Arabia: Red Sea | collected 2011-10-15 | depth 200 m
AGCTGAGGTTCTCCCTCTCCTTGGGGAGAGGGGATACTAAAACAATCATCCATGATTCAGATTGTGCTTTGTTTTGTCCGGATTGTCAAAGGGAGAATCTATCAGGCTTAGACATTTAGACAAACACTGTAATCAAAATTAAGAATAATCACAATAATCAGTTGTAATAATTACATTAAAACAACCAGATAATGCTTGAACAAATTAACAACCTGCGTGAAAAAGGGAAAAACGAACTCAATGCACTGACTGGTACAGATCAGCTTCCGGAATGGTACCATCGCTACCTGGGACGAAAAGGTGATCTGACTGCACTGCTCAGGCAGCTCAAGACACTTTCCGCCGAAGAAAGGCCGGAGATGGGCAAAGTCATCAATCAGGTCAAGCAGGAACTGCAGGAATCATTTGAGACACGCCAGCAAACATTACGGGAAAGCAAACTTGATCAGCAGCTGGAAATTGATGATCTGGATGTAACACTTCCGGGCCGCCCATGCACTCCCGGGCATCTTCACCTGACAACACAGACGTTGCGGCGAATTTACCAGATATTCCGGGAAATGGGATTTCAGGTTTATGAGGCTCCGGAAGTGGAAAGTGATGAGTTTAATTTCCAGCTGCTCAACATTCCTCAATATCATCCCTCACGCGATATGTGGGATACCTTCTGGGTTAACGATAAAGTCGTGTTGCGCACCCACACTTCTCCCGGACAAATCTGGGCCATGCGTGAATACTTTCCGGAACCGATTCGCGTGATTCTGCCTGGAAAATGTTATCGTTACGAACAAATCACTCCGCGCTCTGAACACCAGTTTTACCAGGTCGAGGGTTTGGCAATTGGCAAAAACATCAGGCTGACTGACCTGATCGGCGTGATGGGTGAGTTTGCACACAAGATGTATGGCGAAGAGCGCAAAATCAGAATTCGGGGAAGTTACTTTCCTTTTACAGAACCAAGCATCGAAATCGACATGAGCTGCAGCTGTGACAGCAAAGGCTGCCGCCTTTGCAAAAATACAGGCTGGCTGGAAGTGGCCGGAGCAGGAATGGTGCATCCCGTTGTGCTGAGCAACGGCGGCTATGATCCTGAAGAATGGACCGGATTTGCTTTCGGTATGGGAGTTGAGCGTCCTGCACTGCTGAAACATAACATCGATGACATACGCTACTTTTACAATAATGACCTGAGATTTCTGCACCAGTTCTGACGATGCTTGATAATTTTGATCCGCAGGAAAAGAAGGTAATTATAATATTTATCGCGCTGCTTTTATTGGGGCTGGTTTATGTGGGAACACATGAGCTGCAGTGGGAACAGCCACAGCAGACTTTTGAAACTACACTTCCGGTTGAAGAAGCATCTGATACCGGACGTTTTCTTTAAGGCCTTTATTTATACTACTTCTTTATAAGAATGATACACTTGCCGCTTCCCCCTCACTCCAACCCTCTCCCATGGGGAGAGGGGGGACCGCGATGCCTGAGCGAAGTCGAAGGTGCGGTGGGTGAGGTACGAGAAAGCAAGGTGTACCAGAGTTATTCAGAATTACTATAATACTCTGTAAAAAGCAGGAACTCTCTTAATTAACCACCAAGGAAAAGCCTGCCGACATCCGGATTTTCCAGCAGCTTATCCCCTGTATCTGCCAAAGCGAGGTTGCCTGAAACCAGCACATAACCGATATCGCAGAAATCAAGCCCTTTCTTGGCATTCTGTTCAACCATCAGAATTGTCTTGCCTTCAGTATGTTGAAGGTCATCCAGTATTTCAAAAACCATATCAATGAAACGCGGCTCCAGTCCAATTGACGGCTCATCAACAAGCAGGATGTTTGGTTCCATTACCAGTGCTCTTGAAATTTCAAGCAGACGCCTTTCACCGCCGGAGAGCACCCTTGCGGGTTTGCTGCGCCTTGCCTTGAGCCTGTCATATTTTTCAAAGATACGCTCAACTGACTGCTTGACCTCATCTGAATCTTCCTTTAAATACGCGCCCATCAACAGGTTTTCCTCTACAGTCATGTCAGGAAAAACTGAATTATCCTGAAGGATATAGGAAATGCCTGCTTCTTTAAGTTTCTGGCTGGAACTCATTTGGGTGATGGATTTTTCACTGTCAGCAATACGAGACATAATCTGTCCGGAAAAAATCCTTGTAAAACCAAAAATTGAATGAAGCACCGTAGATTTGCCGGCTCCATTTGGACCAATCATGCAGAGAGACTGCCCTTTTCCAACCTGAAGATTGAACTCATGCAGGATTTCCATCTTGCCGTAACCAGCGTTTAAACCTTCAATTTTCAAGAACGGATCCCCCTCCACAAGTCCGGATATTTTTTCCAAGCTGACTGTTTCCGCCAGCTGCTTTGCCTGCCGATTTACATCATCAACCGAAATGACGGTTTCTACCGCTCCATCATGATAACCGAATGAAGTTTCAGATTTAGTATTATTTTCCGTATTATCCTTTTGCATTAATGAGCTCCAAGGTAGGCATCAATAACGTTCTGATCCTGTTTTATTTCTTCCGGAGTACCGTGTGCCAGCATCTCTCCATGCGCCAGGCAGTAAATGCTTTCTGCCAGGTTCATCACCACCCGCATGTTGTGTTCAATAACAAAGAGAGTGATGCCGAATTCCTGGTTGGCCCTTTTCAGTCGGTCAATCAATCCATTGATCAGGGTGGGATTGATGCCTGCGGTCGGTTCATCAAGCAGCAGTACCTTCGGTTCATTCATCAAAGCCATGGCAAACTCAAGAAGTTTTTGCTGACCAAAGGACAGGTCTCCTGAAATTAAAAAGCGCTTTGAATAAAGTCCAACGAACTCCAGCAAATGTTCTGCACGTTCAGTCAGTTCCTGCGGATATTCTGTGAACATATCCAGCCATTTGGTATTATGATGTGCCGCGGAAATCAGCATGTTCTTGACGCAGTTCATTTTTGAATAGATCCTGGTTTGCTGAAAGGTCCGCAGAATTCCCAACCTTGCAATTTTCTGCACCTTGAGCTGAGAAATTTCCCGATTATCAAAATGGATTGTTCCGGAATCAATGGGATGATATCCGACGATTGAATTGAAAAGGGTGGTTTTTCCAGATCCGTTTGGTCCAATCAGGCCGGTGATTTTGCCTTCCTCAACATCCATGGAAATGTTACGGTTGGCAACTACCCCACCGAAAGATTTGTTTACATCTTTGACTTGAATGATTTTGTTCATATGACCGCTTCTTTGTCAGCAGTGCTGTTTTCTTCAGCTGATGCGACGGCCTCATCAACTGTGATGCCGAATAATTCCGGCCACTTTTCCTGCGCCCAACCCATGATGCCCTGCTGGAAGTACACCACGTTTATGATGATCAGCGCTCCCAGCGCAACCCATTGCCATCCAAGCAGGTATGTCCAGGTTAATTCCTTGATCACATGAAAAATAATCGCACCGATCACAGGCCCCCAGAGCGTTCCCTTACCGCCCAGCAGAACCATCAGCACCATGAATATGCCGAAAGTAACAGTTGGGAAAGCAACTTCAAGCGGTTCAATGAATCCGGTCATGTTACCGAAAATGCCTCCGGAAATACCCAGAAAAAAAGCCGCAAATGACCATGCAATTGTCTTGTAGCGGTTAGTGTGAATGCCCATTGCTTCGGCTTTTTCCTCATCATCACGAATTGCATTCAGCGCCAGCTGGAATCTTGTTGAATAAAGCCACTTTAGAAAAATGAAAGTACAAACTGCGGAAACAAAACAAAGAATATAAAAAAACATTTCCCTGTCTCCGGGGCCACCAGGATAATTTGGCAGCGAGATGCCTCCTCCGGCACCTACGTAGTCCCACGCCCCAACAAGTTCACCTGCGGCTATGGCCACTCCCAGCGTACCAATCGCGAAATATGGTCCCCGGAGCCCAAAGACAATCCAGCCGAAAACCACCGCCAGTCCAAGGCAGGCTATCCCTGCGAGCACCAAACCCGCTGCTATCCCGGTAAAATACTGGTATGGAGTAAAATCTATTTTAACTGCACCAAAATGCGCGGTATATTCTCCTACATCATAGTACATACCAATCTGTACAACGGTGCAGATGTACATGCCTGCGCCAAAAAACAGAATATTCCCCAGTGAATTGTACCCCATCTGACCGCCAAGAATGTCCCATGTAAGCGCGAATAAAATCATCAGCCGGAGCACCGCGAACTGAAAGGTGTATGCCGGAAAAACAATCGGTGCAAAGATGCCTGCCAGCAAAATTGCCGAGTAAAATATAATTATTTTGAATTGAAGATTCATTGCACCACCTGACGCTGACGGCTTTGCATTATCTGGCGTATTATTAAAACTCCCACCAGTAGCCCGACAACTGTTGCCTGTTGAAATTCTGCGCCGAAAACAAAGCCGCTGAACTGTTCAACCGTTCCAAGACCCAGGGCAGAAAGAATCACGCCGATGAGGTTTCCAAAACCTGCTGAAGTAACAATTACAAATGATCTGATTGAATGGGTAATGCCGAAAAACGGCTGAATTACCCAGATGATGGAAATCAGCACTCCGGCAACCCCGCAAATCGCAGCATTGAGTGAGAAAGTAAACGCGTAAACTCTGTCGGTATCCACGCCCATGATACGCGCCGCACGTGCGTTCTGGGAGGTGGCACGGATTGCCCTGCCCATCCTGCTTTTTTTCATGAACAATGTAATCAGCAGGGCCACCACTAATGCCAGCAGAAATGAGACCAGCTTGGTATCAGCGATTGTGATTTCGCCGCCAAAAAACTCGCGTATCTCCATGCCTGCTTCTGCTGTCTGTACATCAGGACCATAAGCAAGATTTATCAGCTGCTGTATAACTATGGCCAGACCGAAAGTTGCCAGCAGTGAAGTAAAAAGATCACGTTCAATTACCCTTTTGATGATGGTGTGATACAACCCCCAGCCAAAAACAAACATCAACACGAAAATGATTGGTATGCTCAGGATTGGATGCAAATTTATCGGAGGCTGCGAGAGAGTGAAGGCAATGTAGCCTCCCAAAATAACAAAATCACCCTGGGCCAGATTCTTGATATTCATCACCCCCCAAACCAGGGCAAGACCATAGGCGGCAAGGGCAAAAACAGAACCTATCAGCAATCCATCTAACAGCAGCTGAAGGTTCAGCATTGGAACCAATCCCAGCAGGCTTAAGTTGTCAAACATGAGGAAATTTATTCAGGCAGGAAGTGCAAAGCGTTCCCGCGTTAAACAGGAACGCTTTTATTAACTTTTTAAAGTGTTAATCAGCGGGGCCACTGAACAGGGTGTGATGCCCACTTGGAAGGAGCAACCACGTTCAGCTTACCATCCTGAATCTGCCTCAGCACCATCGGCTTGGCAATATTATTGCCTGCTTCAGAGAAACGGATATTTCCATAAAAAGTTTTCATATCCGTTGCCGCAATGGCGTCTCTGAGTACCTCAGTATCAAAGGAATTGGCACGTTCAAATGCTTCCGCCCAGACCAGTACTGCTGCTGATGCCTGTGCTGCCTGGTAAGGCACATTTTTGTAACCTTCGAAGGTAGCTTTGAACAGTGCGTCATATTCCGCTGCGGAGCCGAAATGCTTTCCGCTATAGGTAAGGGTTTCCGCCCATTGTGTTGGACAGAGGAAACCGTTAACGCCTGCACCGAATTTCTTGATAAGTTTTGAAGATTCACAGTGCGTTACTGCTACCATGGGTATATCTACTTTCATTTCAATTACCTGGCGGCCTGCTGTTGCGGCGCCCTTTGAATGTCCTGAAACAACCAGCAGGTCTGCTTTCAGTGCCTTAGCCTTACGAAGAGTCGGAGTCATGTCACTCAAGTCCCTTGGGAGCTTGTCATCAACTACAATCTTCAAGCCATGTTTCTTAATGTCATCCACCACTCCGGCACGAACATCAAGAGAGAACGGGTCATTCTCAAATGCCATGGCAACCTTGACATCTCCAGGAGCTTTTCCGTTTTTCTTATTGATTTCAGCGGCTAGACCAATCGAACTGGCCAGGTACTGCTCTGAAGTAGAAAGCACTGCAAACAGATACTTGTAGCCCTGTGTAAAAAGTGACCTTGAGGCACCTTCGGCTTCAACCATTGGAATTTTATACTTTTCTGTCACCGGAGCAACAGCCTTTGTTAAACCGGAACTGTATGGTCCAAGAAAGTATTTGATGCCGTCCTGCTTGATCAGGCGTTCAGCAAGCTGCGCCCCACGGGCAGGAGTTGATTCGTCATCATAATACTTCACTTCAAGCATGTAAGTTTTTCCTCCAACTTTGACTCCACCCATTTCATTCACACGCTTGACTCCCAGGTTGTATCCGTTTGAAGCATGAATACCGTTTGAGGAATATTTTCCTGTAAATGAAATTGCGGAACCCAGAATTATCTTGTTCCCTACAACCTTTGCCTGAACCGGCAGGGAGAGAACTGCTGCCAGTAATATAAACAAACCGGCAAAATAGATTTTATATAGTGATTGCATATTCACCTCATTGAGTTAAACAAAAAATTGATAGTCAGCACAAATATGCTCACTTATCATTACCTTTCAAATTATTTTGACACGGCATTTCCAAAGGATTCGCTTACGCGAAAAGGAAAGCCCTCATAGTAATTTGAATTCATAACCAGACAAATTTAACACCAATAAAAAACCATTTGTCTGTCTGCTTCGCAACAAACTGATAAAACGGCCGATTCTGCCATTGGATTAAGAGTGCAGAATCTTCGACATTACAGTCTTTGCCCCGGAGCGTCCATGTAAATCACGACCAATTCCCTTAAATGATCGTGGCATTTACGGAAATCCGAATCAGGATTTCCTTTAATGAAAGCTGTAACTATAGACATGAATTTCAAAATTGTCAATAAAAAAAATTTCCCGTTTCCCAGGCAAGTGCTTCATCTATGAACATTATCAGAATTGATGGTTTCGTAAAAAGTCTAAATAATAAAATCCACCCCTAATAATATCAATATGTTAAAGGGGGGAAATTGCGGTAAATGGACTTTTTACGGGATTATCAGAATTAAATGCTTATAAACTGCTTTCATGTCAGGGCGGGCGGACTGATATTCGGTTCTCCTTTGCGGAAACGGAGCAGTTGTTTGCGCAAATAAGAATGACGTTCAACAGGGTAATCAACTTCTCTTGCTGCCCTGCGGATTACTTCAATTGCTTTATTCTGTTCTCCGGATTGAAAATAGGCTTCTGCCAGTGTGTCCAGATTATCAATTGTAGGATTAAGTTCCACAGATTTTCTGGCCAGTTCCATGCCTTTTTCAACATCACGCAATCTTCTGTCTTCCGCAGTCAGATAAAGCCATGCAAGGTTGTTCAGCACCAGATCGTGATCCGGACGCTCAGCAATAATTTTTTTATAAAGCTTGATTGTAGAGGCTTCATCTCCCAGCAAAGTAAAAACGTTTGCCAACCTGAAACTAACATCCAGTGCCTTTGGATGTTTGTTGAGAAAACGGGCGTAATGAAGTTTGCTTTTTTCCAGTTTTTCCAGTCTCTCATATATCCAGCCCAGTCGGGAGTGTATCCAGTCATTGTCCGGAAGCGCCGCCAATACAGCTTCATAATGCAGCACGGCAAGCTGATTGTTTCCTAGTATCTCATGGAAAAAACCCCATTGCTCATGTATCCATGGCGGGAGCTGTTTTGAGGACATATCCTCCGGTTCCATTTTGATTTCTTCCGGAGCTTCCGCGAGCAGAAAGTGCAGATTCTTCAATACCTGCCTTGTGAATGGATCAGTCCGTGCCCTGGTTATTTCATACCAGGCCTTCTCAGTCGTGCGACTTGCCAGTGCATCCAAGGCCGGACGCAGCTGCTGCAGTTCTTCCCCAATCCAGCGTCGCTGCTGCTCCTCCGGCTGGAGCAGTAAATATAGAAACCATGCCCATAGACCGCCCGGATTTTCATACAACGCTCTTGTTATGTTTTGAACCGCAAGCTTTTGTTTTTTTTGCTTCCATTGCGTGAAGCCCAGGTATGTCAGCATCAGCGAGTTATTCGGACGCAGACTCACAAGTCTGTGGAAATTATTTTCTGCATCATCCCAGCGTTCCTGCAGTTCAAACAGCCTCCCTTGTGTTTCCAGTAAAACCAATGAGTCCGGATATTTGATCAGTCCTTTTTGCAGAAGGGATTCGGCATTATCATACTGCTCCTCTTTCATTTTCAGCTTGGACAGTTCCAGAATTGCCCACTCCGAATCCGGTTTAAGTTCTAGAAAAAGGTTCAGCTCGTTTTCAGCTTTTTCTATTTGCTCCGTATTTAAGAATATTCTGACCTGCTGTACACGCGCCCATTCAAAATCAGGTGAACTTTCCAGCGCCTTGTTAAACCAGAACAATGCTTTTTCCGGTCTTTTCATGCTGTTCTGATAGAAACCCAGTTTGGCCAGTGCTGCCGTGTTTCCGGGTTTTGCCTCAACAAAAGGCTTCAATATTTCTGCGCCTTTTTCAAAAAGCCTGCGGGATTCATAGTACTCAAGCAATTTGTCAGTAAGTTCAGATTGTACGGGAAATTTTTCCAGTCCGCGCAATAGAGTGTTTTCACCTTTTTCAAATAAAAATTCATCCCAATAAACCTGGTTCAAACGGTTCACCACATACAAATTAGCCGGAGCATTTTCCATCAGCCATTCATAACGGGAAATGGCCTGCTGATTTTTTTCCAGTTTCTCAAGGACGAAAGCTGTCTGCTGAATAGCCCAGGCGTTTTCAGGATCATTTTTTAAGCCTTCTTCAAAAGATTCCAGTGCAGACTCCCATTTTTCCTGCGAAATGAAAACAACTCCGAGTCGAAAACTGGCCCAGGGATAAGGAGACTTCAACTCAAGAGAACGGCCTAAATGTTTTTCAGCAAGAGCATACTTATCCTGTGTCCAGGCCCAATTCCCGTAATGCGCCTGCACCCAGCTGTCTTCAGGAAACAATTTAAGCATGTGCTTCAGGGTTTTATGCAGTGATTCGGCAATGATTTCAGAGTTGTTCTGAGTTGCCTGATCCAGCTCTTTTTCCTGCATTACAGTATAGCGCCGGAGGTACAGTTTTGATTCCGGAGCAAGTTCAACTGCCCGGAGCATTGCCTGCAAGGCTTTTTCAGGCTCCCTCTGTCTTTCCCATAAATCTGAAATACGCAGCCAGATATCAGGATTCATGCTGTTGATTTGACTGGCAGTAATGAGAGCCTCAAGCGCCTGTTCTGACTTTTCCGGATCATCCGGGACTGTCTTCCGGCCTAAAATAACACCAATCAGGTAATGTGCTTCAAACAAATCGGCATTCAGACTAAGCGCCTTTCCTGCGTCATCAAGCGCAAGCTGTTGATTATCGATTCGCCAGTACATTTGCGCCCGGTCCAGTAAAAGCATTGGATTGTCCGGATGCTTGTTTATATGTTCCGTGTAAAAATTTTCTGCTTCCCTGAACCTGCCCAACCCCTGGAACAGCCTGCCTTCCAAACGGATAAGTTTGATAGAATCCGGGATATGCTGCTGTGCTTCACGCAGAACCGAAAATGTTTCAGCGTAGCGCTGCCTGCTTTCCAGATATTGAGCCAGCCTGATATAACCAAGTTCATGGATTGGATTAATACGGATAGCATTACGCAATCGGGTTTCATGTGCGTCCGGAGGCGGACTTACAATCCCCTGACAGCCTGCAGCAATCAATAATAATCCGGCTGCCAAAATCCGCGGCAGGTAATGATTTATGAAAAGCATGCTCAGCCCTAAAATTCCAGTTCCTGGTAAGGCACATCCCAATGCAGCAGGGATAATATTCTGTATTGCCAAACTGCTTTTTTATGCTTTTGTTAAGTTTTGCGAGCTGTACAAGGTAAGCCGGAAATTCAGGTTCTTCTCCCTGCAGCTGATCCAGCAGCTGATCCAGTGAAAGGGTATATTCCCTGTTCTCAAACATATTGTAGTATTCAACACGATCTTTGAAGCAGCGGATGAAAATCGGCTTAACGTATCCGGGGGCTCCGACCCATTCAAACTGCAGGCGTTTTGGCATTACCGGCATTTCGGCATCATCCGGAACAACCAGCAAAAAGCTGATTGAAAGAAATGCCAATACCCCCATTGTACTGAGCAGGACGCTCAGAAAAGGGAAAAGAGTTACTCTGGGAACATGCGAGACATGTTTCATTATTTTGAAGTCTGAGTATTGGAGGATGAATTTTCGTGCGATTGTGTTTCTTTTTCAGGTTCCGACACAGCAGAATTTACGCTTTCCGCTCGAGGACTGTCATTGATTTGGTCTTTGACTTCAAACAAAGATTCGCTGAATTTTTGAATCAAGGGCTGCAGTCCACCTACCTGTGCGGACAGACTTTTGGAATGACTTTGGACGGATTCAAGCAGCGGAGAAACCTGCTGGCGCCAATTTTCAGAAAATTCAGCCATTTGCTCCAAATGTGTGCTGACGGCATCATCCAGCATCTCATCACCCGGACGGACATGCAGATTAGGCAGCAGATCTTCCAGGCAGTATTCTTCAACACTGAGCAGCAAATCTTCTTCGCGTTTACGAAGAGATGAAGAAAGCATCATCACCGGAACAACGCCGACCAAAGCAATGAAAGTGGTGCTGAAGGCCACGGATAATCCGCTTGTAACCCCACCCAGCGCCGAACGCATTTGTGCGTTTAAATCTGTTCCGTCGGTACTGCGGATGAAATCTGAAAATTCACCGATGGACTGACCGATGCCAAACACCGTGCCGATAAAGCCCAGAATTGGTATGGCCCAGATAAACACGTTCAGCAGGGTGTAGCCGCTTTGCATTCGGTTGTGGTCAATCTCTGCCTGATAATTAAGAATGGAAGTAATTTCTTCTTTCTTGGGAATTGCTTTCAGGTGCCTTAATGTTCGGCGTACCCTGCGGAAGATTACGCTGTCCTGAAATTTTTTTACCTTCTGTTCCTGCATGAACTGGCTGATTTCCAGTATCCTTTCATCCACATTCTTCACATAGATTCCCTTTGACAAAGAATCATGCAGCTGCTGGTTTCGGAATGCAGCGTATGCACGATGCTGCTGGCGATACTGACGCCACTTGAACAAAATCAAAAACAACGACCAGAGAATCAGCGCAATAATTGTCTCTGAGATTCGTCCTGAAAATAACTGCAGCAGGTATTCATTTCTGACAACAGGCATCGGAAACACAAGGTAGAAGATTCCGGTGAAAAACAATCCTAGAATTAATGCTTTGAAGGCATCCAGATATTCCATACCCGGCTGTTCGGCCAGATAGGCATGGCAATTCTGACAGTAAGCGGCGTTGTCAGGATTAGAACTTCCGCATTTTAAACACTTCATTTGCTGCTTTTTACATTACAATGTTTTCATTTATGTTCACCGCTGCTGCTTGACGACTCAGCAGCAATTACTTACCATGAAGAATAACATACTCATTAAATAGTTTCATTTCCAAATAAATGAATTCCAGCCATCTCAACATAAAAAACTGGACACGCCATAACCTGCGTGAGTGGTTTCAAAATAATCAGAAAAGCAGCAGCGGGAACCAGTCTTACAGGGCAGACCAGGTTTTTAACTGGCTCTATCAAAAAAGAGCGCAAAGCTTTGACCAAATGCTTAATATAGGGCGGGAAACCAGAAAAATGCTGGAAGAAAATTTTTACATCAGCTCACAAAAGATAGCAGATTCCCTTCACTCTCAGGACGGTTCCATAAAATATCGCATACTGCTGGAAGACGGCAACAGCATTGAATCAGTGTTCCTGCCTCACAAGAATCATAATACTATTTGTGTCTCTTCACAGGCAGGCTGCGGGATGGGTTGTGACTTTTGTATGACTGCCAGAATGGGGTTGATTCGAAATTTAAAACCTGCAGAAATCATTGACCAGGTTTTCACTGTTTTGCAGGAACTCAAGGAAAATAAAAAAATCCGAAACATTGTTTTTATGGGCATGGGGGAACCGTTCCATAATTATAATAATTTGATGCAGGCCCTTGAAATACTTACGGATGAGCACGGCTTTAATTTTTCACATCGCCGTATCACTGTTTCCACTTCCGGACTGCTGCCAAAAATTCGACGTTTCGGCCAGGAGAAAATAAAAGCTAATCTGGCAGTTTCTCTGAACGGCGTGTCAGATGAAGTTCGTACAAAACTGATGCCTGTCAATAAAGCATACAATCTGGAAAAACTGATTAAAGCCTGCAGTGAATATCCACTTGAATCACGCAAGCGCATCACCTTTGAATACATTTTAATCTCTTTGCACTATTAAGATTGTCATTATGCACAGCGTAACCATCAACAGCTGAATTGTTGAAAGGAGGAAGATTTATACAACTAATAATATCTGAAGATAAAATCCTGCCTTCAGCTTCAAATAATTCAATTTTTTCCGATTCTAGTTTTTCTAAAGATATTTTTTTT
>LUMK01000253.1_pt1 | contig 12443 bp, 14 predicted proteins | sample 729981 | NCBI WGS metagenome assembly LUMK01 (sample SAMN03860265, study PRJNA289734) | marine metagenome | biome: seawater column; feature: ocean; material: water; isolation source: Red Sea water column Station 22 - depth 200m | place: Saudi Arabia: Red Sea | collected 2011-10-15 | depth 200 m
CTGTTTTTGCTTTTAATTCATTGATCAAAGATATGATAGATTTTACAATAGAATCATAACCATTTTCCTGATTTGTTTCAATGCGTTTACGTTGGATTGTGTTATATTTTTCATCTAGCAAAATTCCTTCAATCTTGGTTCCACCAAGATCAATTCCAATTTTGTACATGAATATAGTTAGTTGAGTAAGTTTTGAAGTTTTAGTAGATTTATCCCATTGGTGGCATGCCTGGTGGGCCACCGGCACTTGGACCGCCTGAAACTGCAATCACATCATCAATTCTTAGAATCATGCAAGCTGCTTCCGTGGCAGATTTTATGATTTGCTCTTTTACAGCTAATGGTTCCACTATATCTAACGAGAACATATTTCCAATCTTACCTTCCTTTGCGTTGATACCAGCAGTTTGTTTTCCAGCAGTTTGATTTGCACGTAATGTGATAAGAGCATCAATTGGATCCATTCCCGCATTTTCTGCTATGGTTAATGGGATTGATTCCAATGCTTCTGCATATTGCTTCATTGCAAGTTGTTCTCTACCACCTGCACCACCTGCCCATTCGTTTAATTCTGTAGCTAGGTATGCTTCCGGTGAACCACCACCTGCTACAATTGATGGTTTTTCAACAACATCTTTCACTACCATGAGTGCATCGTGTATGGAACGGTCAGCTTCATCAACTACTCGTTGTGAGCCACCTCGGATTAGAATTGTAACTGAACGAGGATTTTTACATCCTTCTATGAATACCCACTTGTCTCTATGAATACCCACTTGTCTGATTCTACCTTCTTCTGATGCGCGATTTCTGCGTGACCTAAATCACCTGCAGAAATATCATCAAGGTTTGTAGAAATTCTTCCACCAGTGGCTTTGGCTAGCTTTGTCATATCGCTTTCTTTCACTCTTCGTACAGCAAGAATACCATGTTTAGCAAGATAGTGTTGTGCAATATCATCAATTCCTTTTTGGCAGATGAGTACATTAGCACCTATGCTGTGTACTTTATCTACCATTGATTTTAACATCCTATTTTCTTCTTCCAGGAATGTCTGCATTTGAGTTGGATCAGAGATTCTGATTTCTGCACTCATCTCAGTCTTCTCGACTTCAAGAGCGGCATTAACAAGTGCTATTTTTGCATTATCGATCTTAGTTGGCATTCCACTGTGAACAATTTCCTTATCAAGAACTATTCCATTAATCAGTACAGTATCATCAATAGAACCGCCAGACTTTTTTTCCACTTTGAGATTATCAAGATCAACCGAGTGCTTATCACCATCATGTTCTACGATCTTTAAAACAGCATCAACAACTAATTTTGATAGAGGTATGCTATCCTCGGAAATTAGTTTAGATTGCATGCTAGTTTTTGCAATCTTGATTAATGATTCTCGGTCATCTGGTTTAACTGCCTTTGCAAGTTTTGCCAATAATTCAAGAGCTTTTTCTGAGGCTGCTTGATATCCATCGATAATAACTGTAGAATGTACATCCTTTTCAAGAAGTTTTTCGGCTTTTTCTAGCAATGCGCCCGCGAAAACAACAGAAGAAGTTGTTCCATCACCAACCTCGGTATCAATGGTTTTGGATATTTCCACCATCATTTTTGCAGCAGGGTGCTGTGCGTCTATTTCCTTTAGAATTGTTGCACCATCATTTGTAATTGTGACGTCTCCTAGTGAGTCCACTAGCATTTTATCTAAACCGCGTGGGCCCAGACTTGTTTTAACAAGTTCTGCTACAAGTTTTGCAGCAGCAATATTATTTTTCTGTGCATCCTTTCCCTTTTGTTGTAGTGCACTTTCTTTAAGGACTAAAACTGGACCTTGTGGGGTCTGTTGTATTGATGCCATGTTTTCAAAAAAAAGTGTTAATTTCCCCTTAATATTCTATTCACGTAACTACGCTCAGGAATGAACGATTCTTCACATCAACTAACCCTGTGCTCAGTATTCGTATATCAGGCAATGCTAGAAATGGTAAAAATAGTGGGATAAGATGTGGTTTTTTGAATCTACAGCCAGCATCTGCTAAAACTGTGTTTAAATTTTCAAAGTTCTCTGAAACTTTTTCAAAGCTATTTGTAGATACGATACCAGATATTTGAAGAGGCATGGATGCTAGAGTTTTTCCTTCACTAACTACAACCATGCCTCCTTGTGTATCAACAAGTCTGTTTGCTGCGATTGCCATATCTTTTTCATTAGAGCCAATTACTAACATGTTATTTTCGTGAAAGTTCCACGTTGACGCAAATGCACCTATTTTTGCTCCAAAGTTCTTCAGGAATCCAATTGTATGTTTTCTTGTTCCAAATGTTCGATCAAATGCTGCTACCTTCCAGACATCCTTATCAATAGATGGTACAACATTTCCCTCTTTTACTGACAGGTTTTCGTTTATTTTTTCTGTTATAATTTCTGTTTTCAAATTTATTACATTAACGGTTGCTGTATCACCTCGAGATTTTACTCTAAAATCATCTCCTGATAATTTCCGCAGATTGACAGTTTTTGTCATCCACTTAGGTACTGTGTATTTTTTTATTTTAGACACAATGGTACCATTTGACACAACTAATTTTCCACCAACAAAAATCTTTCTAGGTTTCATCTTGTCAAGATCATCAAAGCAGAACATCAATCTATCAGTGTATGTTTTGTTAGATAGCACTAACTTCACAATTTCTTTCAAGTCTCTGCGAATGGAACCCTCTCTGATCATTATCCACATTCCTAATCTTAATCTCTCCAAAACCTGATCAAAGTTTATTGGTTCATGGCACGACAAAATCCCAGATGACACGTAAGCGTTTAGTTTTTTACCAGATGCGCCAGCAGTGTGACCATTAATCACACAATCATTTTCAAGCATAGTAGATAGCATCCTCATTGTCTTAGGATCACGTTTTGTTACCTTAGCCCATGAAAACACTTCACCCAAACCAAGAACGCCAGGAATTTTGAGTGCTAATTTTGCTTCAGCTAAGCTTACCTCCCTTCCATGGCTGAATTTCTTGTCAACCGGAACACCACCAGGAACCACATGGAAAAACCGTGCTGGCAGTTCAGATGTCATCTTAACAAATTCTTTGAATCCTCTATAACCGCAGGTGCTCACTATGTCAATAGGATCAGAAAAAAGTGATGTAACACCACACAGAAGGGACTTTTTTACAAACTCCACAGGCGAAACAAACTGGTCTAGATGTATGTGAGGATCAGCAAATCCAGGCGTCACATATTTTTTTTTTAAATTAATTACAACTGTCTTTTTTCCCTTCGTGTGAGATGCATCTGGACCAACGTAAGCAATCCTATCATGAGATATAGATATCTGAGTTCCCGGCATAATTTCGCGCGAATAAACATTCACCAAGGAGCAGTCCTCTAAAATTAGATCAGCGGGTTTGTCACCAATAGCTACTTCATTTAAAGTTTGGATGCTTCTAGACAAACCAAGGAACAATGTTCTATGATATGCATTCGTATTATTATAGATTAGAGACCATGTTTAAATTACCGTCAGGCTCGGATGTTAATTGTGAATATACCAAAAGAGATCAATCGTTTCTGCCCTAAATGTAAGAAGCATGTAGTTCAAAAGATTTCCATTTACAAAGCAGGCAAACGTAGAGGTACTGCCGCTGGAGAAAGAAGACATGCATTACGAAAAAAAGGGTATGGTGGTCAAAAATTCCCCAAGCTTGCAAAGCCTGCAAAAACAACAAAGAAAGTTACACAGGTTTTTACATGTCCAGAATGTAAGAAGAAAACGATGAAAGAAGGTATTAGGATCAGAAAATTTGAGTTGATGGCTAAATGAAGAAGGAACACGTACTCATTCCAGAACCAAGCAGTAAATTTCTCAAAATTAACTGTAAGGAATGTGAAAAAGAAAATATTGTTTATTCACATGCCTCAACATCTGTTACCTGCAAATCATGTGGTAACGTGATTGCTGAACCAACTGGTTCGAAGGCACGAATAATAGGAAAAATTTCAGGAACTGCTGAGTAATTCGTAATCTTCCTTTGTGTTCAGATTAAAAGCTATTCTCTTATCATCTAAGATAATATAGTTCTCTTTAACTAAACTCAAATCTTTAATTTTGTCAGCATTAATGATAGAAACTCCAGTATAGGCGCATTCAGTATTATCATATTTCACTAATAGATTAGATTCCAATCCTAATGAATTCAAAAATTTCTTGGATACAAGAAAACTGGACCAAGTGTATTCTGAATTAAAATTTATCATATCCTGAATAATTTCTTCATCTAGTAATGGTAAATCTCCTGAAACAACAAATACGAATCCATCCAGCTTTTGTAATAGAAAATTGAGGTCGTTAGCATATCCATTTCCTGGTGTGGGTAAAGTTTCTATGCCATCTTTTTCCAATGCATGTTTTGTATCAGGTGAATTTGGGCTAGTAGCAACAATAACCTTAGAGAAACAATGAGAATTTTTTAATGCGTCAATCACCTGAAAAATTATCGGTTTTTTGTATTCAAGTAATAATTTTTCATTCGATGTATCCATCCGGGTTCCCTTACCTCCCGCCATCACAAGACCAATCATAGTGATACAAAGATTAGTAGGGATGAGAGTCTTGTAAGTTCGTTAGTTGCACCCATAACATCTCCAGTGATTCCACCAAAACTTCTGGTGGATAGTCCAACCAAAAATAATGTAACGGCAATTGATGCGCCAAAAAGTATCAGGCCTGTAGTTCCGCCTATCACAACAAGTGGGATAATTGTAATAACACCAGCAACTGCTAGTCTTCTTTTATCTTTCATGATTTGCATGAATGGTGAATTGGAACCTACTGCTGCTGAATTTCCAATGCCAGCCATCAATACCATTGAGAATTTAGCTAAAATTTCACTAAGTAAAATAGCCTGAAACAACTCATAACCAGTTGCCAGTGACAGGGCTATGATTGCTCCAACTACATACAATACAACAGAAACAATTCCAGCGTAATGACAGCAAGTGATGCAACAACCAATAATGCAACAATTAATGGTTCTAGGAAAAATGAAAGACCAAATCCAATTGAAGCAATAAGCAGACCTATTGCAATCCCAATTATTGGGAAAACATGCATGTGTCTTGCTACAGTTCCCAAGTCAGTGTTGTTAGAAGGAATTATTGTTAGGAATGAAAAAACTGAACTGATTTCCTTAAGCATGTATCCACCATCCTAAAAATGAGAGAGTTACGATTATTGGAATAGTAACTATGCCGCAGAATAAAATTGATGAGACTTTCATCAAGGTAACTGCAGATGTGATGTGAGATTTTGTAAATTCGATACTGCCCTGACCAATTGTATAATAATTCGTTTTTTCCAATCTAGTTCCAAGTGCACCAGCCAAAGCAGCCATTGGGAATCCCGCATTAGGACTATCGAGTTTTCTGCTATCACGTCTCATAATGTATAGTGACTCCTTCCAATTGTAGCCCAAAATTAATGCGCCTAGAACCATCACTAATGCAGTTAGTCGAGATGGGAGATAGTTGAGTATTGTATCACATTTGGCTCCAAACCAACCAACATTTTTGAACATAGTTGTCTTGTACCCAATCATAGAGTCTATGGTGTTTATTGCTCTGTAGGCAAATGCTCCAGGTAGACCAAAAATTGCATAATAGAATAATGGACCAGTAACACCGTCAACCGTATTCTCACTTACACTTTCTAAAACAGCCGATAAAATGTGATTTTTATCTAAATTTTTGGTGTCTCTCTTAACAATCATAGCGAGATGGTTCCTAGCAGAGTCTAAATCATCTTTTTCAATAGCGTCAATCACTGCCAAAGCATGTCTTTGCATTCCTCTAATTGCAATAGTTGTTTTTAGCAAGATCGAGCCAACAACTATTGAGATAATCAATGAGATGATATCAATGGTCAGTAAACTAATTCCAACATCCAAAACAACAAGTAGTGTAGATACAATCGTCACAACTATACTAACAATCAAAATGCCGCCGAGTAATTCCCTTTTTGCTGAGTTATTTTTTGCAAAAGGAACAAGTGATGCAATCAGTTTTCCCATCCAAGCAGTTGGATGATATTTTGTTTTTGGATCACCCACCAAAAAATCCAATAAAAGAGCAAACCCGACTATAACTACGCTTTCAAGTATCATTACAATAGTTTTTCAATCTCTCTGATATTAAGACTTGACTTTACAACCTTGCTTAATTTCTCAATTTCAGAATCGATCTTTTTTAGATTTTGCCTGTTCAACCCAAGCTTCTTCGAACTTGAAGTTATAGAATCCTCCTCAGGAAGTAAAAACTTGGTCATTGGAATGGTTCCAAAAACTGGCTTCCCTGTGTTTTGTTTTAATTTTCTAAATCCAGGCTTAAGAATATCCAAATCACCACGAAATTTGTTAAAAACAAATCCCTTGACCATTTTTTGGTATTTTTTTTCTAACAACGATAGAGTCCCAACAATGCTCCCAAAAGATCCACCCCTCTCAATGTCTGTAACTAAAATCACTGGGGATTTTACTTTCTCAGCAAGCTTCATGTTTGCAATATCATATTTTGTAAGATTAATTTCAGCCGGAGAGCCTGCGCCTTCTATTATGATCAAGTCGTGGTTTTTTTCTAAGGCATTAAATGATTTCAAAACTGTCTTCATTCCATTCTTTTGAACAAACTTTTTGTAATAATCATCTGCATGCATTTTTTTGTAGAATTTTCCTCTGAGAAAAACAGAGCTTCTGTAGTTACCCAGAGGTTTCAGCAAGATCGGATTCAAATCTGCTGTTATTTTGGCACGTGAGGCTAAAGCCTGAACTGCCTGTGCACGAGAAATTTCGAAACCGTCTTCCTTATAGGCATAGTTTGACATGTTTTGTGCTTTGAATGGTGCTACAGAGAATCCCTTTTCTAGAAAAATTCTGCAGAGTGCGGTAACAAGTGTTGTCTTACCTGCGCTAGATGCTGTTCCCTGAACCATCAGTGTTTTTGATATACTAAATCACCTCCATAGCCTTTAGCAGTTTTATGTTTTCCTTTCTAGTTTTTACTGCAATTCTAATGTAATTTTGGTTTAATCCACGAAACGTACTACAATCACGAATTAGAATTTTTTTTCTCAGAAGTTTCTTTTGTAAAAGTTTTGATTTTGTTTTTGTCTTTACCAGAAGAAAGTTTGCTGCTGAGTCATAACAAGCAAATTTTTCTGATTTTGCTAAATTTGAGGATATGAAATTTTTCTCCTTTTTGATTAATTTACATGTCTTATCTAAAAATGGATGATAGCATATTGCGGCACTCGCTGCACGCTGTGCGATATTACTTACATTCCAAGGAATCTTAACTTTTTGTAATGGCTCGATGATCTGTGTACTGCCCACCCCATAGCCAATTCTAATTCCTGCTAAACCAAAAGATTTTGTGAGCGAACGTAGAATGAACAAATTCTCAAAATTCTTGATCTGTTTTATTACAGATTCATCATTTCCAGATACAAGTTCAATAAATGTCTCATCTAGAAATACAATTGTTGATTTCTTTTTTGCAGCAGCAATAATTTTCACCATTTCACTTTTTTGGATTAAAATGCCGGTGGGATTATTTGGATTACATATAAAGACACAGCCATTTCTGGGAATCTTCGTGATGAATTTTTGTAAATTTTTTGAAAGATCCATAGTTTTAAAAAATGAAATTTTGGATTCACAAAGTTTTGCAGAAACCTCATATTCACTAAAAGTTGGTATTGGAATCAAAACGCGTGTTTTTTTATTTAGAAAAGTTTTGCAGAAATTGTAAATTATCTCTGTTGCGCCATTTCCAACAACAATCTGTTTTTTTGGAATACCAGTAAACCATGCCAAGTTTGCACGTAGATTAGTAGAATTTGGATCAGGATACTCTGAAATCAAATTCAATTGTTTTTTCAAATAGCGTTTTACTCCTGGATGGCACCCTAGCGGATTTACATTTGAACTAAAATCAATCACATTAGCATCCGAGTTCTTGGTACCATATTTGCCCCCATGCGAGGCTGGAATGTGTGACTGTGCTGGTTTGTTTGGATGAACTCTCACATCATTGATTATTCATTGGTAATTTAGTGTGTTTTGGTAGTGCTAACGATTATTAATTGAAAACTTGAAAGTGACTCATGAAAAAGAAAGTAGCCATCATAGGTGTAACTGGGGCAGTTGGCCAAGAGTTTGTCCAATCCTTAAATGACCACCCATGGTTCGAAGTAACCCAGATCGCCGCATCAGAGCGTTCTGCTGGAAAAAAGTACGTTGATGCTATAAGAGATGACAGTGGAATTGTTGCTTGGGATGTTGGTGGAGAGATTCCAGATTACATAAAGGATATGCCGGTTTTAACAATCGATGAGATTAATGTTGCAGAATTAGATTTAATTTTCTCAGCAGTAGAGTCACAGGCAGCAAGAGATATTGAGACAAAATTTGCAAAAGATCTTCCTGTAATCTCAACTTCATCTGCATACAGATACGAAGAGGATGTTCCAATACTTATCCCAGGAGTAAATGATGAGCAAGCAGAACTGCTTGAGGTTCAAAAGAAAAATCGTGACTGGAAAGGTTGGGTAGCACCACTACCAAACTGTACAACAACTGGATTAGTTATCACACTAAAACCATTATTTGAGAAATACGGTGCAAAGAAAGTTATGATGACTTCAATGCAAGCAATCTCCGGCGGTGGAAAGACTGGTGTATCTGCAATGGGTATTACTGATAACATACTCCCATACATTCCAAAGGAAGAAGGTAAAGTAAGAAAAGAGACAAGAAAGATTCTAGGTAAACTAAAAGATGGTAAGATTGAGGATGCAGACATTAGAGTTAGCTGTACATGTACACGTGTTCCCGTAATAGATGGACACACCGAATCAGTATTTGTTGAAACAGAAAAGGAAATTGATCCAGCTTTAGCAAAAGGTACCTATGAGACTTACAACAAAGAAATTTCGGTAGCGGGACTACCGTCTGCACCAGAAGATTACTATGCATTCCACGAAGATCCAACACGACCACAACCAAGAATGGAGAGGGAAGTTGGTGACGGCATGACCACAACAATAGGTAGAGTTGAAAAGGAAGAACTGTTTGATAACGGAATAAAGTATATGCTATTCTCGCATAATAAAAAAATGGGATCTGCAAAAGGAGCTGTTCTCTTAGCGGAGATGCTATACAAAAAAGATAAGATTTAAGAAAAAAATTTATAAAAATTTCAATAATAGCTTTATTAATCCGAAAAATATGTATGGTTTCAGGTGTTTTGAACGGCAAAAGTGGATAAAATAGATCAAAAGATTTTATCTGAACTTAGTAAGGATTCATCAATCTCTATTCCAAAACTAGCTGAAAAAATTAATGTAAACTCTTCAGTTGTTTATAGCAGAATAAAGCGATTAGTGAAGAAGAAACTCATTGAACGGTTCACAATAGAAGTCAACAATAAGGAATTGGGATACGGTGTAAAATCATTAACTGGAATTAACATGGACTCAAAGAAGCGGGATAATATTATTCAGGAATTGTTCAAGATCCCTGGAGTCAGAGAGGTTTCAGAAGTTACGGGAAGGTTTGATATACTGGTCACAATGTATGCCGAAAACCTGAATGAGATGTATAGGATTGTATCAGATAATATTGGTAAGATTGATGGAATTATAGGCTCTGAGAGCTTTATAGAAATGAAGACGAGGACAAAACAAATGCCCTATATGTTAGAATAGTGGTGGGATGATTAATGCAAACCTTTAACACAAAATCAAACATCGGCGTATACTACGAACTGACAAAGCCGAAGATCTGGTATCTTCTTGTGTTCACTGCGTTTGGCGCTGCTATTACCGCATCGAATGTTTTCAATGTTCCAATTTCACTTGAAACTTGGGCATTATTGTTAGGTGGTGTAGCTGCGGGTTCTGCTGCTGCAAACACGTTGACAAACTATCATGACAGAGACATTGATGCAGTAATGGAGAGAACCAAGACAAGACCAATACCAAGTAGGCGAATCTATCCTGCTGAAAAGGCTAGAAATTTTGGCTTGATACTTGCTGGTATATCATTGGCTTGTGCCTTTGGCATATGTTTCACGGCATCATTTTGGCAAGGAATCTTAGCTGGTTCGTTTATGGCATTTGGATTAGTCGATAATATTTTGGTTTATAGCTATGGTCTAAAACGTAAAAGTAGATCAAATATTGTTCTGGGTGGGTTCTCAGGTGGAGCACCTGCACTCATTGGCTATGTTGCAGTAACAACAACTGGTCTCTGGGATTTTGGTCTAGTTATAGCTGGATTAGTGTTTGTTTGGATTCCAATGCACATCTGGGCACTAACTTTACACTTTAAGGATGATTACAAAAAAGTAAACGTTCCAATGCTAACTGCCGTACAGTCAGAAAAAACTTCTGCAAGAATAATTGCTGGCACAACACTAATGATGGTACTCTTCAGTGTAGTTCCATTTTTCCTGACACATGAAAATGGAGAACCGTTGATGAATGAAGTTTATTTGTATACTGCAATTGCGTCTGGGGTTTTGATGGTCATTCTTAGTTTTTGGGTGGTTGCCAAACCAACAGAAAAAGCCTCATGGGTTTTGTTCAAGTTTTCAAGTCCATATCTGGCTGTACTCTTCATCGCACTAATGGTGGACTCTGTCCTTTAGTTTGGTCAAAGAGGGTTATTCATGGAAATAATGGGTAGAGGTTTAAGCCAGATTGTTCAGGAAACTCCACAATACTTTCATCTCCTTTCAAAATATGCTGGTTGGAAACTATTCAAGAAGCGAAGCCCCATCTTTGGCTCGGCAGATATAATCAACGAATGTAATTTACACTGCGAACACTGCTATTGGTGGCTAAACAGAAAAGAGAATGAGGAGCTAACTCTTGAGGAATGGAAGCAAGTAATTGATGAGAAATTCAAAAAACGCCATGTATTTGCTGTAACAGTTGTTGGTGGCGAGCCTATGATGAGACCAGACGTTGTAGAACTATTTGCAAAAGAATTCCCAAAGCGCTCCTGTATAGTGACAAATGGAAACTATCCGCTAAAAAAATTCAAGGATCTTTATTTTTACTGGGTATCAATTGATGGTGATCAAAAAACACATGATACTATCCGAGGAGACGGCACATGGGCTAAAACAAGAAAAAATGTAATCGACTATGTTGAAAACAATGGTGACAAGGCATACAAGGATATCTGGATTTCAATGACCATAAACTCTAGAAATTACAAAACTGTCAGAAAAGTAATTGAAGATTGGCGTGATTATACCAACAAAATTGGTGTCCAATTCCACACTCCGTTCATGGAGGGTGACCCATTATGGCTTCCATTTGGAAAAGAAAGAGATGCAGTAGTTGATGAATTGATAGATTTGCAAAAAACAGAATACCGAGATTATATCTCAAATCCTAGAAACCAATTAGAATTGATGAAGAAAAATTGGGGTGGAAAAGGAACAACCCCAATAGACTGCCCAACATGGGCAATTGTCTCCGTTGACCACTTGGGTAGGGAGAAAAGACCATGTTGTATTGGAAGCGCAGAAAAGGATTCGATGAAGCCAAGATGTGAGGAATGTGGTCTTGGTTGCTATTCGATTTTTGTTGGTAGTGGAATTAAGGGCTGTTAAGATTTAATCTGCATTCCTCTTTGTGACTTGACAATATACTTGTCTCGTACCCGTACACTAACCCATTCAATTATCAAGACTGTTGCCAGAACAACCAGCATGAAAACTGCAGCCTTTCCATACTCAAAGAATTTGATATAGTTAATGATGTAGAATCCAATTCCACCTGCACCGACAAGACCAAGAATGCTTGTCTGCCTAATGTTATAATCAAAAATGTATAAAATCTGACTAAGTAAATGTGATGCAGATTCTGGTAATACAACAAATCTAATTAGTTGTATTTTAGAAACTCCAATTGCGCCAACTGCATCCATAGGGTCAGCATCAGTAGCTTCTATTGCTTCATACTGTAGTTTTGCTATGAACCCAATTGTATACATGATTATTGCTAGCACTCCTGCAAATGGACCAAGACCAACTATAATCACAAACAAAATTGCCCAAAGTATTGAAGGAAAAGTACGGATGGCAGCAAGCAATGCACGAATTGGTACGTAGACAAACTTGTTGTTTAAATTTCTAGCAGCTAACAAGCTTAACGGAAGTGCAATTGCAACACCAACAACAGTTCCAATAAATGCCATTTCGATTGTTTCTAGCATTGACCAGAATGCAGTTACAAAAAGTGACGAGTCTACTTCGGTAATCTCCTTTAGCATAATTCCAATGTTTGGCAGTCCCTCCGCAAAGTCTCTGGGGTCTGCATCAACATTAACAGACATGACTACAACTCCCGCAATAATTAGACCGA
>LUMK01000069.1_pt1 | contig 12350 bp, 8 predicted proteins | sample 729981 | NCBI WGS metagenome assembly LUMK01 (sample SAMN03860265, study PRJNA289734) | marine metagenome | biome: seawater column; feature: ocean; material: water; isolation source: Red Sea water column Station 22 - depth 200m | place: Saudi Arabia: Red Sea | collected 2011-10-15 | depth 200 m
CCATTACCCCAGGATGAGATCGACGCCACCAAAGAAAAACTCCAATTACCCAATGAGTCCTTTTATGTACCGGACGAATGCATTGCCCATTTTCAGTCACGTTATGATGGCCTAAAGGAAATCGTGAGCGCATGGAATTCTGCATTGGCTGAATCCAGATCAGATACAGAAATTGATGCATTGTGGAAAATGACAGTGGAAGATGAACTGCCTTCATTGGAATATCCTACCTTTGAAGATGGAGCTTCACTGGCTACACGAAAAGCATTCGGGGCCACTCTCGATTCATTTGCAAAGCAACTTCCCCACTTGGTAGGCGGATCGGCAGACTTGGAGCCCTCCAATTATACCGGGAATTTTGCCAAGACCTACGGAGATTTTATAAAGGATAACCAGGCTGGACGAAATTTTGCATTTGGCGTAAGGGAATTTCCCATGGCCGCACTGATGAATGGCATGAGCTTACACGGGGGAGTGATCCCATTTGGCGGGACATTTTTGGTCTTTGCTGATTATTCCCGTCCGGCGCTTCGACTTGGTGCCATCCAGCATGTACGGGCCATCCATGAATTCACACACGATTCATTCTGGGTGGGGGAAGACGGCCCCACGCATCAACCCATTGAACACGCCATGGCACTCCGGACCATTCCCAATTTTCATGTATTCCGGCCGGGAGATGCCAAGGAGACAACAGCCTGTTTTGAAAAAGCTCTGGAATTGAAAACATCACCATCGGCATTATTACTCACACGCCAGGGTGTTCCTGTTTCAGATAAATCCATGGACGAGATCAAAGCAGGAGTGGCAAAAGGCGGATATATCTATCAGGAGTGTGATGGATCTCCGGAATTGGTTTTCATCGCCACAGGCTCGGAAGTGTCATTGGCTGTATCTGTTGCTGAAGCAATGGATGATAAAAGAATTCGCGTAGTAAGTTTGCCATGCTGGGAGATCTTCATGGAGCAGTCACAGGAATATCGAGACGAGGTGATACCTCAAAGAGGAAGTATGAAGATATCCATTGAAGCCGGAACTACTCTGGGTTGGGATAAATTCATTGGTCCTGCCGGGCTTGCTGTAGGCATCGATCATTTTGGTGCATCAGCGCCGGGGAAGGACTTGGCAGAAGAATTTGGGTTTACAGCCGACCAAGTTGAACAAAAGATCAGAAATCATTTAGCGGATCTATTATGAAAATTCATATTGCCACAGACCACGCCGGGCTTGATTTAAAAAACGCCATCCGGGATTATTTAGTCGATAAAGGTCACGATGTGACCGACCACGGCGCACATGAGTACGACGCCCTGGATGATTATCCCGATTTTATTTTTCCCTGTGCAAAAGCAGTTGCGGCGGACACAGAAAGTAAAGGAATCATTTTAGGTGGATCCGGACAAGGAGAAGCTATGGCAGCCAATCGAGTGAAAGGCTGCCGTGCCGCTGTTTTTTATAATGGTCCCATGGATATTGTGAAACTTTCCCGTGAGCACAACAATGCCAATATTCTATCTCTGGGAGCGCGGTTTATGTCCGAAGAAGAAATCTATGATGTGATTGAATTATGGTTGGCTGAACCGTTCGGCGGTGGACGCCATCAAAGACGGATCGAAAAGCTCGATCAATAGCAATTTTACAATATTTCTAAAATTCTTTCTAAATCTTCCACCGTATTCATATTCGTGAATTCCTTTTCGAATGCATCCATGACTACATAATCGGATTGGATTTCATCTAAAATATTCTTAAGTCGCGGTTCATTTTTCGACACCATGGACTGCACATTTTCTAAAATCCGTTTATGATAAAATGCACAGATGGGTTGTTTAAAGTCATTAACCAAGGGGACGATGGCATCTGCACTTTGGTCTCCCAATGTCCGGATACTTTGAATTGTTTCTGATGTCATCAATGGAAGGTCGCAGGAAATCAGAAAAATCCAATCTTTATCAGAGTGATTTAGTGCGGTCAAAAGTCCAATAATTGGTGATTGGACATCCAATTGATCTTGAAGAAATGGATAGGTCACACCTTCCGGTTTGGTTTTGCCGATAATGTGGCAGGATTGAAAATCCTTACAAACATCCCAAAGGTGATCGATTATTTGGACATTATTCACATTCGCCTTCCATTTTGGAGATCCAAAGCGACGACTTAAACCACCGATAAGAATATAGGATGAAGCGTCAAATATTTTAGCAGATGGCATGATAGAAAGTTAAACAACAATCCAAATGTTATATTAGCTTTACCATCTTATTTTGATCGAATAAATTGAATTACGGATTTGTCATTGATAACCGCATGTGTATCGGATGCCATGCCTGCACGGTCGCTTGCAAAAGCGAACACGATGTGCCCATTGGTGTGAACCGCACCCATGTGAAATATATTGAAAAAGGAACCTTCCCCAATTCCACCCGAGAATTTTCCGTCCATAGATGCAACCATTGTGTCGATGCGCCTTGTGTTGAAATTTGCCCCACCACCGCACTTTACACTCGTGCTGATGGTATTGTTGATTTTGATAACGATCGCTGCATCGGATGTAAATCCTGTATGCAGGCTTGTCCCTATGATGCCCTTTACATGGATCCCAACACGAACACGGCGGCCAAGTGTAATTACTGTGCCCACAAAGTGGATTATGGGTATGAGCCAGCGTGCGTTGTTGTGTGTCCCGTAGAAGCAATTGTGTCCGGAGATTTGGATGATACCAATTCCAAGATCGCTCAACTGGTGGCCAATGAAGACACTATGACGCGAAAACCGGAAAAGATGACGGATCCAAATTTGTATTATGTGAATGGCACGTCCGAGATGCTGAATGCAACCGCCACTGATCGAGATTCGGATTACTTGTGGTCTGAACAATCCAAAGGGGTTGGGCACTTCGCAAAATATGCTGAAGAGCGTTTGGCCGAGTCCGACACGGAAAATTTATTGGTTCAACTGGCCATGGAGAATTCTGCCAAGACCGGCAAGCCCATTGACCATCGCGCCATTGATAATGTGGCAAAAGAAATCCAACAAGATGTAGATACAGAAGGAGCTCGAAGAGTGTATGACACTCCCAGCAAAGGTGTTCTTTGGGGATGGGAAGTCCCTGCCTATGTGTGGACAAAAGCACTGGCCACAGGCACATTTCTAATGATGACCATTTGGCAATTGTTCTTGGGCGAATTATCACCATCATCCGAAATGACTGGGTTAATCATTACACTTACTTTTATGGGACTCACCGGCGGATTTTTGGTAAAAGATTTAGATCGTCCTGACCGATTTCTCTATGTATTGCTTCGGCCCCAATGGAAATCCTGGCTCGTCCGCGGTGCATACATTATTACCATTTTTGGCGGATTGGTTACACTGAAATTATTGGGTCATTTTGTGCCATTCCCTACAAACTGGATTTGGTGGGTCGGCGGTGTGTTAGCCATCCTTGGGGCCATTTATACGGCATTCCTTTTTGCACAAGCCCGAGCACGGGATTTATGGCAAACGCCGATTCAGTCTGCCATCCATATGTTGGTCCATGCTATAATGATGGGATCAGGGGTTATGATGGTGATTGCGCCAGAATCTATTGGAATTATGGCGAATATTTTACTGTTGGGAATTGGTCTGAACTTGCTCACCATTGGTAAGGAAATTTTGTTACCCCATGATACACCGGACACAAAAGAAGCTATACGGATGATGACCAAAGGATTCTATTCCAAATATTTCTGGCGAGGGATTATTGTTGGAAATCTTATCCCTGTTATTCTCATTATTTTGGGATGGCCCATTGTAGCCGGAGCCTTGGCTTTGGTGGGGATATTTTTAACAGAGTACGTCCGTATCCGCGTACCGCAAATGATACCATTGAGTTAATGATGAAACGAAGTTGGATAGAATCATTTTCAGAATCAATTGGGCTCATCCCCAAAATTTCGGATCGTCCCGATTGGTCCGAAGAATTTGCCATGGAAGGCCCCCGGGAACTCTATAAATATCCCGACCCCAGCGAATGGGACGACTTTACTGAATTGGATCCTGCCGCATGGCCGGAGAAAAAAGAAAAGCATTATTCCATTGTACCCACTACTTGTTTTAACTGTGAATCGGCCTGCGGACTTTTGGCATATATCGATAAAGATTCTGATGAAGTAAGAAAATTCGAAGGAAATCCCCATCATCCCGGTAGTCGCGGACGGAATTGCGCCAAAGGTCCCGCCACTATTAATCAGATTAATGATACCGAGCGGATTTTGTATCCATTGAAGCGGGTTGGCAAACGGGGAGAAGGCAAGTGGGAACGCATCTCCTGGGATCAAGCTCTGGATGAAATTTCTGAAAAAATTGCCGCATCCATCCGAAAAAGAAAAGATGGTGTGGTTTATCATGTGGGGCGCCCGGGACACGAAGGCTATGCGGAGCGTGTCTTAAAAGCATGGGGTGTAGATGGCCATAATTCACACACGAATATTTGTTCTGCCGGCGCCCGAACCGGCTATGCCCTTTGGCATAAATACGATCGCCCGAGCCCTGACCACACCAATGCAGAAGTGATTTTGCTGGCGTCATCCCATTTGGAAACAGGCCATTATTTTAATCCACACGCCCAGCGGATAATGGAAGGCATGATGAAAGGGGCCAAACTTATAGTTATGGATCCACGGCTTTCTAATACCGCTTCTATGGCGGATGAGTGGATGCCCACTTATCCCGGATCTGAATCGGCAGTTTATATGACCATGGCCAAGATCATTTTAGATGAAGAATTATACGATCGACATTATTTAGAAAATTGGGTGAATTGGGATGAGTATCTGAAAAATCTCCATCCAAATGATCCGGTGGAATTTGATCAATTCATTAAACGATTAAACGAAGAATGGGCAGAGTACACGCCGGAGTTTGCAGCCAAAGAAGCCCAGATTGATGCAGAACAAATTATCCGTGTGGCTCGAATGATTGGCAAAGCAGGAAGTAAATTATCCACCCACGTTTGGCGGGGTGCATCCATTGGAAATCTCGGTGGATGGCAGGTTTCACGGACACTTCATTTATTGAATGTGCTCACCGGTTCTGTCGGTACCGAAGGGGGGACATCGCCCAGTGCATGGAATAAATTTCATCCGGAATTTTTTGATTCTCCCCCTGGTCCCGATGCATGGAATGAACTCAACTGGCCAAAAGAGTACACCATGGCTCATTATGAAATGAGTCAGATTTTGCCCCATTTAATTAAGGATGGCCGGGGAGAGTTGGATGTGTATTTCACCCGAGTTTTCAATCCGGTGTGGACATATCCCGATGGATTTTCTTGGATAGAAATGCTTTCCGATGCGGAAAAAGTGGGCTGCCATATTGCACTGACACCCACGTGGAATGAGACTGCCTTTTTTGCTGATTATGTTCTGCCTATGGGGCATGCATCCGAGCGGCACGACATTAATTCATACGAAACCCAAGCCGGGGTTTGGATTGCATTCCGCCAGCCTGTGTTGAGGGAAAAAGCACGCCGCGATGGAAAAGAAGTGGAGTTTACCCATGAAGTGAATCCCGGTGAAGTGTGGGAAGAAGATGAATTTTGGATCGAACTTTCATGGCGAATTGATAAGGATGGCGATTTGGGTATCCGGAAGCATTTTATGAGTCCCTATCGTGATGGCGAAAAGATCAACATTGATGAATATTATCAATACATTTTTGAACATACGGAAGGACTCACGGAAGCAGCAGAGAAAGAAGGGCTCACCGCTTTAGAATATATGCGGAAGTATGGTGCATTCTTGGTGGATGAGAATGTGTACCGAAATGATGAGAAACCATTTTCTGATTCGGATGTAACGGTGAAACCCAATGGTCAAATTGAGAAAGATGGAAATGTAGTTGGTCTTGAAGTGGATGGTAAACAATTTGCCGGATTTCCCACCCCGTCCAAACGGCAGGAAATTTATTCACAAACCATGGTGGACTTTGGCCATCCGGAACATGCTACGCCGGGATACAGGATTAAAAGTCACGTCCATTTAGATGAAATGGATCAGGACAAAAATGAGTGCGTGTTGCTTCCTAATTTTAGACTCCCTACTCATATTCACTCCCGCTCGGCCAATGCAAAATGGCTCACAGAAATTGCCCATCGAAACCCAATCTGGATACATACGAAAGATGCGAAACGACTCGGTGTGGATAATGGAGACTTGCTCAAAATCACCACAGAAATCGGTTGGTTCGTAGACAAAGTTTGGGTGACGGAAGCCATCAAGCCAGGGGTAGTGGCATGTTCTCATCATATTGGCCGTTGGCGCCGACAGCAAGATGAAGGGAATCGCTTCATGACCAATACGGTGGATATCCAAAATATGGGTGATGGCAAATGGAAGATGGAAACGATGGCCGGCATTGAACCATGGGAAACAGATGATCCGGACACAAATCGTGTTTGGTGGAGAGATGGGGGCGTTCATCAAAATATTACCCATGCAGCGAACCCCGATCCCATCTCCGGGGCTCATTGTTGGCTCCAGAAAGTGAGCATCTCCAAGCCGAATCCTGATGAGAAATATGGCGATATTTATGTAGATACAAATAAATCATTCGAACATTTCAAGAAATGGAATGAATGGGCTAAGGAAAAAGAAACACATCCTGACGGACTCAGAAGACCTTTATGGATGGGCCGACCTTTAACGCCCCAAAAGAATCAGTTTTATATTAAATAGGATTATAATTTCTGGTCCCTTTAAAATAAAAAAAACCTAAGTATGAGCGATTTCATTCTAAATATTAATGGCGAGGAAAAACGTGTAAATGTTGATGGAGAAATACCCCTTCTATGGGTTCTTCGAGATTTTCTTGGTTATACAGGAACAAAATATGGTTGTGGACGTGGGCTATGTGGTGCCTGTACAATACACATAGATGGTGAAGCGACTAGATCATGTGTTACACCCATTGACAACCTTGATGAAGATGTAAAGATCACCACAATTGAAGGTCTTTCCGAGAATGATAATCATCCAGTTCAAAAAGCCTGGTTAAAAAAAGAAGTACCGCAATGCGGTTATTGTCAATCTGGGCAGATTATGACAGCCGCAGCCTTTCTTGATCGAAATCCCAACCCAACTAATTCTGATATTGACACTGCTATGAAGATGAATATTTGTCGTTGTGGATCATATCCTGAAATAAAAGAGGCAATTTTTAGTGCAGCCGAAAGTAAGTCGAATAAAAATGGTAAAAAAAATGGATAGAAGGGAATTTATAAAAATATCATCTACAGCAGGGTCAGGATTGATCCTTGGATTTTATTTACCAAATAAACTTCAAGGAAAAAGTTTAGAATCTAAAATATTCCAGCCCAACGCTTGGATAAATGTCCAACCTGATAACTATGTCAAAATCATGGTTGGAAAATCTGAAATGGGACAAGGAGTTATAACTTCACTGCCAATGATCATTGCTGAAGAAATGGATCTGGATTGGTCCAAGGTTATTGTGGAAAAAGCACCAGCAGATCGCAGTAAATATGGCTCGCAAATGACGGGTGGAAGTAATTCAATCTCTAGCAGTTTTATGAAGCTCAGAAAAGCGGGCGCTACCGCACGAGAAATGTTAGTTACTGCCGCATCTGAGTATTGGGGTGTGCCAGAAAATGAGTGTACAACTAATTCGAGCAAAGTCTTCCATGAAAAAACAAATAAAAAAATATCATATGGTGAATTAGCGACTAAAGCCGGTCAGCAATTAATTCCTAAAAATCCTACCCTAAAAAATTCAAAAAATTTTTCTATTATTGGAAAAAATATGAGTAGAAAAGACACCCTACCAAAGATTAATGGCACAGCGGAATTTGCCCTTGATATAAAATTGGATGGTATGGTTTATGCGACTGTCGTCCACTCTCCAATTTTTGGTGGTAAAGTTATATCATTTGAGAAAAATAGTTTAGACGGTATTAACGGAATCCTTGATGTTTTCGAAATTGAAAGCGGGATTGCAATAGTCGGTGATAATACTTGGACTGTTCTTAAAGCGGCCAGAAAAATCAAAATAAATTGGAGTGAAGGCGAAGCAAAAGGTGTAAATACTAATCAAATTACAGAAGAATTAATGAAAGCTAGTAAAAAGCGAGGTGGAGTTGTTCGTAAAGAAGGAAATGTTAAAAGGGCACTTAAATCGTCTGAAAATATTTTAGAAGCGATTTATCAATCCCCCTTTCAGGCTCATGCCACGATGGAACCAATGTCATGCACGATATCCGTTGAAGAAACAAAATGTCAAATTTGGGTTGGAACTCAAAATCCAAATGGTGCACTGAAAACTGTTTCTAAACTAACTGGTCTTAAAAAGGAGCAAATAGAAGTAAATGTAACATACCTTGGTGGCGGATTTGGCAGAAGAAGTTCTAATGACTTTGTAAAGGAATCGGTCGAAATCGCTAATATTGTAAAAAAACCTATTAAATTGACTTGGTCAAGACAAGAAGATATGCAAAATGATTATTATAGACCTGCTAGTCTTCATGTAATGAAGGGTGCAATTGACCAAAAAAAGAATTTGACAGTTTGGAAACACAGAATTACTGCACCATCAATTCTTTTTTCACAGCTAGTTACAATACCCTTTCCATTCAAGGAAAAATTAGATCTAATTAGTACTGAAGGCGCAAAACATATACCCTACCAAATACCCAATATGCAGGTGGATTACCAAATGACGAAAACGGACATACCGTTGGGTTTTTGGCGTTCAGTTTATAGTTCTCAAAATGCTTTTGCGAATGAATGTTTTGTGGATGAACTCGCTGAAAAAGCGGGTAAAGATCCTATAAATTTCAGACTAGAGTTATTACCTGAGAATTCAAGAGATGCATCCGTGATAGAACTAGTGGCCGATCGTTCTGGATGGAAAAGTTTCAGTAATGGCCCTATATATCAAGGATTTTCATCCCATAAATCATTTGGTACTTGGGTGGCACAGGTCGCTCGAGTATCAGTTGAAAATAATCAGATAAAAGTTCATGAAGTGCATTGTGCGGTGGATTGTGGTTTAGTCATTAATCCAAATATTGTAAAAACACAGATCTCGAGTGCTATCATATATGGATTATCCGCAACACTGAAAAGTAAGATAACAATTGATGATGGAAAAGTGGTAGAAAGTAATTTTGATGACTTTGATGTTATAAGAATGGATGAAACCCCAAAGATTAAAGTTTATCTGGTTGATAGCGATAAACCTCCAAAAGGAGTAGGTGAACCTGGACTACCACCAATTGCACCTGCCGTGACCAATGCTGTGTATGCAGCCACCGGTAAACGCTTCCGCCAGCTCCCAATAAAATTTGCATAATTTTAAATATGATAACTAAGGAAAATTATATTTTATAAAATAATTTTTTGAATTGCCTTTCGATTTAATACGGCATTATCTTTTTTCACCCAAAATATGATTGGGATTGCCAATTTCCACATACCAATTCAATAAAGTTAATAATGGAGAGGTTAATTGGCAGTAACATTAAAAAAAGAGTATTTTCTAAACTTGCCCTTGCAAGATGTTTGGGATGCAATTATCGAACCCGATGTCCTTGCAGAAATTCTCCCCAACTGCAAATCCCTGGAACCCCTAGGTGATGACAAATTCATTGCCAATATTGAAATCAAAATCGGTCCAATCAAGGGAAAATTCAAAACCAAACTTTTTCTTTTTGATATCCATGAACCCGATGGATATAAATTCAAGGTGGATGGATATGGTGTCAAAGGCGCCATGAGTGGTGAAGGGGAGATTCAATTATCTGATCACACATATGGGACAGCATTTATATTTTTAGCCACAGGACATGTTTCAGGGATTATTGCCAGAGTGGGCCAGCGGCTTATCGAAGCCACAGGAAAAAAATTAATGGATCAAGGATTCGAAAACTTAAAACAAAGAATAATAATTCATGTATAGGAACATAAGTATTTGTCCAAAGGAGGAAATATGGAACATAAAATAGAATTAAAAGTCAACGGAAAAGCTCACAAGGCAGAAATAAAGGCACGAGTTTTATTAGTTGATTTTCTTCGAGATTATCTGGATTTAACGGGTACTAATATTGGTTGCGATACGAGCCAATGCGGTGCATGTACAATTTTAATGGATGGCCAAACTATCAAGTCATGTACAGCGTTTGCGGTCCAAGCTGATGGTACCGAAATCACCACGATTGAGGGAATTGCAAAGAATGGAGAACTTCATCCTTTGCAACAAGCTTTCTGGGATGAACATGGGCTGCAATGTGGGTATTGTACATCAGGTATGATCATGGCTGGCATAGGTGTTTTGGAAAAAAACCCTAATCCAACCGAATCAGAAATAAGACACTCCTTGGAGGGGAATATTTGTAGATGTACTGGTTACCAAAATATTGTGAAAGCTTTCCAATCAGCTTCAAGTTCTAAAGAAGGAGGTGCATAATGGGTAAACATATTGGGAAAAGTATAAAAAGGGTGGAAGATCCTAGGTTCATTCAAGGGCAAGGCAAATATGTAGCAAACATTAAACTTCCTGAAATGGCCCATGTAGCTGTATTAAGGAGCCCCCATGCACATGCAAAAATAAAAAATATCGACACAAATAACGCCAAAGAATTAGACGGTGTAATAGATGTCTTCGTTGGTCAGGATCTGATTGATGGAGGTGTTGGGAAAATGCCGGTTATTTGGCAAGTACCAGATAACAAAATTCCAGATCGTTGGCCTTTAGTGCCGGATAAGGTACGCCATGTAGGAGATAGTGTGGCAGCTGTTGTGGCTGAAGATCCTTACATCGCAAGGGATGCGCTTGATTTGATTGAAGTTGATTATGAAGTTTTAGACGCCACAATAGGCGCAAAAGCGACCACGGAAGATGGTAAACCATTAGTGCATGATAATATTGAAAATAATATCAGTTTTAAATGGGGTATAGGTGATCGTGAAGCATGTGACAAAGCTTTTGAAGAAGCTGAGCATGTGGTGGAACTAGACTTGATTAATCAACGTCTCATAGCTAACGCTATGGAACCTAGAGCATGTGCTGCCCAGTGGACGGCTGCAACAGAAGAAATGACTGTATGGACGACAAGTCAGAATCCGCATATTATACGTTTCGGGCTTAGTGCTGTAACATTGCCAATGCTAGATGAGCATAAATTGCGTGTTATTTCACCAGATGTTGGGGGTGGCTTTGGAAGTAAAATATTTCACTACCCGGAAGAAGTAATAGTTCCTTGGATTTCAAAAAAAATCAATAGACCATGTAAGTGGGTTGCAACTAGGAGTGAATCTTTCATGACTGACTCACAAGGGCGAGACCATGTGCAAAGCTGTAAACTTGCGTTGAAAGGTGATGGCACAATTACAGGACTCCATGTTGAACTACATGCGGATATGGGAGCCTATCTTTCAAGTATTGCACCTTTGATTCCTACAATTATATGTATTACACTATTTTCAGGCCTTTACAAAAACCCGGGCATATGGGGTGAGACTACAGGAACCTTAACCAATACAGTTCCCGTGGATGCCTATAGAGGAGCAGGAAGACCTGAAGCGGCTTATCTCGTTGAAAGAATAGTGGATGTTGCAGCACAGGAATTGGATATGGATCCGATTGAAATAAGGAGGAAGAATTTTATTGGTAAAGATGAATTTCCATATCAGACGCCTGTTGCATTTTTATATGATAGCGGCGATTATCATGCTATGTTTGATAAACTGGAGGAAATTGCAAATTATAAAGGTATGCGAACTGCTCAGGCAAAGGCAAAAAAAGAAGGGCGTCTTGTGGGCATTGGCGTCAGTGGTGCTGTTGAAGCAAGTGGATACGGTCCAGCCGCTACCGTAGGAGCACTGGGGTTTTATGGTGGAATGTGGGAGCATGGAGGAATCCGTGTTCACCCAACTGGTAAGGTTACTGCATTTACTGGTTCTCATTCCCATGGACAGGGTCATGAGACTACAATGGCTCAGATTGTTGCCGATGTCGATGTAGTCCATGGCGATACTGATCTGGTGACGCAGGGTATGGGAACCTATGGTAGCCGTAGTGCTGCAGTTGGAGGGGAAGCACTATCTAATGCTGCGAAGAAGATAAGAAAAAAACTGGTCGAATTAGCCGCTCACCTTATGGAAGTTTCTGAAGATGATCTGGTGTATGATGATGAAAATGGTAGTGTCCACGTAAAAGGTGTTCCTGATAAATCAAAAGGTTTTGGCGAACTGGCATTTGCTGCCTATAGCGGTCACAGTCTGCCGGAGGGAATGGATCCTGGATTAGAAACAGCAGCATATTATAATCCTGGTAATTTCACATTTCCATCT